>Ga0169931_10005654_pt1 | contig 18991 bp, 17 predicted proteins | sample Kivu_15m_20L_FD_129675 | JGI IMG/M metagenome (GOLD analysis project Ga0169931, IMG submission 129675) | Freshwater microbial communities from Lake Kivu, Western Province, Rwanda to study Microbial Dark Matter (Phase II) - Kivu_15m_20L... | ecosystem: Environmental > Aquatic > Freshwater > Lake... | reverse complement strand
GATATCAGATGAAGAATAATTCATTAAATTAACCTTTTATAAAGTTTGTTCTTATATTATTAAATTAGTAATTATATTTTTAATTAATTTTTCGTATTGTTTATTTTATTAAAAAATTAAAATTTAAATGATTGATATTGAAAATAGCGAAAAAATTTCATCTTCTAATAAAATAAATTCATCTCCTAATAAAATTTACAATTTCAACCAGTACGAAGAGAAATGTAAAATTTACCTTGCTGAAATATACACACTTAACAAAAAAATTGAAAAATTAAATTTAGACATTGAGACTAAAACAAAACATGAAAACGAACTTATAAATAAATTAGAAGAGTTAGAAACAATCACAGGTGAAAAATTAAATAAACATTTAAGTCAAATGAACGAACAGAAATCTCAGATTGAAGAATTGTTGAGAGAGACAGATAATTTAAAAAATAATCATAGTTACAGAGAATTAATAGATTACTACGAAAATAAAATCAAAGAAATTCAAGAAAAAAACAAAATTACTTTAGGATCCTTTTCTAAAGGCTTTGAGAAATTATCCGCCCCTTATTCTTCTTTGCATAATCGGGATGAAGTTTGGAGAAATTTGATTAAAAAATATGAAAATAAATTAGTTGAGTGTGAAACAGAAATTTCAGATTATCAAAAGAAAGAAAGAAAGCATCATCTAAGACAAAAGTTCTTTGAGAAATATTGCATGAAAGCTGAGGAGAGAATCGAAGAAATTACAAAAGTTTCAAAAAATTATTATCATAATGAATGTGTAATAAGAAAACTAAAACAAGAATTAGAAACAAACAAAACTCAAATTAAACAAAATGAATTGAGCATAGGTGAAATAAATTTAGAAAATGGAAAACTTAAAAAAGAAAATGAAGAGTTCAAAAATTTTATGAAAAATTTGAGTCCTATTTTAAAAATTGATTGGGATCAGATCAAATCAAAGAATGAGGAGAACTTTTTAAAAAATGTTAGGAAAGAAGAAATGGATTTAGAGAAAAAGAGTATAATTATTCTCATTCATAACTTGAAAGAGTACATTCTGATTCTAAAGGAAAATGTAAATAAAAATCTTTCAACAGAATTGAACATCGACCAAATATCAGGTATAATAAATGATATTAAAGATTATACGATATCTCTATTAAAGAAAATACAAATTTTGTCCTTAAATCAATACTATATTATCAACGAGTGTTGTGATTTAAATGAGCGACTAAAGATTATTGCTAAGAAAAACTTTGCCGGTGTTGAAGTTTTAACAGTTTTAAGGGATATAAAAAATTCTTGTGCAAAATTATTGAAAGACTTTAATCCGCCAAGTTAATGCACTAAAATATTTTTTTAATAAATTTTTTCCTAAATGATAATTTTTCCATTATAATCTCATTGTAATCTATATTAAAATAAATTGATCAAATTATTTCATAACTTAAACTATATTAAATAAAAAATATAAACAAATTTAATGAGTAATAATGTAGTATATATATCTCTCTTTATAATATCTCTTTTAAATATATGACTTATTTTAGAAAAAAAGGAACCACAGCGTAGTTCTCAAAAACATTCTAGAAAATAAATCCAACAATGCAACTACTTTGCAATCTCTATATAATTCAGATGCTGAGTTAGTTAATCGGCTAAATTTTTTTAATACGAACTGCGAAATTACAGAAGAGTCCAACGGGAAAAAAATTAATAATTCCTTGTATAATCTAAAGCTTCCTTATCAACAAACACATAGAAGACAAGAGAGCCCAGAAAGTTTGAAACTGCCTTACATTTCTTTAAGGAAGTCAGGTATATATAGAATTTATTACATATGTGATTGCCTTAGTTAATAAAAGCATTGACAAGCAGGACGTCTTAGATTCAGGAAGAGGAGAAAACCTCCTTGAAAGGAACTCTTACCTTCGACGATTAGAAAATCTTGCAAACGAGAATAAATTAGAAAACAAGAAAAAAAATTTAATGGAGAAAATCAAAAATTTAAAAAACGAAAGAAAAATGTACACTAAACAAATTCTTTCTCTTCAGCAGGAGATAGAAGAAATGAACATCCAGGTTGAATTTCTTGAGAATTTCGAGAAATATGGTGCTAATATTATTGGAAATGCCAATCTGAAAAATTATGAAATGGTCAAAAGTTTAAGGAGAAGATCAAAAGAAGAAGAGAATTTGTATTTCGTAGCAATTAGTAAAGTAAAGAGAGATACTCATAAAAGAGAACAAACACTTATTTCAATTAAAGAAGAAATCGAAAAATTTAAAGAAACAAAAAAAAATTTCGCTAATAAAAATTCAGAAATAAATAAAAAAATCATAGAAATAAAGCAGGAACTCTTCGATACAAAACATAAATTATTATTACATTATCATGTTTTACTCAAAGAAGGAACTGACACTAGACACGAAGGTCTTGTATGGCTTATAAAAGCAATTTGGAATTTAGATGAGAATGTTATTATTTCGAATTGTCCTGATTTTTTAGACGAAAAAGCAATTGAGTATTTATTTATAACGGCAAAGAAAGAGGTTGAATTACAAGATATAAAAAATCAAATAGAGGATTCAAAATTGAAAATGGGATCATATCTTAAAAATCCATCCCAGATGAGATTTTCTGTTTTTAAAACTAATATCAAAGTATGAAAGATTTTTTTATAAATATATAACCATTCAGAGCAAAGAAAATTTTTTTAAGAAGATAAAAAAAATGCACAAGAACAAAAATTTCCTTGAACTTTATGAAAAACAATCTACCAGAAATCTTATAAATATCAACCTGAAAAAGATGGAGGAAGTCTTTAGCTCAAAAATAATTTTGAGTGACGAAATAAAACAAATTCTGCAAAGATTAAAAGAAATGGAAAAAAACTATGAGGAAGAAAAAGCTCAACTTGCAATAAAAAGAAAAGCAGAACTCAACCGAATAGGACGAGAATTTCTTTTAAATGATTATAAAAGACGATTCAACGCTGATCTTAGAACGGTCATTTCAGCAATAGCTGGAGAAGATAATATTAATTATGAGCTACTCAAATTAGAGAGAGATAAAAAGGTAAATAACATAATTTCATTATTTTTACAGGAATTCATGGATAAAATCAAAATATGTCGAAATTTCGACGTTTTGGATAGTAATATTTATAAAACAGAATAAACTTATAACAATAATATTAATTATGTTTTAACGATATAATTATCTTAAGTAAATTAATTTATGCATTTATTTTAATAATTCCCTATTATGAATTCTAGAGAAAGTCTTAATAGTAAAAGAATGAAAATAGGTGACACTTTTAAATTTTATGAAACAAAAATCACAACAAAAGAAAGAACCAAAAAGGACTTTTACGATCAACTGAAGGCTCATTGGTGCAAGCTTTACTTCGGATGGAGTAAGAAGAATTTTTAAAAAGTTCTATGATAATTAAGGATACATGGGAAACTTATTAGCAGATAAATCCGAATTTGAAGAAAGCAGCTGTTCTTTCAGATTTTATAATGGGTAAATACATAAGTTTAGAATTATTTTAAATTAAAAATTTATTTTACATTTGAAAAGAACATGGTCCATTCCACATGACAAAAAAATTAAAACAGGCGGCGATGACTACTTCTATTTAAATGATAGGTATTCAATTATTAATTTATCAGATTATTAGTCGTTGCTGACGGTGTGGGAGGTTGGAAAAATTACAATATAAATCCCGCAGAATATTCTAAAGAATTATGTCAACAAATAAATGAGAATTTCCATCAATATGAACTTTTCTTGAAAATTAGGGATAGATACTGGAAAAAGGAAGAGAAGACGATGTCTGATTCTAATTCAGAAGTTCTTTATGAAATAGACAACCTAATGTCTGAAAAAGTAGCTAAGAAACTTTTAATAAAATCTGCTAATTCGACTAAAAGCAATGGAACTAGCACATGTTCTATTTTAATATTGGATAAATCAAGCGGAAAGTTATTTAGTTCACATATAGGAGATAGCTGCTATTTGATATTGAGATATGACAATAACAATTCAAAGTTTTATAAAATTTTCATGTCAGAAGAGCAAATGCATTCGAATTTGTTTAACACTCCATATCAAATTGGGAAAAAGGGGGATGAACCTGAAAAAGCAATTACTCACACACATGAATTAAAAAATAATGATTTAATAATTCTTGCAACTGATGGGTAAAATGACACAATTAATTTATAAATATTCTTACTTAGATTATGGGATAATTTAGAAATCAATCGAATTATTGACATCGTAAATGAAAATTTCAAAAATTTACACTTATTGAGCCCAAAAGAATTAGCTATTTTAGTTGCCGATGAAGCCAAAATAAATTCCATAAATAAGTAAATATTTCTTATTTATTTTATAAGAAAATACAAATCGCCTTTTGCTATCAAGGCCAAAAAATTTTTCAAGCTCGATGTATTTTCTGGTGGTAAGCCTGACGATATCACAGTTATTGTTTCACATGTTACTACAAAAGAAAAGTTTTATTATGACAGTAGCACAAACACATCAACGACAGATAATAATGATAAAACCCAGGATCTTCTGGAATTAATTTAATCTTTTTACAGTTTTTAGGAGGTAAAGTAAATTGTCTAGCAATATTTTTAATTAATTTTATTTAATATCAAATAACGTATTATATAGATAATTGTCTAGAATAATGCATCCATAATTAATTATATATATGTATACCATATGTATATAATTTAAATTCATTTATATTAAACTAATTTTATAAATAAATTAAATTTTTAGATAAGTTAAAAAACTTTACTTAAATTTTTGATTAATATTACTCGGTTTATAATTGCTAATTTTCGGTGTATTCAATACATAAATAGAATTACCCCCAACAGTTGGTACAGTCTCGTCATAAAATTCGTTCCTCTCTCGTGGAGCTATCCTCCGATCCTGAAATCTATTTCTGAACTTTATATATTCTTCGTATTCTTTTAGATTTTTTAGATGAGGATTCTTTTTAAGGAATTCAATTGTTTTAGAGTACATAAAATATTGTGATTCAAACTTTTCTTTTATCCTTTTTAATTCCTCCTCATATTCGATTTGGGCTAGTATTATAGCAGTTTCCAACTCTTTGATCGATTTTTTGTTTAATTCAGGATTCCCTATCATTTCATTCAATTCTCTTTCACTTAATGTCGTATCCTGCATGGCTACTTTATTTAAGGTTGATTGGATATTGATTTCACTTTTGTTATGAGTTTCCTTTCTTATCGAATTTTTTATTTTTATCGGAGTAGGCTTCGTATCGTATTCAATTTTCTCGTTGACTATTTCTAAATTACTGTGCCTAGCTTTGGGTTGGACTTTTAATATTTTGTCGATTATTGCTGAATCTTGAAGGAAGTCGTAAGATTTTACATTATTGTGGTATTTCATTCCAGAACTCCTTATTGATTTATTTGACTTGATACTATTCTCTTTTTCAGTTTCACTTTGCTTTGGTTTTGGAAAAGCCCTTACATTGTTTTGCTTGGCATTTTCTTTTTCTTTTGTTGATGTCTCTTTTACTTTTGTGGAGGATATTTTTCCTTTAGTAGGAGTTTCTTTTATTATTTGAGGAGTTTCTTTTTCCTTAGTTGGAGTTTTGACTCCTTTATTTGGGGTAATTCTTTCATTATTATTAGATTTTTGTATTTCTTTTGTTGGGGTTTCTATTCTGTTTGTAATTATTTCCTTTTCCTTTGAATGAGTTTCTTTTGAATTCACTTCAACAACTTTTTTATCTTCATCAGAATTCAATTTCGTATTCTCTTTGGATTTTTCAACTGTATATTTGTCATCGAGGATAATTTCTTTTTCTTTAATATTATCTACATCAAAGGATAAGCCATCAACTCCGAATTTATTTATTAAATCCATAAAACTTGGCTTGGAAGTTTTTACTATTTCATTAGGACTCTTTTTACCATTACTCATCTCCATAACACTCTGACTTTTATTTTTGTAAACGTTATCATGAGCTTCACCATCATTTATAATCATAGTTCCATAATTGTCTTCTTCCTCTATGTTCTCGTTAACTGATCTATTAACAGTATTGTAAACAACAGAATTGAATGCCTTTGATTCATCATCATTTCCAGGATTATTATCATCTTCACTGGGATCATTTAAATAATTTTTTCTATAAAAAGAAATTTCATCCAAGGAAATGTTGACTAATTCAGCGATAAGAGAATTTCCTCTTGAAAATTTCGTTATAAAAGGATGATTCAAAAGTTCCTTGGCAGATGGTCTATGATTAGGGTCATATGTAAGACATTTCCTAACAAAATCGTTAAATTCTTTGGACCACCTTTCAGGGTGGGTAAGAGAGGTCGGAGGCTCATTTACTATACGCTTCATTACCAGGAAATATCTGATGTTATGATTAGGGGGTTCCCCTTCTGCCATTTCTATACAAGTGATCCCTAAGGACCATATGTCACATTTTGAATCGTAATTAGTCTGCATTATAACTTCAGGCGACATCCAGTAAGGGGTGCCGATTTTTGAATTTTTCTTTGAAAATGAATTGATAAGCTGGGCACTTACACCAAAATCTCCCAGTTTGGCATAACCATTACGATTCAACATAACGTTTCCTGCTTTTACATCTCGATGGATTTTCTTTTCATCATGAAGAAACGCTAAACCTTCTAAAACCATGTGAACTATGCTAGCTATCTGTTCTTCATTCAAATTGCGATCTGTTATTTTAATCAAATCAAGAACACTCCCTGCATCACAATATTCTAGAATGAGCCAAATGTTATTGTTCTTTACGTAAGAGCCGTAGTAATGTAATATGAAAGGTGAGTCGCAATCACGCAGGATTTTTATTTCTTTTTTAAAACTATTAAGTTTGATAAATTTGATTTATTACCTCTCGATTTCCCCATCGACATGCATAATTTTTGCAGCAACTATGGTTCCTGACTCTTTATGGAGAGCTTTATAAACACTTCCATAATTTCCTTGTCCTAAAATATAATATTTAAATTTTATACCTAATTTTTCTAGTAGCTGAAACAATTCTTCAGGATCTTCATCTGTTGTTATAATATCATTTAAATTGTGTTTCATTTATTTCAACAATTAAATTAATTTTTTTATAATTTCAAATTTAATTAATATCAAATCAAACAAGCATAATGTAAATATAAAAAATAAATAAATTTTTATTACTTTAATTAATAAACAGTTGTTCAGTAAACTTCCTAAAAAATTACTAAAATATTAGACAACGACAAGCAGAACTTTTCTTTTTTTGATTCCTTGAAGTTTGTTCAACTTGAAGGGTGTTAGAAAGTCCGTTATTCGCAGAGGAATTTGTAGTGTCTTTTTTTACGCTTTGATGTTTAGGATCATTTTCTTTATTTTGCAAAATATGATCGAAGGGCTTGGGCTGTTCCTGGGTAACTTTTTTATTTTCTAAATTTGTATTGGGGTTTTTAATATTATAATTGCTTATATTATTGTCTGTGATCGGTATAACATTGCATTTTTCGTTTTTATTTTTTAAATTGGTTTTATTTGTTTTTTGACTTTTGACATAGTTATTTTTATTGTTTCTATTTAATTTTATTGTATTTGTACATTTAATATCTTCAATTATATTGCTATTGAAACTCAGATTATGCTCACTCATATCATTTGGAATGTTTGATTCATCTAGCTGCATTGCCTTGCTTATACTGTTTAATTCTTCCTCCCTATTCAATCCCAAACTTAACGGGGATCGAGGTATATTATTCTCACCAGGCCCATTCATTTTTGACTCAACTTGCAAATCCTGTTGAACAACATCATCAAGTTTGACTGGAATTTCTTCTCCTTTTTGTTTAATTTCCTTCAATACGCTCTTAGTGATGCCTTTCATCGCTTTCAAAAAGTTAATTTTCGATTGACTTGCTGCATCGTTGTCACTTACAAAAGATTTTTGATACTGTGAAATATCATTTGAGATGTTTGAAAAATTATAACTAGAAATATCGTTTTGATTGGGGATATCTCCAAAATTTATATTTGATTTCAGTTTTTTCCTTCTACCACCTCTTGATTTTTTAGACGGAGAGGTTTTCTCAGCTGGGATGATTCTTTGGAATTTTTGAGATGACTTTGAATTCCTCACTAGAATTCTTTCGTTTATTATAATAGTCTGTGTTCTAGTTACAAATCTTAAAATTGTATTCAAGTAATTGTTATTTATCTCATAAAATTCCCGAAGCATCTCTTGAGTTATTTGAATGTTTAAATCTTTTATCTTGTTGATTTGACGGAAAGAAATATCCAACTCAGGTGTTTTTACGAGATCAGGATTCTTTGAGTGTTCCATGTACATATTTGCATTCTTTAAATTTTTCTTCTCTGATCTATTCTGTACTCCTTCAAATTCCTAATTGCTTTATTTAATTATTTACAATTTTATTAAAGCTTTTTTCTGGATTGTCGCCTATTGAAATATTCAACCTCCTTATACTCCAGTATACAAAATCATTAAAAAATTCCTCAAGATTATGTGAAATGTCTCTGAATTCTGGTCTGTCTAAATTTAATTCCATTTTCCTCAAATCGTCAGAGGATATGATCTTTTTATCTTTTGATATGAAGGAAAAAAAGTCATTCAATATTTCATCTATCATCTTGAAATTAATTTTATTATATTTTTATATTTTTTATCAAAAATTTGTTGAATATAAAAATAAAAAGGAGCATAAATTAAATATTTATTTGGATTATTTTTAAAAATAAAATTTCAAATTATTAAGAAAAATAATTTTTTTTATGAATATTCATAAATTTTTAAAAAAATAAATTTTCGAGAAACCAGAATACAAATCAGTAAATTTCTTCGTACTTTATATTAAATTAAATATATAAAATTGTCTAACTATTTAAACGAATTTTTTTAAATTATCTTGAGAAAATTTAGAATAGATAATACCAGTTAATATATATTGAAAATTTAAATAGAAATATAATGGTATGTATATTTGATACATTTCATTCATAAAAATATGAACCATCTAAAATTCTATTCTGTAATGTAACACCAACTTGATCGAATTCTTGGAATTTCATAAAGAATTTACCTTCACCTCTGGTTATGCTTCTGATAAAAGCAGTGTATCCGACTAATTCTGAAAGAGGGGCTAGAGCATATATTTTGCTTGCTATATCATCGCTTCCGAAATTTTGAACATAGTGTTTATTTTCTTTTATCAAAAAGTCAAAGGCAAAATTATTAGAATTATCAGAAAGAGAAGTATTTGTCTGATTTTCGCACACTATTGATATTATTTTTCCTCTGCGGTTTCCTGTCAAATCAGAAATTACTTGAGAACTTGCGTAGTTAGGACATATTACTTCCACAAGCATGAAGGGCTCCATAAATACAGGATCTGCTGATCTTAAAAGAGTCTTCATTGCTTCTGAGATAGAGACCTTCATTGCAATTTCGTTTGTTCTCATGTTAGAAAATTTTCCATTTACTATTTTGACACCAACATTCACAAGGGGATATCCGAGTAAACTTCCTGAATTCAAATTTTCTAAAACAGATTCAAAGATGACTCTTTTTTCATCGGGAGTAAGGAAATTAAGTGACTTAAATACCTCTTCGTCACCGCTTTCTGTCTTGATTGATTCAATAAAGGGACTGGCCTTTTCAAATTCTAAGGAAATTGTAGATTTGTTGTGTTTTATATTCAATTGAAGATCGTTTAATGGGTCGATTTCAATTTTTAGTCCATCATCTTCGTATCTTTTAAGCGTAAATAGGAATTTATTCTTTAATTTCTTCTCATTATATTCTTCTAAATCTTCTTTTATCTCATTAATTTTTTCGCTTGTATCTTTTTCGAAAAGGGAAGATACATCGAAATTCTCATTTTGAGATTCTAAATTAGTATATTCCACTTCAATCGGATATAATTCTAACTCTATTTCAAAATAGATCTGATTACCATTGAATTCTTTTTCTATTATGAATTTGTTTCTTGTTGTTTTTCTGATGCTCTCTTTAAAGCTTACTTTCATTTTTCCTAAGGTTGATTGAATACCATGCTCCAATTCTATTCTATCTTTGATTATTTCTAAATGCAATTCACCTAAACCGCATATGAGAGTTTGCGCGGTATCTCTATCGTATCTTATGTGAAAACTAGGATCTTCTTTGTTTAGATTTTCTAAAATTGAGATGAGTGTTCTATAATCAGAATTTCTTTTAGGAATAATTGAGCAAAAAAACACAGGATCTGGGTTGAACACACCAGGCAATACGCAAACTTCATTTTCTGATTCTTCGACAATTGTATCTCCTGATTGAGCCTCTTTAAGACCGATTAATGCTCCTATGTCTCCAGCATTTATTTGGTTTAGTTGGAGGCACTCATTTGCTTTCATTCTTAATATTTGAACAATTCTTTCTTTTACAATTGGGGATTTGTTTGTGTATTTTATAAAATTTCTAATTTTTAGAGCGCCCTCATACAATTTGAAGAAGGCTAATGATCCTTTTTCTTTATCGTTGATTATTTTAAAAATTATTCCACAGGCTTTTCCCTTTTCATTTGAACAGTGCTTATCAATAACTGAATTATCAGATAATCTTTTTGCTTGCACTGGTTTGCAATCTAGAGGTGAAGGAAAAAAAGCAACTATGCTGTCTAATAACTGTTGAACTCCTTTATTTTTTAAGCTGCTACCACAAAGGGTTAGAGTAATCTTATTTTCTACCAAGGCTTTTCTTATGGCCCTTATAATTTCATCTTGTGTAATGTCTTTCCCTTCGATGTAAGAATTCATAAGACTTTCATCGTGATTGGCTAATTCTTCTATCATAATTTCCCTCATTTTCGAGTACTTTTTAAAATTTGTCATATCCTCAGTTATTTCCATTAAATCATATTCCAATCCAAGTTGGTCTTTAAATACAATAATCTTAAATTGAATAAGATCAACAAGCCCAGTAAACATATTCTCTTCTCCAGTAGGAAAATTAATCAGTAAAGACTTTACTCCCAATCTTTGATGCATGGCCCATAAGGTATTTTCCACACTAGCTCCTGCCTTGTCAATTTTATTGATAAAAGCTATTCTTGGTAATTTATATTTATCAGCTTGTTTCCAAACTGTGATAGTTTGTGTTTCAACTCCCATAGATGCATCTAGAATTACAACAGCACTGTCTAATACTCTCAAAGATCTTTCTACTTCTCCTGTAAAGTCTATGTGTCCGGGGGTATCTATAAGATTAATTTGATGATCCCTCCAATCAAAACTGATTGCAGCCGCTCTAATAGTTATACCCCTTTCCCTTTCCTGTTCTAAATAATCTGTAACTGTGTTTCCATAATGCACTTCACCTGGGGATGAGATTACTCCTGAATAAAATAACATTCTTTCTGTAGTTGTTGTTTTCCCTGCATCGATGTGAGCAATTATTCCGATATTCCTAATTTTGTTTATTTCATAAGTTTCTATAGGAATATTGCTTTCTGAAGAATGTGGTCTTAGTTTAAAAGAAAAGTTAGATTTAAAATAATTAAGATTCCTATTCGACATAATATTATAAGTATACCGAGATTTGTATGTACTCAAGAAATTTTTGTTAAATAATCTTAACATATATACAAATTAAATTTTTAAAAAATTATTTCCAAGAAAATAATATTTTCAAATAAAATATAAAAGAATTATAATTTACTCAAAACGAGTATCAAAAATAGGATTTGTTATTGAAAATTAATGGAAATTAATTAAAATAAATTTCATAATTATGTGGTATCAAGCTTTAAATAGAAGCCAACAGTATCTTAAAAATTATCGTCGATGGAATATGTGGTACGATTTTAATAATCCAAAGCATCACGAAATAAGAAGATTAAGGACAACATTCATCGAGCATTTTGCAAGAAGATTATTCAAGCATGAGGCTTACGTGAGATTTTTTGGTGCGGTTTGTGTCCTTCCGTTTGTTTTCTTCCTTTATAAGCAATATTCAAAATATAGACTCCTAAAAAATTCAGATCAAGTAGTATATTCAACCCCTCAGCTAATAGCGAATATAGGAAGAAACAATTATGGCTACGAAACAAGGATCACAAAATCTTTTGAAATGACTCTTTCAGTTTTACTAGGGGGTGATTTACTTAATCATATTCTCTCGATGGATTCAGACCAATTCAGGTCTGAAGAAAGTCAAGATGAAGATGCTGGACTCCCTGGGGATTTTACTGAAGAAGACATCCTAGACTTACACAGAGAGAAACTGCACGAACCTCATTTAGGCATTGTATATAGACATCCACATAGGCATTATCTCAACGAAGGACCTAATGATATTTTGTCACCTTATAAATTAAGTGAAGAAAAAAAATCTAAAAAATTGAAATAAATGAAAAAGCTATTAATTAGTTTAGATATATTAGAAAAATTTGCATCAACTGAAACTCTTGATTTGTATTTAAATAAATATATATTCAAGCTCAATAATTCGTGTTAATTAAAATTACAACAATTTATTTTATTCTAAAACGTTTGAATTCTTATTGGATTATATAAAACTTTACATTTTATTGTTTATTTACTTATATTAATTTATGAAAAATTAAATAAATGCTCTACGATAATTCACAAAAAATAAGTGTAGTTGGTCAATGTAGATCTCGCTCTGGTCTTAGAATAGTTCATGAGAACATAAATAGAAGAACAACAGATGTTTTGAATTCTAAAGGAGATTTTGTATTAATTGATCCAAATAAATTAAAATTGGTTAAAGAAAAAGCGCTGGAGAAAAATGCAAAAGAATTAGAACAAAAGATCAGAAGCATTAGTCCATATTTATCTGGAAGAAGAAATGATAACTATGTGTCAAGAAATGTAATAGGTTCAGATGATGTTTGGACGATAATTAACCCAATAGCATCTAAGAAAAATTATAATGAAATAATGACAAGAATTCAGAAAAAAGAGAAAAATGCAACAGAAGAAATTAAATCCATAGAATTCTACAAACCAGATTCCGGATTTAATACAAATAAGCAATCTCATCCTTATAAAAATAAAAAAGATAATCACAAAATCAACAGAAGTTTCATCGCTGATGATTCTGGCTTAAACAATTATGAAGAGCAAAAATTTAACAGAAGTACCATATTACAATCCTCGAACAAACTTACTAACGATAACAACAAAGCTAAAAACAAAAACTCAACCTTCGATTTTAATGTAAAATATTTCCTAATATTGATTCCTAATAGGAAAGATGCAAATGGATAGCAGAAAATAGAATCAGAGATAAGATAAAGAGAAATCAATATCTCACAGAAAATGCTGCACTGACATTAATGTTGATAAATAAACCAAAGGAATATGTACTTCCAGAGGAGGTCATTCCACTCAACACCCAACCAAAAAATGTGGATCAAGAAAAGAGAGAGTTGACAAGTTTTGATATAAATGTATGTTTAATATAAATTATTTTAGGAAAAAAACAATGATTATGTTAATTCAAAAATAAAGGAAAAAGTAGAAAAAAGGAAAAATCTAATTGAGAATATCGCACATAATTTAATCTTAAAACAAAAAGGAGAAAAAGATTACTTAACTTATAAGTTTCAAAAATTAGACAATACCTTCAACAGAGATAACCAGGATCATGTCAGAGAGAGATACGAGAAAAATTACACCAACAATAGCAGTCATAATCCAAAACTCAATACTTACTATGATCAGGTAAAAGCCTTTAACTCAAAGAATTATGAATTCAATGATGAAGTGTCTCAAGTTAATGTAGACAATCATTTTAAACAAGTAAAAAAAGTTTCTGAAATATTGCATGAGACTAAAATCGTTCAGAATGAATTGGACAATTCAAAAAGCTTATCAAATAGAACTGTGAGAAAGTGTACTATTCCCGTAAGTGAATATAAAAGAGTAAAAACTAGAGAAAGTGAGAAGAAAATATGGAAGTAAATTATGAGACCCATTTATGATCCTATTTATGCTATGATCAAGATGATTATATTACCTTATACTTTCTTTTATTTTAACAAAATTTTTAATTTTTTTTATTTATTAAATTTTAATAATTTAAAACGGTTTTAATTAATCAAATAAATTATAAATTATGCAACGAATAAAATAAAAATTTTAATTTGAATATATAATTGAGAAATTAAAATTTTAAACAGTTAGTTTTTAATGACCGAAATAAAGAAAAATTGCTTTGAAAGAAATTTTTTTAAAGATTTTGATGAAAATAAATTTGAAAAAGAAGAAATACAAAATATTTACTCACAATACATACAAGATTTGGATTTTCAAATAAAAAATTTGAGCGGTGTGCCAAATATAGCAATAAATAATTCAGATCTAAATTTTTTAGAAGAAGAATTGGACTTTGCAATAGAAAATTTAGAAAATTTTGAAGGTTATAATAAAGTAAATGAAATACACACATCGAAAAAGGAATCAAAATATTCAGGAGTGAAAAACTTTTTGAACAAATATTGTAATTGAGGTGATGATTGGTTTATATTTATTCAAATTTAATGTAAAATGTTAATTAATTAGTGAAAATTTTTAATATAAGTTCTAAAAGTCTTTAATAATCAAATATGTTATAGCTATTTATAAAATTCTTCATGCAGCCTCTTAACAGAGAAATAATTTATTTTAAATAAAATTTTCTGGAATATAAAAATTAATTTAAATTAGATAATTATACTCGTTTTTTATTAGGATTTAATAATTACTTAAGAAAACAATTTGCATATAAATGAATATTCAAAGTAATAGAAGTGCATTTGCTTATCATGAAACTTAATTCTATGAATTTAGTGTAATAGACAAGTGTTGTTGTTATTTATCTCCAGTTGATTATTATACTGAAAAAAGCTTATGTTTATTGATGAATAAAAGGATTTTGATGGAAAAACACTATAAATTACAAACTAACTACTTACTATTTAAAATGTGGTTTTTGTAAGTACTAATTCCAGTTTCAATTCTGCAGAAGGATTACTGTAAACTATACCTGCTAATTGAATAATCCTCCAAGTTATAAAGAATGCCATAATAATTCTACTGAGGTTAATTACTGTTACTATTACAATTATGAATGTATATCTGAATACTATTTGCTAGGGACATTATTGAGGGAAGCAAAAAAATAAATGAATTACGTTAATTTGGTCTGATTCCTTTTTGAAAATTTCACATTTTTTCTATGTTTTAATTTATTATGTATTTTATTTCTATTTCACAAAATTTTTTCTATTTCCTATTTAATTTTATGTTGTATTTTTTTGTTTAGTAAAAAACGGAAATTAGAACTCTATTTATATTAAAATAAATAAAAATACCAACGATGATATAATTTATAAAATATTCACTAAATTATTATTTAAACATAAGTCAAAACTCAACTATATATTTTTTTCCTCTTTTTTAATCTTTAGTACCTTCTTTTGTTTTCTTCTCTACTCTTATAGTCAAATTTTTAATGGCCGAGAATATAATGCTAAACTGATCAATGACTAAATTCAACTGTTTATGCAACTCCTCTGGTTTAGGGCATTCTCTAAACTTTATTGTTTTTATGTAGGCATGAGAAAATTTCGATGCAAGGATATGAGCAGCCTCCATTTCAATGACAGAATCTCCAAGACACAATAAATTTGTAACCAGGTTAGTGTCAAGAGCATTTTGCATCTCGAGAAAAGCATGTATTTTCCATTGTCTGCTATCCCCAGGAAATTTTTTCTCGTATTCCCCCCTAGCAGACACTATGGTTACTTTATTCAGAAGCTTAGAAACCTCAGGGTAGAATTTCTTTGACGAATACTCTACCCACCCTGGAGCAGCATTTGTGATTATATATGTATCTCCTTTACTTATAGCCAACTTCAAGATAGCAGCAGCACTCACTTCCAATTTCTTTATTTTTTCCATATCCTTTTCAGATATTTTCATATCATCTGTAAATACTCCATTTGGTGTAAGAAATGATGTGCATAAAAGAGTGTCATCCCAATCGAATATTATTAGAGTATTATGACTTTTTTCTTTGACAGTCGGCTGCCAAATTTTTTTATATATTAACTTGGCGATATAACTTCGTCTTATGTCTTCTCCAGTTTTGATGTAATCTAATTCGTAATCAATTGGTTTACTAAGCGATATATCATTTAGGGATTGTTCATTCAAGAAATCTTCACCATTCGAATCGAAAAAAAATTTCTCTTTTTCTTTATTATAAGAAATATTCGGCATTGTTTCTGTCCGATTTCGATGAAAAATCTTTTCTTTTTCTTCTAAATTTTCTGTAGTTGACTTATTTTCTTTAAAATTTTCTTCTTGATCGATCCCTACGTCCTTTTTAAGAGACGAGGGTGATAAGGTTTTTCTATATTTGTTAATTTGTGGTGGAGGGAATATGTCTTTTATAACGATCGAATTACATTCTCTTTTAGTATTATTATAATAAAATTTCTTTTCTTCCTTGCTTTTTGAAGTATCTTTTATCGAATTTTTTATAAGAGCAGGAGTAGAATATCTACCCGTAGCAGTAAGAGGTAATTTATTAGAATTGTACTGGGTTTTTTGTATGTTTCCGAAATTTTCATCTATTCCGATTATGTTGCCCATTAATTATAAAAAAATCATTATTTTATATAAGATCAAAAAATTATTTAATAAAATAAATTAAAGGTGTTATTTATAAAATTCAAACTACTGATGTAATATAAATTTGAAATATTCTATAATAAAAATAATTACATCCAAATATTAGAAATATTTATAAACACGATATCATTTTAGGAGATGCTCAATTGAGTAAAAAAGTGTTTTCATAAAAGAAGTATTTTCCAAAAATTGAATATGGGCGGTCCTTCCTATTAGAGAATCAAATGATTTTTCTGGAATGTAAAAATTAACATCAACACGCCTAAAATTTGAATTCATAATTTTCGTCAATATATTGTAAGCCATCGATCGATAAATATCTGCTCGACTATTTATTAGTTAATATTCTTACTGACTATCTGTAAAAGCTTGATCACACAGCTGAACTCTTGTTGATTCATAGGGAGCATATGAGTCTTGATGTGAAGAAACCAAAAAGACATGGCTGAACCAATTAAGACCATCCATAGCTGATAGTTTGTATAGACAACATTCCTTTAGATCTTTTGAATCACTTAAACTAAGCTGTTCCAAACAGAGTGATTTTTTCCATGTTTTTAAAAGCCATATTCCAGCACCAATTAATTTGCTATTTGAATAGATGTATCCCATGTGAGGAGATGACAAAGATATGTACATCCACATTTTATTCGAATACTCAGATAGAAATTGTAGTGATGCTCTTATAATTAACCCCCCTATTGAGTGTCCTATGAAACTTATTCTGTTAAATATAGAACCATCATTCCAATCTTTGATAAAAGCTTTCACCTCATTTGCTAATCTCTTCCCCATTTCAGTAAGATCGCATTCTGTGTCTTCTTGATTAGCGCATGATGGAAGTAAAATACATGCGGGATTAATAATGGATATAGTATTTTTGATCAATCGCATGTCATGGCAGTTCCCTTGAAATCCATGAACTAAAACGATTAAATGCAGAGAATGCCTGGAAAGTTTTCCCATTTCAATTGATTCATTCAAAGAATTACACCCTTCTTCTTTTTCGATGTTATTTAAATCGATATTAATTTTTTCATAAAAGGATTTTTTTGATTCTTCAATCGTCAGAGAGTGTTTAATATAATTTTCTTCAAATAGAACTGGGAATGTTCCAGACTTAATATGGAAACAAGAGATGTCAATCTAATTAATTTTAAATTTATTAATTCCTTACTGATCCTGTATTCAAAATTTCCTTATTTGTTTTTCTTATTTCTACTGCATTATTTTTATTAATGTCAGATAAATTATTCTCAATGGGAATCATAAGATTTGTTGCTTCTGTTATGTTTAGGTAGGATTTTTTTAAATACAACATAAGATTTTCTTTGTATTTGGAATGGAAGAGATTATTTAAAATATAGTCTACTTCTAAGGGAAAATATCTGATCAATTCAATGTATTTGTGCCAGATTTGATATGTCTGAGAAGAAATAAAGTTGATTTCAACAAGAATCCTGCATGAAATATATTCAATGCTAAATTCGCTTATTCTCTGAGAAAGATTTAAAAATTCTTGAGGATATTCAATTGAATTAGATATAATATCCTCGTTTAATATATCAATTGTTTGCTTATCTTTTTCCTCATAATATATGTATAAAGGTTGAATGATCTAAGATGTATTTGATTATAATAATTATTAATTTATTTTACAGTGAAGAAAGGAAATTCAGACTTCATTTTATCATCCAGAAGCTTATTAAGTAACATAAAATAGCTACTTTTTAAAGTCGCATATACCTGGACTAGTGACACAATATATTTTTTATAAACTTCATCGATGATGTCATCCTCTAAATTTACAGGCAAAGGATTTCCTTTATTGTCTAAAAGGAATAATCCGATGTTTTCGGTACTAGATATATTCATATTAAAATTCTTATCTACAATACTATCACTCTTTTCAATTGAGGCTTTTCTATTTTCTTTATTTTGGTTCTGTGTGTTTTGCTTTTGGTCTTTTTCCTCATTCGAAAAGAGGGAGAGATTATTGCTTCTTAGTTTGTAATCTAAGTTTATAGCATGAACAGAACACTTTAGAATGCTCGAAAAATTATCGGCATAAATAATCGGTGCATATGACTGTATAAAAGACTTTTTAATAGATGCCATTGTAATAGTTTGAATCCCTGCGCATTTAAATTCAAGCGAATTATTTCCTTCCTTACTCTTGTCTTTAATGAGATTTACATAAGAATCTGAGAAATAAAGCGACATTTCAATGGTTATCTTTACATCAGATCT
>Ga0169931_10005653_pt1 | contig 18992 bp, 16 predicted proteins | sample Kivu_15m_20L_FD_129675 | JGI IMG/M metagenome (GOLD analysis project Ga0169931, IMG submission 129675) | Freshwater microbial communities from Lake Kivu, Western Province, Rwanda to study Microbial Dark Matter (Phase II) - Kivu_15m_20L... | ecosystem: Environmental > Aquatic > Freshwater > Lake... | reverse complement strand
CCGTATTACAACCCGCACATCCAGCGTCCGGCAATTTTTCCTCCCAGCGATGGATATCCTCCTCCGGAAGACCCCCTTGCCGGAGTCGCCCGGCAAATCACGGCGGTCGCAGCGGTCAAAGAGGCCCGCCCCGATTTGTTTGTTGTGGGTACCGGGTATTCGTACTTGCAGGAATACCTTCCGCATGTGGCCCAGGGGGTGATCCGCTCGCGGGGGGTCGACAGCGTCGGGCTTGGCCGAATGGTTCTCTCCTACCCCCAGCTGCCGCTCGATGTGATGGCCGGAAGAACGCTCGCGCGGAAGAAGATCTGCCGGACATTCAGCGATTGCACAACCGCCCCACGGCGGGGGATGGTCAGTGGCTGTTACCCGCTGGACGAGCATTACAAGGCGCTTGGGGGAGACCTGCGGAACAAAGTTTTTTGATGAATACCGCCGCGCGCTCTAGTTTCTCTATATACGGTCGTATACGATACGCTCTGTAGTGTACATCTATCGGTGGGGCGCTTTTGGTTCAGGTAAGGACCTAGTGCCGAGCTGCCGAGAGATTTTTGAACGGGCTTTCGTATCCTCTATCGCCATAGGATTCACACAATGAGCGCTTCACCTCCTCTGACCGAACGTCAGAAAGCCGTCTATGACTTGATTCGCGAGCTGATCATTCGACGAGGTTATGGTCCGACTGTGCGTGAGATTGGGGAGCATTTTGCGATCCGTTCCCCCAATGGCGTGATGTGCCATTTGAAGGCGCTCGAGCGGAAGGGGTTGCTGCGACGATGTCCGAACAAATCGCGGGCGATTGAGCTGACGCATGCGGCGGATCGATCGGGGACAGCGTTGCAGATGGCGGGCCGGGTTGCTGCGGGGCCAACGACGCTGGCTTTCGAGCAGAACGAGCGAGTGGACTTAGGAGAGTTGTTTTATCGAGAAGATCGGTTTTTGCTTCAGGTGACGGGTGATTCAATGATCAATGCGCACATCACCGATGGCGATTATGTGATCATCCAGCGAACCGACACGGCCCAGCCTGGACAAATGGTCGTCGCGCAGACGGGGGAGGGAGAGGCGACTTTGAAATACTGGTTTCCGGAAGGGGACCGAATCCGTCTGCAGCCTGCCAATGATTCGATGGAACCGATTTATGTCCAGGATGCACAAGTGATCGGGGTTGCCGTCGGAGTCGTGCGTCCGAGCATCTCGCGGTGATCCCCGGCAGATCCCCCGCATCCTCGGCGTGGCGAATGCCGAGTCGGGCTCGGTCGCGCGGGTGCGGGCTGCTTTTTAGCCAGCGATTCGTTTATTGCTGGCGGCGTTGAGTTTGTTGTACAGCGTTTTGAGGCTGATCCCGAGCTCTGCAGCCGCCAGCGGTTTGTTCCCCCCATGGCGGCGAAGCGCCTCTTCGATCGCCGCCATTTCGAGGTCGCGGAGATTGGTCGGTCCGTGTCCCTCACGCTCGGCGACCACTTCATGACCCGTGAGAGCGTCATGGCCTGGGGGCGCGTTGTTACCTGGGGGCGAGTTGCTACCCCCCGGCGCGGTGTTGCCCTTCAATCCGTCGTCGCCCGCGGCTTCACCGCCGCGCGTGACTTCTTCGGACTTTGTCCTTGCCGCGGTCCTTGCCGCTTCACCGCGCTGCGGCCGATGTTCGAATTGGCGGGGGAGGTGTTCGGGAAGGATCGGGTAGGAATCGCAGAGAATCGAGGCATGTTCGACGGCATTGGCCAGTTCGCGAACATTTCCGGGCCAGTGGTGAGCGACCAGCAGCGCGCGTGTTTCGGGGCTGAAGAGCTGTTCGTCCCCACGCGGGTCTTTGCGGATTTTGCGGAGCAGGTGCGTCGCCAGCGGAAGAATATCGCTGGTTCGTTCGCGGAGGGGTGGAACGTGGATCTCAAAGGTGTTGATGCGGAAGAGGAGGTCCTCGCGAAACGTCCCTTGGCGGACCATTGCTTCCAAATCGCGGTGTGTGGCACAGACGACGCGGACATCGATCTTGGTGATCTTTGGGTCTCCGACGCGGCGGATCTCGCCAGCTTCGAGGACGCGGAGCAATTTCGCTTGCATGGCGAGGGGAAGTTCGCCGATTTCATCGAGGAAGATCGTTCCGTGGTTGGCCACTTCGAACAGTCCCATCCGCGCCGTATCGGCACCGGTAAAGGCCCCGCGGCAATGCCCGAAGAGTTCGCTTTCGATGAGATTTTCGGGGAGCGCGCCGCAGTTCACGGCGAGAAACGGTTGGTCGGCGCGAAAGCTCTGCTGGTGCACGGCGCGGGCCACGAGTTCCTTCCCGCAACCTGTTTCGCCGCGAATCAGCACGGTGCTTTCGGTGGGCGCGACTTTCGCGATCAGCTTACGGACATGTTCGATCCGCGGGTGCGTTCCGATCAGGTCGCTTCCCCCTTCGGCGCGACGGACGCGATGTTCGAGGGCTGCCAATTGGCGGCGGATCGATCGCTGCTGGGCGACGCGACCGAGAACGGTCGCCAGATCGGCCAGACGGCAAGGTTTGGTGAGGTATTCGAACGCTCCGTGCCGAAGCGCGGCGATGGCGGTTTCCTGGCTCGCTTTTCCCGTGATCACCACCGCTTCGATCGCCGGATGGAGTTGCTTGGCAAACTCGATCACCTTGATCCCATGGAGGCCGGGCATATCGAGATCGACCAGGAGGCAGTCAAAGGCTTGTCGCTCGAGCGCAGCGACCGCCGTCAAACCATCAGGACAGACAGTGACCGTATGCCCCATCCGTGGCAATTCGCTTCGCATCACCTCCTGGAGTCCAGGTTCGTCATCGGCGAAGAGGATCGAGAGTTGGTAGGGGTTAGGCGGCGGTAAGTCTTTCGTGGGGGACATCGCTTGTCGCTCGAAGAGGGAGGGTCACTTGGAGACGCGAGCCTTTTCCAGGGCCATCGCTGTGGGCTGTCAATTCGCCACCATGCTGGTTCACAATCCGGTAGGTGATACTCAGCCCAAGTCCGGTGCCGCGCCCATCGCGGCGGCGGGTGAAAAAGGGTTCAAAGAGATGCTCCAGCACGTCGCTGGTCATCCCGCAACCGTTGTCGCTGACGACGATCGAAGCTTCGTTCTCCGTCCGGCGGACGCAGACCGTGACCTCGCCTTCCAGATCGAGGCTCTCGAGGGCATTGGTCAGGAGATTCAAAACAACCTGCTTGATTTGCTGGCCATTGACATCGGCAACAACGGGACCCGGGGCATCGAGATGGACTGTTTTGCAGCGGTACTGGCCTAGGGTCCCGACCATCGCCACCACATCGCTGACCAGTTCCGTTAAATCCACCGCGGCTTTGGTGACATCACCCATACGGCTGAAATCGAGCAATCGTTCGGTAATCCCTTTGCACCGGAAAGCTTCTTCCTGAATGCGACGGAGATTTGTTTTCAGGCTTTCCATCTGATCGCTCGAGAGGGCCGCCGCGCCGGCGTCGGTTGTCGAATTGTCGCCATGCAGCAGGGGGTGCAGTCGCGATTCGAGCGCTTCGGCGCTCCAGGCAATCGAGGCGAGCGGATTGTTGATCTCATGGGCGACCCCCGCCGCGAGAAAACCGACGCTCGCCAGCTGTTCGCGCTGTACCACTTCCCGAGTCCGATCGCGAACCTGTTTATCGAGGTCGCGGCAAACATTTTCCAGTTCCGTATAGGTCCGCTGAAAGCGATCGGTCATCCCATTCATCGCGGTGGCAAGCTCCGCGAATTCGTCCCCCGTTCCAAGATCAATCCGATGGTCGAGGTTCCCTCGCGCCACGATCCGGCTTCCAGCGAGCAGGCCGCGAAAGGGGCGGACGACGCAGTGGCGAAAGAAACCAAGCAACACGCCAAGCATGACAATCGCCGCGATCAGCGACGACCAGGCCAGGGTGATCATCGTCCGGTAACGTCCACGAACTTCGCTGCGGAGGCCGGCCATTCCCCCGTGCAGCAATTGCGGCAACCGCTCCGTCTGCTGGACCAGCAGTGTCAGTTCGGTCTGCAGCGCATCGAGCTCGCTCAGCCCCATCGTCCATAACTGGTCATTCTCCGCCGCTTCGATCTGTTGGATCCGCGACGAGAGCTGATCGAGAATTGCTTGCTGATCCCGAAGGTCTGAAAAATACGGATTTTGCTCGGCCACGTTGTGCTGCAGTCGGCGATGATACTCCTGCAGCGTCTCCTGATAGACCTGCAGGGCATCATGGAAGCGATCGTTTTCCTCGCGGAAAGCGATCGACTGCAATTTTCCATCGATCGGATAAGCGGTATCGAGGCCGCTGCGAATCCGATAGCACGCTTCGCTGAGGGTCCCAGCGGCCCGCGTCAGGCGGTTGCTCAGCGGAAGCTCTTCGGCCCGCTGCGAAACGGACGTGGCGATGAAGCGATATCCGTACAGACCCCAAAAGCCAGCGAGGGCTAAGACTCCGACAATCGTCGTGAGTATCGCCAACGCTCCAAGCAGTTTGAGGCGAATCGGCCAGCGAGAAAGCACTCGTCACACCCTCCGTGGACCTCGAGTTAACCGCACCGTTGCATTGCGTCGTTGGATTGCGTCATTGCATTTCCTTTGCTGGCACATCCTGCGAACCGGCAAAGCGCACGCTCGCCCGAAGTGTAACGGAGGGAGAGTTCAGGGATCAAGGAGAAAACGAAGACAGCCAACTCCTGCGGAGGAGTTGGCTGTGGCGTTATTTTTTCCTGTGCACCTGTACGGTGCCCGCGAGAAAGCGAGGGGCTTCGTGGGATCGCTCAGCTCGCGTCGTCGTTATCATCGTCGTCCAGGGCCAGCGGAATCGCAATCGCGGCCGCCACGATCATTGCGAGGACGATGGGGTTCGCCAAGAAGCTCAGGAGCGGATTGCTGCTCCCTCCGCGTGCGACCTCGGGATCGACGCGATGGATGACCCCTTTCTTCGCCGTTGCGGGGGCGGATCCTTCTTCCCAGACGCGGTAATTGTTCAGACCGCCGTGCGAGACGACTTGGTAAACCCCCGGCTTTAGACCCGCGGCCGCGAAACGTCCCTCGCTGTCGGTCTTCATCTCGAGAACCGGTTTTCCCTGCTGGGCGATCACCACGGGGGCATTTTCCACACCGCGCCCACTGGCATCGACCAGACCCCCGACGAGGAGACCATTCTGCAAGCTAAGGTCTTCGACCTTTTTGCTGACGGGAATACCCTCGACAATCATCGTCTCTGCCGCAATGCTTCGATGCGGGAGGCAAACCCCGGTGCACGTCAGCGCGACGATGATTGCCCGAAAAGTTTTACTAGTCTTCATGCCAAATCCTACGATCATGAAACCAAGAAACAGTCGTCATGAGGGGTTATCGGAACAATCGCTGCAACCAGTCCATACATTTCTGTGAGATCCTCGTCGGAATTTTCCGTTTCCGCTATTTGTCGCTCTTGTGTCAATGTCGCTCTGGTGTCAAGGCAAAAAAAGTTCGCCGAGACCCCTCGATTGCGGTATTCTGGCACCAGAACTCACCCGACCCAATTCGTTGTTCCCCTCTCGCTTCACGACCCGAGGCAAATGCTCCGATGAACCGAACCCTCTGCTTGATGCTGGGCGTCCTCTGCGGCACGGCTCTCTTCCTCGACGCGCGTCCCCTCTCGGGATCGGATGCCGATTATTCCTTGGGGCCTGATTCGCTGGTCAAGCCGGAGAACCCGCAGGGATCGCTTCAGATCCATGTTTGGGACCAGAGCAAGGTGTTTCCAGGGACCACGCGTCGGTACTGGGTCTATGTTCCCGAGCAGTACGATCCTTCGCAGGCCGCAGCGCTGATGGTCTTTCAGGATGGCCATGCGTATGTCGATCCCGAGGGACAGTTTCGAGCTCCAGTGGTGCTTGATAATTTGATTGCTGCGGGGCAAATGCCGATCACGATTGGGCTGTTTGTCGACCCGGGGCAGATCGGGGAGCTGCCGGAGAAACCAGGTTGGCGGCCGACACCCGCGAATCGATCGCTCGAATACGACACGCTCTCCCCGGCATACGCTCAAATGTTGCTCGAGGAATTGATTCCACGGCTGCGGACTGAACACCAGCTGAACATTTCCGACGACCCAGCGCAGCGGGGAATTGCGGGGATTTCATCGGGGGGGATCTGTGCCTGGACGGTTGCCTGGGAGCGTCCCGACGCGTTCGGGAAGGTCCTTTCGCACGTTGGCAGTTTTGTGAATATCCGTGGCGGGCATCATTATCCGGCCGTGATTCGCAAGACGGAAAAAAAGCCGATTCGCGTCTTCTTGCAGGGGGGCGAGGAGGACCTCGACAACGAGCATGGAAACTGGCCCCTGGCAAATCGGCAGATGGGTGCCGCACTGAAGTTCAAGGGATATGACTACCAGCTGGTGATGGGGACCGGCGGGCATAGCGGCAAGCATGGGGGCGCGATCCTCCCGGAAAGCCTCCGCTGGCTGTGGCGCGATTGGCGTTAGACCGCGCGGCGGAGGAGATCGATCAGGGACCGTACGCTGTCGCCGCGGAGGAGGCTGGCGCGATAGATTCGTCCCGCAATCACCACCACCGCAATGACCGTCAGCACCAGCAAGAGTGCCGCGAGCGGCGCCTGCCATGCGGGAATCGTGACACCCGTGCCGAGACGGAGGATGATCATCAGCGGCGCCGCTGGGGGAAAGAAGCTCATCGACGTGGCGATGATCCCATTGGGATCGCGAAGCGCGAGAATCCAGATCATCATCGGCGCCATGAGCACAAGCCAAACCGGCAGCAGCAAGCTTTGCGCCTCTTTCAATTGACTGACCGCCGCACCGATCGTCAAGAAAACGGAGCTATAGAGGAGGACGGCGAGGATCTGGAAGACGAGGAACCAGAGGATCAGATGCGTCGGGAGGAGGTCGAGCATGTCAAAGCGGCGGAGCATGAAAAAGCCCCCCAGTCCATAGAGCACAAAGACGACCATCGAACCGGCAACATTGCCCAGCAGTTTGCCTCCCATTAATTGCGTCGGTGTGACAATCCCCAGCAGGACTTCGCTGATCCGATTCGTCTTTTCTTCCATCGAGCTTTCGAGCATCGGCTGGGCCGCGAGAAAAATGATCACAAACATCAGCATCATCAGCAGGAAGGGCGCAAAGACCGATGCGATCGATTCCTCTTCTTCCTGACTGACCCCCGCTTGTCCCGCCGCACCACTGGTCTCCTCAAGGGGTCGAATGGGGATGATTTCGACGGGTATGTTGGCGGCGCTGACGATTGCCGGATCGATCCCGGACGCCGCAAGTCGCTGGTCGCGGACTGCCGATGTCAGGATCGCCCCAATCCAACCACGAATCTCTGAGAGCGTCCCCGAGTTACTCATGAACTTCACGCGGCGATTCTCAGCCGGGGCACTCGGATCGGTCAGTTCCAACGGAATTTCCACCAGTGCGTGCAGCTGGTCGCTGCGGATTGCTTCACTGTACGAGAGCCGCTCTGCAGGGCTGAGGGTTGTCTTGTCTGCCGCCTCGATGAGGTAGATGTCCTCCGGGGTATCCATCATCCCAGGGGTCGGCTGCGGGGCCGGCTGGGCGGATTCGGACCCTGCGGCCGGTGGAGCAGTCGGGGGCGCCGTTTGACGGAGGGAGGCGTTCCGCGCATCGGTTGCTTGCTGGAGCATTTTTACAAACACTCCGTGGGGGTCCGCAACGACCACCCGCCGCTCCTGCGCCCCTTCCATTCGCGTTGCCCATGGGAGAATGATCAATCCCCCAAGCATCAGCACCGGCATCAAAACCAGCGTCATCAAGAAGGCTTTGGTCCCAATCATGGCGATGTACTCGCGATGGGCGATGGTCAGGATGGTCGACATCGAAAGAACCTGGGAGATGCAAGGAAAGAGGAACAAGCAATCAGGGGCAGCGGAATCAAGGGATCACGGAGGCAAGGGAGCTGGCGGAGGGATTCTCCCTGGCCTCGGGACCGGCGATGGAGACAAAGATGTCGTGCAAGCTCGGGCGGACCGTTTCGAAATGCTCGACATCTCCGACGGCACAGAGGGCGCGGAGGACCGCGGGTCGGTAATCGCTGTCGGCGAGAAACAGGTCCAAAGCATCCCCTGCGGCCTCGACTCGCTCGACCCCCGGTAAGTCGTTTGGCGGCGGGGGACTCTGCGGGCTCATCCGCACCCGCAGCCTTGGCTTCCCTTGGTTTTGACGTATTTCGGCCAGCGTTCCATCGAGCACTTTCTGCCCCCGGTAGATCATCAAAATGCGGTCACACATCTGCTGGGCGACATCCATGTCATGCGTCGAGAGAATGACGGTTGTCCCGGCATCGCGGAGCTCGCTGACGGCGCTGCGGAGGAGATCGAGATTCACAGGATCGAGACCACTGAAGGGTTCATCGAGGATCACCAACTGCGGCTTGCCAATCACTGCCGAGATGAACTGGACTTTCTGTGCCATCCCCTTGCTCAATTGATCGATCCGTTTCCCCGCCCAGGAGGTCATTCCCAACCGTTCGAGCCAGTGCTCGATCCCTTTTTCGGGATCAGCCACTTTCTTGAGCGCGGCAAAATAACGGAGCAGCCGACGGACGGTCATCCGGGGATAGAGGCCACGCTCCTCCGGCAGGTAGCCGATCCGCGAGTCGGCGGTTCGCCCTTCCGTTTTCCCCAAGACCTGAATGTGTCCCGCATCGGGCTGGTAGATTCGCAGGATCATCCGCATCGTCGTCGTCTTTCCCGATCCATTCGGACCGATCAGACCGAAGAGGGAACCGGTCGGGACCGAAAAACAGAGATGGTCGACGACACGCTGATTGCCAAATCGTTTGCTCACATCGTCGATGACGACGATCGCGTTGCTTGCAGGCATAAATATCTTTGATCAGGGGAAGAGGCGAAGAAGAATCAAGGCGAAGGACTCTCGACAGTGAGAGGATCGCGGTTTTTGTCCGATCGGAAAAGCGACTCTGGGAGAAATTTTAGCGGAGGTTGCGCGGCCGGGACCACGCCCGCCTCTCGCGCCCGCTGGTGCAGCGTGCGGAGCGCGCCCGTTCCTTGCGAGCCCAGTTCCTCGGTCCACCGGTTCACATAGAGCTGGACATGGGAAAAGAGAACCTCATCCGAAAACTCCTGCGCATATCTTCGCATCGTCCCAAGTGTTTCTTGGGGATGGGACAAAGAAAATTTCAGCGAGCGGGCGATGGCGGCTTGGATTTCCTCGATCAGCGTCGGGTCGAGGTCGAGGCGGCAGAGAATTCCGCCAAGGGGGAGCGGCTGGCCGGTCTCCTGCTCCCACCGCGTCCCCAGATCCTCGACGCAGGAGAGTCCATACTCGTGGTAGGTGAATCTTCCTTCATGGATGCAGACCCCAAAGTCGGCATCCCCGCGCTGGAGGGCCGGGATGATCTCGGAGAAGAGGACCTGCTGCATCTCCCCAATCTGAGGATAGAACAAGCGATACAGGAGCGTTGCTGTGGTCCAGCGTCCCGGACAGAGAATTCGCGGTTGCGGCGAACCCTCTCCTCCCCCCGCAAACCTCCCGGTGGCAGGATTGCTTCCCTCGCCGGATGCCAGCAGCAGCGGTCCCACACCGAACCCCAGTGCCGCGCCACTGGGCAGCACCCCGTAGCGATCGGAAAGGTGCAGGGCCGCATGAAAGCTGCCCTTGGCAACATCGAAGTCGCCGCGAAGCAGTCCCTCGTTCAATTCCTGGACATCCATCAGCTCGATCTGCAGATCGGCACTGGGGAGGGTGATGCTGCCGGTCAAGAGCGAATGAAAAGCGAACGTGTCATTCGGACAGGTCGAAATCCCCAATCGGAGCGCTGGTCGTGTCATTGAAAAAAGAGCCATCTAGGGGATTTGGGCAAGCGTTTCGCGGAGCGACTGGATCGCGCGAGGAATCTGCCAATCGCTTTTCGCGCGGCATCCAGCCAGGTTAGAAATCGCGCGGAGGATGGTCAGCGTCTTCCCGAATCTCGCACAGGCGGCGGCAACCGCATACCCCTCCATGTCCTCGAGGATCACGCCGCTCGAATTCCCTCCGCGGCAGCGATCGTAACGCTGACGAGCCTCATCGAGATTTGCCGAAGGGTGGCAGACGGTCAGAAGAAGGTCGCAGGAGGCTACCTGACCGGGTACGGTGAGGTTTTCCAGGACCGTCGGGATCGACCGGTCCAGCCCGAGCTGACAGCCATCCCGCCACTCCCCCTGCTCCTCGATTCCAATCCCCTCCTGGGCGACGCGGCGAGGGGCCATCACCTGCCCGAGCAGGTCGGGGCGTGCATAGACGCCAGCAAGGCCGACCAGGAGAATCTCCTCGGGTGTCCGCTGGGCCAGCAGCGACATTGTCCCGATCGCCGACGAGAGCGGACCAAAACCGCAGCACACGAGATCCAACCGGGGGTCCTGCCAGAGCGAACCACTGCACAGCAAGGACCGCTCCAGTTCCGTTGGGACAAGGACCAGTATCGAGCGGTTTGCGTCCATTGCAGGCGATTGTTCGAGAGCGGAGTTCCGGCGGTCAGGGAGTTGTGATCGGGATTTCTTTCTCGCCGTCGCGGAGGAACGGTTCGCGAACCTGGGTCCCGACTGGAGGCTTGATCTCGCGGACCCAAATGTTCCGAAAGCGGACCGGATTGCCATGATCCTGGATGGAAATGGGGCCTTTCTCACCGTGGGCTTCGTACCGTGGGGGGCGATGGAAAGGGGTATCCCCGAGCAGTTCGAAATGGTTCAGCACGAGGATCCCGTTATGGACCAGAGTGATTGCCGCCGGGGAGCGGAGCGAACCATCGTCGGCAAACCGGGGTGCCTTCCAGAAGATGTCGTAGGTATTCCACTGTCCCGGCGGGCGCATCGCGTTGACCATTGGGGGTGTCTGCTTGTAGATCGCCCCGGCCTGCCCATCGGAATACGTTTCGTTGTCGTACGAGTCCAAGACTTGCACTTCATAGCGCCCCATGAAAAAGATCCCACTGTTTCCGCGACCTTGCCCCGAGCCGCTGGCGGGAACGGGGGCGGACCATTCGAGATGGAGTTGGCAGTCGCCAAACTCCTCTTTGCTGCGGATCTCTCCACGACCAATGACGAGGTTCCCCTCTTCGACTTTCCAGTTCTCGCCATTAACCCAGGCGGCCGTATCGCTGCCATCAAACAGGACGACGGCATCGGCCGGCGGCATCGCGTCGGTCTGCCCCGGGGCAACGATCGGGGGACGTTCCCACTGGATGCCGCTGAGGTATTCCTGGCCACTGGTTTGGGAACTCCGGCCGAGCATGCAGCACAGCAGCACGGCAGTGCGGAGCGCGAAGTGAGCGGAGTATCGGCGGGGACGGGGCGAGTGGGTTGGGGCTGGAAGCATCGGATTCACGTGTTGCAAGTGGGCGCCATTCCGAAAAGGGGTCTGACCCATTGGAGGCAAGTCGATTTGGTTGGTTTTTGCGTCTTGCCGGAGAGGGTCAGACCCCTTTTCGGAAAGCATTGGTCGTGTCGAACCAGCAAGAGCCTAATCGACAGCGGTCAGCGGAGCAAATACGGTACGGAAGGTCTTTCGCTCGCCGCAGTCGAAGAGGACGATGGCGGTTTGTTTTTCCCCATGGCCGGAGAGGTGGAGGACGGAGCCTTGGCCGTAACTGGGGTGCGTGACTCGCGTGCCGACGGGGAAGGGGGGCTTGGCACGCGATGGGGATGGACTGCGGGCGAGCAAGTCGCTGGCGGTCATCATGCCCTGGACCAAGGGGGACTCGCGGACAAAACCTCCCGGTCGTGTCTCGCGCCGTTCGTCGTCGGGCAGCTGGCAGATGTCATCCTCGCCGCCAAGATCATCCCAAGAAGAAGGATACGCATCTTGATCGGGATGATCATCGCCTGTCCCCCACCGCGAGGTGAATGTGGCAGGGTCCTCGGAGCGGGCAATCTGCATCGTCTCGCGAGGGAGTTCCATGAGGAATTGGCTGGGTGCGGCAGGGCGCGTGGCGCCGCGGACGACGCGGCGGCGCGAGAAGGACAGCTGCAATCGTCGCTGGGCTCGCGTCATGCCGACAAACAGCAAGCGACGCTCTTCCTCCAGCTGCGACGAAGATTCAAGACTCCGTTCGTGAGGGAGAATCCGCTCTTCGACAGCAATGATATAGACGTGCGGAAACTCGAGTCCCTTGGCGGCATGGAGCGTCATCAAGGTGACGCGGTCGTCTTCGTCTTCCCATGCATCGGTATCGCTGATCAAGGCGACTTGCTCGAGAAACGCTTCGAGCGCCCCGGGCTCGGCATACTGATGATCGAACTCGACGGCCGATGAGATCAATTCGTCGACATTGGCCTGCGGGTTATTGTCCGCCTCATCGACGCTGGTCGCCGCCAAGTATTCATCGTACCCCGATTCTTCGAGGAGAAACTGGAGGAGATCCGCCAGCGGGGCGGTGGCTTTAATCGCCATTCGATCGATGAGCGCGACAAACTCTTTGACTTTCTTGGCTGATCGCTGGGCGAGTCCTGGGATCGAGTCGATTTCGCGGGCCCCCTGGAGCATCGAGATCCGTCGCTGCGCGGCATACTGCTGGATCGTTTTCAGCGTCTTGGTTCCGATCCCGCGCGCCGGGACATTGATGATCCGCTGCAAGGCGACATCGTTGGCGGGATTATTCAGCAGATGGAGGTAGGCAAGCACATCCTTGATCTCCTTCCGCTGATAGAACTCGACACCGTTGACGATTTGGTAGGGAATTCCTCGCGCGCGAAAGGCATGTTCCAGCGAACGCGTCATGGCGTTCATGCGACAGAAAATCGCCACGTCGCGCGGTCGGATTTCCCCTCCCTCGACCCCCATCGCCACCTGGAGGGCAATCTCATCGGCCTCCTCGTAACCATCGTTGTACATCCGCAGAATCACCGGATGACCGGGAGGATTATGCGTGTACAAGTCCTTGGCTTTACGACGCCGGTTGCGGCGGATCAAAGTGTCGGCGACGTGCAGGATCTCGGGGGTGCTGCGATAATTTTCTTCGAGGCGAACGATCCGCACCTGCGGGTAGTCTTTCTCGAAATCGAGAATGTTATTGATGTCGGCACCCCGCCATCCATAGATCGATTGATCGGGGTCGCCGGTGACCATCAGGTTCGGATGGTCGACGCAGAGCGCCCGGACAATCGCATACTGGGCCAGGTTCGTATCCTGATATTCATCGACAAGGATGTAACGATGTCTCGCATCGAGATCCCCGCGGAGCTCCGGATGGTCGCGAAGCATCCGCGCCGCATGCATCAAGAGATCGTCGAAATCAACGGCGTTGGCGACTAACAATTGTTGCTGGTAGAAGGGATAGACACGAGCGGCTAGATGTTCGCGGGAGCCGAGCGATTGCCCCTCGAGCATCTCCGGGAGCACGAGCCGGTTTTTGAAGCGACTGATGATGCTGGCGGTTTGTTCCGGAGAGGTCATTCCGGTGTTCGTACCGGCCAGCTCCATCGCCAGCTTGAGGACCTGTTTCGAATCCCCGGTATCGAGGATCGAGTAATTCTCTCGCAGTCCAACGAGCGGCGCGTACTGGCGGAGCAGCTGGGCGCAGAAGCGATGGAAGGTACCCATCCAAACTCCTTCCCCCGGTGCCAGCTGCTCGACGCGGCGACGCATCTCCTGCGCCGCTTTGTTGGTAAATGTCAGGGCCAGAATCGCGCGGGCAGGAATTCCCTGGCGGAGCAGGTTCGCGATGCGATGGGTAATGACGCGCGTCTTTCCGCTCCCCGGCCCCGCCAAGACCAGAAGAGGGCCATCCCGATGTTCAACCGCCTCGCGCTGCGGCGCCGTGAGCTGACTGGTCGTTGCATCCATGGACAGTGAGGAAATCGAGCGAGTGTGGAAAGGTGGGGGGTGAACACTTGAGAATCTATTGTAGGGGAAGTCGCTGACTTGCAAGATGCTTTTCTTGACCCTCGCTCAAGAACCTGGGAGAACTTTCCAAATGCCGTCTTCGCATTCCGGTGCAAAAAATGTTTTGGGGCAGCCGCTGGAGCCTTGCAGCCACGATCCAATGACGGGGTTTTACCGCAATGGATGTTGCGACACGGGGGCTGATGATCTGGGCCTCCATCTGGTTTGTGCCGTGATGACCGACGAGTTTCTCGCTTTTTCCAAGTCCCGCGGGAATGATCTCTCGACCCCTAATCCCCTCTATCGGTTTCCGGGACTCCGCGCCGGCGACCGCTGGTGTCTGTGCGCCGCCCGCTGGCGGGAGGCGTACGATGCGGGAATGGCACCCCAGGTGGTGCTGCAGTCGACCCACATTTCGACGCTCGAATTCGCCTCCCTGGAGGAGCTCCGCGAGCACGAGGTCCGCAAGTGACGGCCTTGACGCTTGTTCCCCGCCACTTCTATCCTTGACTGCGGGTTTTTCGATTTCTTGGCCGTGGATTTTTTCTTATGAATAACGAGCGACGGCACCAGCTGCAGCAGAACGAATTGGCCGAGCAGATCGACAAGGCAAAGCACTGGCTTGAACCTTACGTCGCCCCCGCGTTGATCGGGATCATTGCCCTCTCGGTTCTGTACATTGGATATAGCTTTTTTTCAGGTCGCTCCAGCAGCCAGCGGAGCGAAGCGTCGCTGAACCTGATGCTCGGCATGCTCCCGCGTGCCGGGGGTGGGGAAGACCCCGAGGCGTATTCCCGGCTGGCCGCCGATTTCCCCTCCTTACCGACCGCCCCGATCGCCATGCTGCTGCGTGCCGATGCCGAGCTGCAGCAAGGGATTGATGCCCTCTATATCGATCGTGAGCTTTCCAAGAGCAACCTCAGTGCGGCCGAACAATCGTATCGCAGCGTGCTCGAAAAGAAGCCCACGTCGCTGCTCCAGTCGCGCGCCCAGTATGGATTGGCGCTGGCGCTCGAGTGCCAAGGCAAATTGCCCGAAGCCAAGGAGGCATACGAGCAACTGGTGACGCTCAACGAATCCGCCGAGATGGTCCGTTTTGCCAAGCGGCGGATCGAAGTTCTGGGGACGGGGGAGACGGAGAACTTTGTTACTTGGTTCCAGGCCCAGCAGCCGACGCGCATTATTCAGGCTCCGCCCGGACTCCCCAGCGGCGATGCGCTGCCCGGGATGCCCGATATTCTCTTCCCTCCGCCCGCGACCGAGACCCCGGCAACGTCTTCTACGCCGTCCCCGTCGATCACCGATGCGCTCAAGGCGCTCGGTGGAGATGCTGCTGGAACTCCAGTCCCGCCGAACCCCGAGGTCCAGCCGCCGGCCACGACCGAGGAACCTGCTCCGGTTGCCCCGCCCCAAGAAACACCTGCGGCCGAAGTTCCTCCGCCAGTGACCGACGCGCCAGCCGCCAATCCCGAGCAAGCGGGAGGCGAGGAAGCGCCCGCGGTCCCCGAAGTCGCGCCGCCATCTCCACCGGAACCTGCTGAGACAGGGGGGAATCGATAGCTTTGGGGGGGAAAAAGAAAAAGCATCTTGATCGTGAGGAGCTTTTGCAGGACCCATCGTCCGATGAGGGCGGGGTCGACGATACTGAAGAGGGACTGGAGATTGACGAGGTCGTTCTCCCGGTCGCGGGTGGGGACGAATCTTTTGCTGCGGCTCCCGTCGTAGTTCCTTCGCTCGACGAGGGTTCCGGCGATCCTTACCGCGAGATGGTCGTCCCGGAGAGTGCGCAAGGGGAACGGCTGGACCTGTTTCTCACGCAGGTCACCGATGGTTACAGTCGCGAACAGATTCGCCGCGCGGTGCAGGGGGATGCGGCTGAGGTCGACGGCAAATACCGCCGCCCAAGTTTTCGCCTTCGCCCGGGGCAACGGATTCGGTTTCGTGTACCCCCTCGTCCGACCGATGGCCCGGTCCCGGAAGCGATCCCGCTGGAGATCCTCCACGAGGATGATGGGATGGTGGTGGTGAACAAGCCGGCGGGAATGGTCGTTCATCCGGCGCGAGGGCACTGGACGGGGACGCTCACGAGCGCGCTTGCTTATCATTTCCAGTCGCTCTCGGATGTTGGGGGACCATCGCGCCCGGGGATCGTCCATCGCCTCGATCGGGATACGAGCGGAGTGATTGTGGTGGCGAAAACGAATGCGGTGCATTTGCATTTGGCTGAGCAGTGGGCCACGCGGAACGTGATGAAGACCTACATTGCGATTTGCTGTGGGCCGCTGGATCATGACCGGGATGTGATCGACATGCCGATCGGCCGCCATCCGTACCAGCGGGAGAAAATGGCGATTCGCCAGGGGCATGTGACGAGCAAGCCGGCGCGGACGTTTTACGAGGTGCTCGAGCGTTTTCGTCGTTTTACGCTGGTTCGACTGAACCCCGAAACAGGCCGGACGCATCAGATTCGCGTCCACATGGAGCATGCGGGCTGTCCGGTCCTTTGCGATCGGCTCTATGGTGGGAGGTCGATTCTGACAACGGATCAGGCGGCGCGGTTGATGGGGGTCTCAACGGAGCAGGGAGGAGAGGGGATGTTGATTGAGCGTCAAGCGCTCCATGCGGCGCGGCTAGAACTCGATCATCCGCAGACCGGCAAGCGGATGGTTTTCGAAGCCCCGCTTGCGGAAGACATGCTCCGCGTCCTCCGCTGGATGCGAAAGGCGGCAAGTCTCGAGGGTCATTAAGTCTCGAGGGTCATTAAGTCTCGAGGGTCATTAAGTCTCGAGGGTCATGCCAAGGGCGGGCACGCCGCTCAGGCTTTGCGAAGGCGCGGTGCGCCTCAAAAAAAGCGTCAGGATTTTGTCAGGACGCGCTCGACCTCATTATTCCCGCTGGCTGGTTGGTGGCGGGGGCACGCAAAGACGCGAAGACGCAACGTGGGGAGAAGGGGATTTGGGGACGGGGGCCTGACCCATTTCAGCATTCAACCTTCCGAAAACGCGCCATGGTGGCGGACAATTTGGCCGTCGACCATGAAGATGACGTCTTCGGCTAAATTCTCTGCCAAATCGGCGACGCGTTCGAGGTGCCGTGCGGCACTGAAGCAGTGCAGGGCGGGTTCGACATTTTCGGGAGCTGCTTTCATCAATTCCTGGAGCTCGGCAATGACACGGCGATTGAGATCGTCGACCGAATCGTCCGCCTGAATGACTTGTTTGGCAAGTTTCACATCCGTATCGACGAAAGCATCGAGCGCATGCCGGACCATCGTGCTCGCCTCCCGCACCATTGCTTGCAAGTCGTTCGGGATCGGAAACATCGGATAGAGATTCAGCGCTTCGGCTCGTTCGGCGATGTTGCAGGCAAGGTCTGCCATCCGTTCCAGATCGCTGTTGATCTTGATGACCATCGTCAGCCAACGCAGGTCGCTCGCCACGGGCTGGTGCAGGGCGAGCAGTTTCAAGCATTCCTCTTCAATGCGGACTTCGCGGGCATCGACATCCTCATCCGATCCAATCACCTCTCGCGCCAAATCAGTCCGTCGATCGCGGAGGGCACGAAATGCTTTGGCAATCATCTGCTCGACGATCCCGAAGAGCGCCAGGAGCTCGTGACGCAATTCGTCCAGTTCACGCTGCAAATGTTTCGACATGGATTCCTCGCACTGAGTGCATAACGCACGGGGGACCGGCGCGACTGCTGTCCCGACAGCAAGCCCTTCTCCGCTCAGCCAAATTTACCCGTGACGTAATCCTCAGTCTGCTTCTGCAATGGTTTGGTAAAGACCTGCTCGGTCAAGCCGACCTCGATCAAACGACCCTCATAGAAAAAGGCTGTTTGCGTACTGCACCGCGAGGCCTGCTGCATATTATGGGTGACAATAATAATCGTATACTGGGCCTGGAGTTCAAAGATCAAATCTTCGATCGCCAAGGTGCTCGCTGGATCGAGTGCCGAGCATGGTTCGTCCATGAGCAGGACTTCCGGGCCAACGGCGATTGCGCGGGCGATGCACAACCGCTGCTGCTGGCCTCCGGAAAGTCCCAGCGCAGGGCTGTGGAGGCGGTCCTTGACCTCATCCCAAACGGCCGCTTTGCGAAGCGACCATTCGACGAGCTCCTCGAGCTGTTTCCGCGTGCATGCCATATGGAGTCGGGGACCGAAAGCGACATTGTCAAAGATCGATTTCGGGAAGGGATTCGGTTTTTGAAAGACGATCCCAATCCGCCGCCGGAGATCGACAACATCGGTCGAACGAGCCAGCAAATCGAGGTCCCCCATGATCGCCGTTCCCGTGGCTCTGGCTCCCGGGATCGTATCGTTCATCCGGTTGATCCATCGCAGGAGCGTGCTCTTGCCGCAGCCGCTCGGGCCAATCAGCGCGGTGACCGAGCGCTGCGGAATGCGGAGCGAGATGTCATGGAGCGCTTGGAAGCCCCCATACCAGGAACTCAGGTGGGAGATATCAATCGCCGTCGGCAAATGCTTGAGATCCCCCGCCCGCGGGCGAGTTTCTCGCTTGTTTGTCGGCGATGGAGTCGAAGGGAGGGTCATCGCAGGGATCGATTCCGGCATGAGCTCACATTGGTTCTTCAGCTGAGAGGTTTTTGCAGTTTTTGGCGAATCCAGACCGCCAGCCCATTGAACGACAGCAGAATCAACAGGAGGAGAATGATTCCCGCAGCTGCCAAATAATGAAAGTCGCTCTGCGGACGCCCGGCCCAATTGTAAATCTGCAGCGGCATGACCGAGAAATCATCCATCAGGTTTCGTGGGCTTTGGCTGATAAATACCACCCCTGAAATCATCAGCAGGGGGGCTGCCTCACCGATCGCACGGCTCATCGCCAGAATCGATCCGGTCATGATACCCGGAATGGCGGCCGGAAGGGTCACATTCCAAATCACCTGCCACGGAGTCGCCCCGAGCCCCAGGGCACCGGCGCGGAGCGACGAGGGGACGGCGCGGAGGGCTTCTTGGCTGCTGATAATCACGATCGGCAGGACGACCAGCATCAGCGTGAGTGCCCCGGTGAGAACCCCGCGGCCAAAAGGGAGGCGAAAATAGTACCAGCTCGGTTTCGAGATTCTTCCCGGCTCGGCATCGCTGAACAGCGCATAAGCCAGCTCCGCATCGTCCTCGGGATAGGCTCCTCCCGGTTCGAGGATACGGACCTCGACGGGG
>Ga0169931_10005652_pt1 | contig 18993 bp, 15 predicted proteins | sample Kivu_15m_20L_FD_129675 | JGI IMG/M metagenome (GOLD analysis project Ga0169931, IMG submission 129675) | Freshwater microbial communities from Lake Kivu, Western Province, Rwanda to study Microbial Dark Matter (Phase II) - Kivu_15m_20L... | ecosystem: Environmental > Aquatic > Freshwater > Lake... | reverse complement strand
GTGCGCCAGTCCTGTCAGCTTGTGCCGGAACGACCCCATCACGTTGTCGAGCTCGATATCGGTCAGGTTCCCTTGCAGTTCGACGCGCCACGTGCCGCTTTCTTCGATCGCGAGCGCACGCCCCTCGAACTCGCACTTGCGTCCGAGCTGGCTGACGTTCGGCCAGATTGCGGCCACGAGTTCGGCCGGCAGCGGAGTCGGCCCCGTGGACAGTTCCACCGCGTATTGCGGCAGTCCGGCGTGCGTGCGGCGCGTGATCACCAGGGTGCTTGGCTCGGCCGGCGCCGCGCCGGCGATGGCCCGTGCGAAGGATAGCAGGGCGGTCGATTGCGCTTCGTCGCCGTCGAAATGCCCCGCGATAGCCGTCAGTGTTTCGTCACCGTGGGCCAGATGCAGCGAGAGGTTCTGGGCTTCAAACTCGAAGCGTCCGGCCGTCGATGCTTTCCGGGATATCTCGCGGCACACGTGCCAGAACGCGTCCAGCCGCGCGCCGTTCACCATCGCAGGGAAGGGGAGCCGCACCAACGGAGTCTCGCCGCGCGTGTCGATCTCCAGATACGGCAGCTCGGCGAGCAACTGGCCGTTGTGCGGGTCGGCAAGCTTCAGATCGCGGTACAGCAGCAGTCCCGGCCGCGGCAGTTCGACGCTGGCAAGTTCCGCCTTCCAGCCGAGCGCGTCAGCAATTGCCCGCTCATGCGAAGCTCGATACCAGTCGAGCCGCACGATGCCGCACCATAGCACGATCGCGCAGAAGGGGCCAACACACAGCGCGAGAAAGCCCGCTCGGCAGAGCCTGATCTTCGTGATTTCGTGCAGCGAGAACATCCTTGTTCCCACGAGGCTCGGGTTGTTAGATAGCTAGCGCCGTGTGCCACTGCTGGCTTGTCCAGCAGTGCTCTTCCCTGATTTCACCTTGCTGTCGGACTCGTCGGAGTAAATCCTATCTCAACTCGACTGCCACGCCGTCGGCGATGCCTCCGGGCTAAACGTTGAAAGCTTCGCCGAACGAAATCCTATCTTTCTTGTGCCATCTGAAAAAACAGCTTCCAGCGGGCCTGCATCTCTTCCAGGCTGTCGCCGCCAAACTTGTCGATCAGCGCCGCAGCGACTTCAAAAGCCACGACGTTCTCCAGGATCACGCTTGCCGCACTCACCGCACATACGTCGCTTCGCTCGTAGCTGGCCTGCTCAGGCTCCTTCGTCGTCAGGTTGATCGAGTCCAGCGGCTTGCGCAGCGTGCTGATCGGTTTCTTGGCCGCCCGGATTACCAGCGGCTGACCGTTGGTCATGCCCGCTTCGAGTCCACCGGCGTTGTTCGAAGGCCGCACATAGCCGAGGTTTGCCGAAGTTTTCTGCGCGGCGTCGTAGTGAATCGGATCGTGCACCTGCGAGCCGGGCCTGCGGGCCGCTTCGAAACCGAGACCGATCTCCACGCCCTTGATCGCCTGCACCGCCATCACGGCCTGCGCGAGCCGTCCATCCAGCTTGCGGTCCCACTGGGCGTGCGTTCCCAAACCGAACGGCAGGCCTTCGACGCGCACCTCGAGGATTCCGCCCAGCGTGTCGCCTTGCTTGCCGGTCGCATCAATGAGCTGTTTGATCTCATCGTCTTTCGCGGGGTCGAGGCTATACACTTCGCTCGCCTCGCGCAGCTTCTCATGCTCTGCCAGCGTGCCTGGCTGAGGATCAATCCGCACGCCGCCCAACTCCACGACATAACCAAACGCCGTGATGCCAAACGGCTTGAGTAGCTGTTTGGCAAGCGCGCCGGCCGCCACGCGGACCGTCGTTTCGCGAGCGCTGGCCCGTTCGAGCACTCCGCGAATCGAGCCCAGATACTTGATCGCTCCGGTCAGATCCCCGTGACCGGGGCGCGGTCGCGGCAAATCGTCGAGCCGCTCCAGCTTGTAGTCCTTATTCACGACCTCGAGCGCGATCGGGCTGCCCAGCGAGGTGCCATGCCAGATGCCAGTTTTGATGTCGACCTTGTCGGTTTCAATCCGTTGCCGTCCGCCGCGGCCATAGCCTCCCTGTCGACGTCGCAGTTCGCGGTCGATCGAGTCGGTTTCAATCGGTACGCCGGCCGGGAATCCGTCGACGAGCGCAATCAGCGCTTTGCCGTGCGATTCTCCCGCGGTCCAGTAACTCAGCATCGCTAACTCATGTCCTGGTAACTAATTGCGCCTGTTGGCCGCGCGCATCGCGGGCCTTTGTCGATTCTAGCTCGCCACGGGTTTGAACGATAGGTCGATTGGGGCTGCTGAGCGGGACTGCGGGGTTTGGGTGGCTTCCTTGCTGGAGGTTTTTCCCAGGGCTCTTACATAACCCGACGGCGTGAGCGAGGCGAACCCGCGCGAAGACCTCGCTCACGTCGTCGGGTTATGAAAACCAACACGCTTGGCAGCCTGCCGGAAGCACCCCGTGCAAGCTACATTGACGCACATGGCCAAATCGTCGGACAAAACCTCCTCCAAGGCGCTCGACGCCCTCGACTTTCTCGCACACCCCGGCAAGCATCCGCCGGCTGCCGTGTGCGTGCTCTTTGGCGATGATTCTTTTCTCAAGCGACTCGTGCTCGGGGAACTCAAGCAAGTCGTCCTTGAAGGCGAGGACGCCGAGTTTTCCACCCGAGTGTTCGACGGCCGCGAGCTTGAACTGCGCGACCTGCGAGACGCGCTCGCCACGCGAAACCTCTTCGGTGGCGGCCGGCACCTGGTCATCGTCGACGAGGCCGATCCGTTCGTCAGCAACAACCGCCAGGATTTAGAGGACTACGTCAAGCAGCCGCGCACCGGCAGCGTGCTGGTGCTCGACGTGAAGCAATGGGCCTCGAACACGAAGCTCTACAAGCTCGTCGCCGAGTCGGGCCTGCAGATCGAATGCCGCTTCCCGCCGCCGGCCAAGCTGCAAAAGTGGCTCATCGCCCGCACGCAGAAAGAGCACGGCGCGACGCTGGAACCAGCCGCTGCCGAGCGTCTGGCCGAAACGGTTGAAAGCGAACTTGGCCTATACGATCAGGAACTGGCCAAGCTGGCGGCCATCGCGGGGCAGGGGGGCACCATCGACGTCAAGCTCGTCGACGAGGCCGTCGGCGGCTGGCGGGCCAAAAGTGCCTGGGACATGCTCGATGCCGCGCTCGAGGGCAACACCACGACCGCGCTCATGCAGCTCGATCATCTGCTGCTCAGCGGCGAAGTGCCGATCGCCATCCTCGCCCAGATCGGCGCAAACCTCCGCCGGCTGGCCGCTGCCGTGCGAATCATTGCCGAGATGGAAGCCGCCCGCAAAACTACTAACCTCCGCTACGCGCTCGAGCGTGCGGGCGTAAAGCCGTTCCTGCTTGGCAAGGTCGAGGGGCAGCTTCGCCGCCTCGGTCGCCCCCGCGCCGCGCAGCTCTATCGATGGCTGCTCGCAGCCGATCTGGCCCTGAAAGGATCCAGTAGCAGCCCGGCCCGCAGCCGGCTCGTGCTCGAAGAGCTGATCGTGCGGATCTCGGCCACACCGGCCACCGCCCGGCGATAGTCGATTGCGGATGCAAAGCACGGGCGGTCGCAATCCATCTTTGCCGGTTATCGCGAAGACGTAGAATGGTGCGGGCGAAACGACCGCTAGTTGGGGCATTACGCGGCGGGTGAGCATTCCACGTGACACCCCCGCGGCACTTGCGGTTGGAATAACGGAGATCGAACCCACGACACACAGAATGCCCTGCACGAAAAGCGGGCGGCCATGACTACCGACATTCGCACCGCAGAAAAGTTCCTCGCTTACGACGGCGATTGCCCGATGTGCATCGCATCAGTCGGAGCGCTCGTCAACTGGGGGCTCGTGCGGCCCGAACAGACGCGGGCCAACCACGATCTCGATTCGCTCGATGCGGAACTCGCGCGTGACGCTGGCATTCGCAACCAGCTCGTGGTGATCGATCCCAACTCGCGCGAAACCCGCGTCGGCACCGCAGGACTGCTGTGGATCATCGGCGAAACGCCCGGCTGTGGTCTCGCAACGAAGCTGCTTTCGCTGCCCGTGCTGCGACATATTTTGAGCTTTGGTTACAAGGCCATCTCCTACAACCGGCGTATCATCAGCCCGCCGAAGCATCAGATCATCTGCGACTGCGAACCGCAGGTGACGATTGGCCGGCGGCTGTCGCTGATCGCGCCGCTCGTCTTGCTCAGTTCACTCGTCGTGGCGGCCTGGGGCGCGGCCGTGTTCGTGGGTTGCGAGTTGGGAACGGCTGCGGCCAACGCCAGCCTGGCGACGGTCGCCACGCTCAGCGGCTGGACGATTATGACGCTTACCGGCTTCGCGCTGCTTGGCGGCATGCGCGGACTCGACTATCTCGGACACCTGGCCGTGACGATGTTCGCCGGGGCCCTGATTCTGCTCGCCGCCGCGGTGGTCATTCCCTGGCTACCCGCACCGCCGGCCGCGGCGCTCGCCGTGCTCTCGTTGATGTACTGCTTCTCGAAGATGTTCAGCATGCAGTTGCATCGCGCGCGGGCCACGCAGCTTCCGCTTGCCTGGGTGTGGGGCTGGACCGTCGTGATGCTGATCGCGTTTGGAACAACGTTGGCGGTTTACTTCCGCGATCGACTGGTCTGAGCAGCATCACGTCTGCGTATCAAGCCGCAGGAAGATCCACGCCAGGCCCAGAAATCCCAGGCCGAACGCCGTCAGCGCAACGCACGACTGGGCCACAAGCGTCAAATTCGCCGGCCCCGTGTTCGCCAGCAATTGCTTGTAGGCCACGAGCGCCCAGGCCTGCGGCGTGATCAGGCTGAACTGCTTCATGTTCTCGGGCATCAGATCGCGATCGCCCATCAAGCAGCCACTGATTCCGGCGAGCACCAGCACCAGCAGCGTGCCATAGATGGCCACCTGGGCTTCGCTCTTCGCGACCGAGGCCACGAGCAGCGCCAGCCCCATCGCTGAAAGTGACGTCGTAAACACCACCAGCAGCAGCCACAGCGGATGATCGCCCCAGCTCATGCCGAACACGAGCTTGCCGGCCACCAGCAGAAAGATGCCCTGCGCCAGCGACAGCAAAAAGCACGGCAGCAATTTGCCGAGCAGGATCTCGCTGCGCGAAAGCGGCGCGGCCCGCAATCGCTTGAGCGTTCCCTGGCGGCGTTCGGCCACGAATAGCCAGCCGACCGTCAGCACCAGGAAGTAAGCAAACATCACGGTATACGAGGGGACCAGCGTCTGATATCGCTGCGCGCCGCGGCCGATGATGCCGGTCCCTTTCGCCGAACCATACACCGAGATATCCGCCCGCTGGTCGGTGCGCGCTTCGGCCCGCGTGAGCGCCTGCCAGGTCGTGCCGGTCAGGTCATAGTTCGGAAACATGCTCTGCAGGGCGTTCCCCACAAACTTTCCCATCTGCTGGCCGATGCGCTCGAACGCCCGACCGATCATCCAGGGGAGCACCGTCCGCAGTAGCGTCACCTGGCCCACCTGCTCAATGATTGAGGCGGCCGTGAGCTGCGTTTGATCGACCAGCATTCGCGCGTCGAGGGCGTTGATGTCCACGCCGTCGCGAAACAGCGGATTGACGCCTCCTTTCAAAAACGAGCTCAGCGTCACTTGCTCGCTGAATTTCGGTCCAAACACCAGCACCGCCGCCCGCTGGCTGCTGCTCACCAGTTCTTCGGCCTCGGCCAGCGAGGGAATCACTTCCACGCGAATGCCGGCCGTCTGGGCTAGATCTTGCATCACCGTCTTTGACCAGGTGATGTCCTTCTTGGTCACTTCGTCGTAAAACGGCTTGTCCAGATCGACAATTGAAATCCGCAGCCGGTCGTCCGGCTTCTGCCCGAAGCCTTCGCCCAGCGACATGCCCAGCACCAGGATGAAAATCAGCGGCATCGCCAGCAGCACGACCATCGCCCGCGGATCGCGCAGCAGCAGCCGCAAGTCTTTCTTGGCCAGCGTCCAGATGAGCATGACAGGGTTCCTAGTCGCCAGTTAGTCCTAATCGCGGAGCGCGTGCCCGGTGAGATGCAGGAACACGCGTTCCAGGTTGGGTTCGATCGTCTCGAGGCTCAACAATTCCACCTTCAGCTCGTTCAACACCCGGATTAACTGCATCAGCGCGGTCTTCACGTCGTGGCATTCCAGTTCGATGGCCGGACCGGCGTGCCCGTTAAGCTGCGTGCCGGGAATCTGCCGCAATCGTTGTTCGAAGGCCGGCGTCGATTCGCCCACGCGGAAGCGAATCACGCCTTCGATCGTCTGCAGCATCGTCGCCAGATCGTCGCAGGCGATCAGTTTGCCGTGGTCAATGATCCCCACGCGCGAGCACAGCGTTTCGACCTCTTCGATGTAATGGGTCGTGTACACGATCGTGACGCCGCTGGCCGCCAGCCGGCGAACCTCTTCGAAAATATGATTCCGCGACTGCGGGTCGACGCCGGTCGTCGGCTCATCCAACAGTAGCAGCTTGGGCTCGTGCACGATCGCGGCGCCCAGATTCAGCCGCCGTTTCATCCCGCCGCTGAAGCCCTCGACGCGTTCACTCGCCCGATCGGCCAGGCCAATCGCTTCCAGCAAATAGTCCACACGCTGTTCAAGCTTCGGTCCGCGGATGCCGTACAGGCTGCCAAAGAAGCGCAGGTTTTCCCGGGCCGAGAGCTCTCCATAGATTGCCGACTCTTGCGGCACGATGCCGATCTCACGGCGCAGCCCGCGGTCGCTGGTCGAGGCCTTGCGGCCGAGGATCTTGGCTTCGCCACTGGTGGGTTCGAGCAGGCAAGAGACGATCGAGAGCAGCGTCGTCTTACCGGCGCCATTGGGACCGAGCAGGCCAAACAGCTCGCCTTCGAAGACCTGGAAGCTAACGCCATCCAGGGCCGTATTGCGGCCGTAGCGTTTGCGAAGATCCAGAACTTCCAAAAGCGGTTGAGCCATGCGCGTTTCCGTCCGCGTCCGCCACGGCTGATTGTCGCCAAGCGTCGGAATCGAGGCTTTGCCCGACAAAGCCCGCCCGGGCGGTCGTTAGGGCCGGCGCGCTTACCTTACCCCCGCGCGCGAAGTTGCACAAGCTCCGGCGCGCAGCCGTGACCGGCGGACGCCGGGTCGCGATGATAGTAGATCAGCACCAAAGAACCAATCACCAGCGCGATGATCAACCAGCCATCGGGCTCCACCAGCCTGACGCGGCGGTCGGCCTGATAGAGCTGCCCCATCACGACGATCCCGGTGACCACGATCACGCACATCGCGGTGATCGCGTGCGTTGCCGATACCGCTTCGAACAGCGATCCCGTATAGACGATGTCCAGCGGCAGGAGGAGCACCATGTTGAACACGTTGCTGCCGAGCACGTTGCCAAGCGCCAGGTCCGCCGCGCCCATCCGCAGAGCCGCCAGCGAGGCCACTAGTTCCGGCAGCGAAGTGGACATCGCCACCAGCGTGGTGCCAATGAACGAGCCGCCCAGCCCGCTGAGCTCGGCCAGTTCGCCAGCCGCATCCGCGACAAAGGGCGCCGCCATCACGATCACCGCCGCGGCCATTCCAAAACCCACGATCGCTTTCAGCAGGGGGTGCGGCCGGTGCACTTCGCGCTTCGTATCCGGATCGGACGAATGATACGGCGCGGCGAGCTTCTGGTTGCGATAGATCATCCGCATCCCAAACCCGTACGCCAGCACCAGCCCGACGGCCGCCACGCTGACGTTGTAGATCGCCAGGCTGCTGTGCGTCACGATCGCCATCGCCGCCAGCGCCGTCATCACGATCCCGAGCGCCGCGGGCAACGCATGGGCCTCGGAAATCCGCGATAGTGCGCGCCCGCGCGAGCCGGGGAGCAGGTCGATGATTCCCAGAATCAGAAGGTTCGCCAGGCTGCTGCCGACCAGGTCGCCCACCGCGATGTCGACAAACCCCTGGCGTACGGCACTGATGTCGACGGACAGTTCCGGCAGCGAAGTGCCGCCGGCGAGCAGGATGCTGCCAATCAGGAGTCGCCCCAGCCCCGTTTCCTCGGCAATCACGTCGGCGAACTTCGACAGAAACGTTCCTGCCACCACGATAACCGCGGCGGCGACGAGAAACTGAAAGGTGGCAGCCACCATGGCTTGGGCTCCGTCTTCGAAAAGTGCACGCGAAAACTCACGGCGAACGTCGTCGCTCGCCCGCTTCACAAGGTCCGCAATCTACCTCATGCGGCGCATGGTGGGCACCCCGGTCCTGCGATTTCCGTCACCCTGACGCTCGCTATTCGCGGCACACTCGCTCTAAGCGGACTGGCAATTTCAGCTCGCGCGGAAATCTCCGCGGAAATGCCCGCGCTCTAAAAAATGTGATTCGCACTACCGGGACGTTTATGACGTAGGTTTTTCATGCCGCGAGTTCCGCTTATCGAACGCTGTTCGAAACTCGGTCACACGCTGCGTCACATCTTGCAAATCTGCCACAGCCCGAACAGGCCCCATCATGAAACCTCTGCCCCGAGACCGCGAACGTCGTGGTGCCTTGGTCGTCGAGGCCGCCGTTGTCCTGCCGCTCTTGATAATCGTCATGCTGGGCGTGTGGGAAGTCGGCCGCATGATCCAAGTCAAGCAAATGCTGGTTAACAGCGCGCGCGAAGGCGCCCGTCTCGCCGCTGGCGGCTATACCGTCAATAGCGCACCGGTCACCCAGGCGATGGTCACCCAGGCCTGCAAGGACTATCTGCGCGGGGCGGGCTTGCCCGCCGCCACCTACAACGGCGCCGAAGTCACGCTCACCTGCATGGCCTCGCCGTCCTGGGTGAATCCCCACGATGCCGAACCGCTCGATCGCTTCCGCCTGCGAGTGCGAATTCCTCCAGGCCCCGCGTACGAAGGCACCCGCTGGTCGTTTCTGCCAAAGCTGACAGCCATCAACGAACTCGATGCCCAGGTGGACTGGGTCTCGCTGAACAACGAAGAAATCAACATCGATAGTAATCTGCCGCTGTAGTGCGGCCGAGGGATGTGCGCCATGATACTTCGCCTGTCTCCATCACACGGGAGGGACTGCCGCCGTGGCGTCGCGACTCTCGAAGCCGCCTGCGTGCTTCCCGTGGTGCTCATGTTTCTGATGGGCATCCTCGAGTACGGCCGCTACGTGATGACTCAACAGGTGCTGACCAATGCGGCCCGCGAAGGCGCCCGCTACGCCCTGGCCCATACCGAGGCAGTCACCCTCATGGGCACCACCTATGGGAACCAGACGACCGACGTCCAGGCCGAGGTGAACCGCGCCTCGGCGGGCGTCAAGCTCGCCTCGCAAACCATTCAGGTGTATGCCTCGGATGCGCAAGGCAACAACCTCGGCAACTGGAGCGACGCCTCCAGCGGCCAGGGAATCTGTGTGCGCATCAGCGGGACCTACCACTTCCTGATTCCGCGACTGCTCAGTTTGCCGTCGTCACGGACGATCACGGCTCAGGCCGTCATGCGGAGCGAAGGCAACTAGAACCCACTTTGAACAATGAGTTAACCCGACGCCGCCAGCGAAGCCCAGCAGCTTTCCAGCGCGGCGAACTGTCACAAAGGCTCACGCCATGCGAACTCGCCGAAAATCAACCCGCTCGGGTGCCGTGCTAGTGCTCGTGGTTCTAGCCACGGTTGCACTGTTTACGTTTGTCGCGCTGGCCATCGATCTGGGCATGCTTGCCGTTGCCCGCACCCAGCTGCAAGATGCGGCCGACGTGGCGGCCATGGCCGGCGCTCGAACGCTCAACGGCGACACCTCGGCGGACAACAACTACGCCAACGCCGCCCCCAACGCCCGGATCGCTGCCACCAATAGCTCGGTGCTCTCCAAGCCGATCACCTCAGGGCAGGTGAACGTGCAGGTTGGCCGCTACGTGTATGTGCCGGGCAACCAGCGGTTCGAGGGCGTGGTTCCCGGACCTTCGAACGAGAACTGGAGTTTGGTCAATGCGGAAGTCACCAGCAACATGACCAGCCAGATGGCGTTTGCCAAGATCTTCAGCGCCGGACCCACCACGATGCGCGCCAAGGCCACGGCCGTGCATCGCCCGCGCGACGTGGCGGTTGTCCTCGACTACTCCGGATCGATGCGCTACGGCAGCACGATGGGTCTTCCGTTTGCCAGCGGTTCGCGCACCAGCAGCAACAATCCGGACACGGTCGTTCCCGTTTTTGGTCACTACTCGAGCAATGCCGCGGCGATGGTCGCGACCAGCTTTACGCCGCTCTATGGCGAGGGCAACATCTCGGCTCAAACCAGCGATGGTCGCGATGCGGTCGTCGAAGACTTCTACAGCGATGCCGGTGGCACCGCGGCTTTCACGCCGGCGCCGAACAACTATGCAACCGCTCCCGGCGGCGACAACTACCTGAAGATCAATAGCAACAACGGTCTGACCTACGCCCAGACCGTCGAAGGCATCACCGGCAGCACCACGCGGAACAACACCTTCGAAACGCAGGGCTACGCCGCCTATACCGGCCAGCCGTTCAACGGCTACACCCAGGGTCCCAAGTACTGGGGCAAGACGTTCTTCGTCTGGCCGCCCAACCCCGTGGCCGACTGGCGCGTGGCCTACTTCGGCACCAACAACAATCAGAACCTGTGGGATAGCTCGGGCAACTGGCGCACGCCGACGAACTACACCATCAACTACACGGCGATCCTGGCGTGGATCAAGGCCAGTCCCTGTCCGTTCCCGTCGCGGTTACAGTCAGGTCGCATCCTGTACTACGACGCCATCCCCAACAGCATTTCCAACTCCTGGCCGCCGTCCAACCAGAACGAACGCTTCTGGCGCGACTACATCAACTACGTGTTGGGGCTCGTCCAGTACGGCAGCAGCAGCTACGACGTGATCACCGACCGCACGGGATATGGAGACGATTACACTTGGGGCACGATCCGCGTCAGCGCAAAGCCCACGACCCCCAATCCGCCGCCGTACATGGACTATCGCGACAATCCCAAACGCCCCAGGACACACTTCTGGTTCGGGCCCATGACGATGGTCGACTTTCTGGGCAACTACAACATGTGGTACCACACCCGCGTGACGCCCTCGACTTCGCGCTACTGCTGGTGGCCGGGCACCTGTCACGAAAGCCCCATGTACGCCTGCAAGCTCGGCATCCGCGCCGCGCTCGACGACATTCGCACCAATCACCCCAACAACCACGTAGGGCTGATGTTCTTCAGTCACCCGAAGGGAAGCGCCGGCGGCGATGGCCGCTTCAATCGCCCGCGCGTCGGCCTGGGGCGCAATTACACCCGCATGCAGGAAGCGCTGTGGTATCCGCCCTCGACGCTCGGAAGTGCCAACGCCACGATTCGACCCTACGACAGCGAGAACGAAGAGGTTCCGCGCGCCATGGGTGGCACCTGCTACTCGATGGGCCTCATGCAGGCCTATAACCAATTCAGCGGACACTCCTCGCTGGGGAGCTTCAATCCCTCGGAACCGAGTGGCGACGCCGGTGGAAATGGTCGCCGCGGCGCTCAAAAGGTGATCATCTTCGAAACCGACGGGATGCCAACGCATACCGCCTCGGCCACGTTCACCAACAATGGAGGTCACCAAAGCTACTACCGCGTCCGTTTCAAGAGCGGCGGTGCCAGCGGCAGTGAGTACCCCTCCAGCGTCAGTGGCTATTCCGAAAACAACAGCACGGTCACCAGCCAGATCTACTCGCTCTGCTCGCAGCTCGCGGCGAACGAAACGGCCTCGCCACCCGGCTACTCGACGCCTTCCAAGAAAGTGCTCATCCACTGTATCGGCTTCGGGCCGGTGTTTGCACCGAACAGCGATAAGCGTGCCGGGGCTCTCGCCACGCTTCGCGAAATGCAAACCCGCGGCAACGTAACCGACAACATGCCGGAGTACAAAGTGATTTACGGCACCGAGACCGAGATGATCTCGCGCATGCAGCAGGCTTTCACGCAGATCTTGCAGGACGGCGTACAGGTCGCGCTCGTGCAGTGAGGTTTGCTCGGCCGCTCGGTGCCATCAGGAGTGCATGGTCTCCCTTTCACCCCCGGCTCGGATGCTCCGATGCCGGGGGCCTTCGTTTCCAGGGCAGGCCAGTTGCCGGGCCAGTCTCCCCTGGCGACGAATTCCGGCCGCAGATTCGCAGTCGGCTGCGCGCCACGCTACAGTATCATGCCAGCCGCCCGCACTGTCGCCTCGGCCGCCAACTGCCAGGAGCTTCCACCATGCCCGCGTCTTACGTTCGCCACACCCTGGTCCTCGCCACGCTCGCACTCATCAGCGCGGCGACCGCCGCGCCTGCCGCCTTCGGCTGGCAACCGGCTGAGAGTTTCAAACCGCCCGAAGACATCGCCTATCGCACCGCGGACATCATCAGCGAAGGCACGCGCATGTCCGCCGAACTGTTCGCTCCCAAGAGTCCCGCCACCGAAAAACTCCCCACGATCGTCATGGCGCACGGCTGGGGTGGCGTCGCCTCGCAACTGCGGCCCGATGCCATCAACTTCGCCCGCGCGGGCTATCTCGTCCTGATCTTCGACTATCGCGGCTGGGGCGCCAGCGACTCGCGCGTCGTGCTCACCTCGTCGCCGCCCGAGCGCACCAGCGATCGTAAGTTCACGGCCGAGGTGCTCGAGGTGCGCGAAGTCGTCGACCCGATCGACCAGACCACGGACCTGGCGAACGCCGTGAGCTGGGTCTACGGCGAACCGCAGTGCGACCGCGATCATATCGGACTGTGGGGTAGCAGCTACTCCGGCGGACACGTCGTCTATGTTGCCGCCCGCGATCCGCGCGTCAAAGCCACGGTCAGCCAGGTGCCGGCGCTCGACTCGCGCACGATGGTGCTCGCCGGGGATGCACGCGAAAAGACTTTTGCCGAAGCGTCGGCCCGCACTCACGGCCAGCTCGGCTATCCCGAACCCGGCGCGCGGGTCATCGGCAATCTCCGCGGCGCACCGCTCAGTGAAAAGCTGATGCAGTACGCCCCGGTCGACGATATCGCCCGAGCCGACGGCTGCGCAACGCTCTTCATCCTGGCCGAGAACGAAGAGCTGTTCGACAACCGCGAGCACGGCATCCTGGCCCACGAACGGGCCAAGGGACCTAAGCGGCTGATCGTGATTCCCAAGATTACGCACTACGGCGTCTATCTCGGCGCCCGCAAACAGGCGCAACAGATGGCCATCGACTGGTTCGACGAACATCTCAAGCCGAAGAAGTGAACGCTATGCTTTCGCAACCGGGTAGCACGTCCCTTAGCTCCGGCGCAGGGCGTGGTTGACGCCCTACCGCCCCAGTTGCTCCAGCCGGCGTCGCGCTTCGGTCAGGGTCGCGTACGCTTCGTCCAACTCGCTCTTGCCAGCCTTCGTCTTCTTCACGAACAGGCTTACCGTCTGGGCTGCCACCGAATCGAAGACGTTCGGCTTGGGCGGCTGCGCCGTCAGCAGCTCCAGATAGTTCTCGTGCGCCCGCGTCAGTTCCTCGGCCAGCTCCGCGCCTTCTGCGTCGCCGGCCAGATACAGACCCACCTGCAGTTCGCGCGCGCCGCTCGTCACGACCGAGTCCGACCAGAACGAGCCCTTCTTTACCCGGGCGCCGACGTTGATCACGCACACGTCGCCGCGCCATTCCTTGGGCACCGTGGCCAGGAATGAGAACTCCTTGGCTCCCTCCAGTGAAGCTGCCCGCGAAGGCCGCAGCCGGAAGAACACCCCGTGTTCGCGCTCGATCGTACCGCTGGCCACGACAAGTTCCTTGGGCGCAATCTGCCGATAGCAGTTCGCTTCGGAGTCCTTGGTGCTTTGGCTCAAGGTGCCGCCGAGCGAGAGAATCTTATAAACAACGTGCACGTCGGCGCTCGCCGTGCTGGCCTTCTCCGAAGAGTCTTTCACCTCGATCTGATCTTCGGCCACGCGGCTCTCGAGCGTCGTGTTCGGCAGGTAGTCCTGAAATCGCAGGCGGCGGTCCGTGTTGCGAATCTCGTACACGAAGTCGACGATGTCGCTCTCCGCGCCGTCGAGCATCCGCGCCGAGATGCGCAACTTGCCCTCGACGACCTTCAAGTAGTCGGCCGCGGCGAAGCCCGGCGGTGTCACGTCGCGGCACTCAATGCTGGCCGGCAGATCAAACGCGACTTCCGCGGCTGAAAGCTTCGCTGTGACGAACGTCGTTAGCAGCGATGCGGCCAAAATGATACGTGTGGTTTGCATGGTGCAATTCAACCGACGAGAGGTAGCTCGAACGAACATGGGACAAACTCCTTCGCCAGGGAAGGCGGTTCCAGATGTGTCGTCCCAATGCTATGCGCCAGCGTCAAGCCGGTGCATCGCGGCCCCAACCCGCGCGCAGTGCTTGCTGAGGGTTTCGAATTCGCCAGAGATGAGTCTAACTCGTACGGCTCTTGGGCGCTGCGCGCGATAGCTCAAGGCTGCTGCCGCACCGCGACCGGCAGCGGGCCGATCGGGGTCTGTGCCGGTCGGAGAAGCGGGGTAGGTTTTGCCGCCGCACTGGACACGTTCGCACGCAGAATTGCGCCCGCCGCATAGAACGTCACCAGCGAGGGCGGCTGCCAATCCGCCACCAGCGAGGCGCTGGCCTTCAAGTTGTCGCGTTGCCGGCTCGCTCCGCAGAGGCGCGTGCGCCGCGATCTGCCGTGCTTCGGCAGGTTGCCGAGGCACGCCGGATCCTGTGGTCGACTCAGGGTGAACGCCTTGTGCAGAACGTTGCTCATAGGGTGTGATCCCAGCGACTTGCCCCGTCGCTTTCTGGGCCCGCCGCCTGCATAGCATTCGGCGTGCCGACAGCACGCCGCCAGGGCCTGAGCGTACGCCGAGCGGCTGGCTTCCGCGCGATTGCGCAGCCGCTTTGAGAACAAGTAGTCCCGGTGAGCGACACGATTTATGACTCGCCAGGCCGTTCCGCAGGCGGCTGGTCAGAAAAAAACCAAGTTGTTCTTCGGCTGGGCAGCCAGCACGCAAACGCGCAATACCTTCTAAGTGATGACGCGGAACAATTTACAACGATTCGCGCTGCTTTTTTCATCTGGCACGACGATTGCTTTTACGCCCCACCACGAAACGCACGCCGACCCAAACCGCCCGGCGAGCGTACTAGGAAACTGAAAATCAACCCCTCAAGGAGACTCGATCATGACGGTCATCACGAAGGAAAAACGAACTCAGCCCATGGGCCGCGAAATTGCTCGCAGGCAGGCCTCGGTCCGCAACGCCTGGACCCCGGGCGAACGTCGCGAACGCGCTCGCCAGGCCTCGGCTCAGATGAGCTTGCTGTGGGCGATGATTCAGCCTTGCAACCGGTAGCTAGGATTCGCAGCGGCGCCGGCTGAGTTAGTAGCCGCGCGCCGCGCCGCTGATCCGTCGATCCGCGGCCGCCGTGATCTCGCCCGTCGCGCCATCAACCGCGATCGTATGGGCGTCGCCTTGCACCGCGGGTTTTGCGAACCGGTGCCCCATCTCTTTCAATCGCGCGATTGCTTCGGCATGTCGTTCCACGAGCGCAGGCTCGACGCGCACCGGTTCGGGTAGCCATCCCTGATGCATTCTCGGCGCGTCGACCGCTTCGCGCACCGGCATCCTGAACTCCGTCACGTTCAACACCACGCACAGCACGGTGTTAATGATCGTGCGCCCGCCAGGGCTGCCGGTCACCAGCACGTTCTTCCCTTCTTTGCGCACGATTGCCGGACACATGGAACTCAGCATCCGCTTGCCCGGCGCAACGTCGTTGGCCGGCGTGCCGATGCGCCCGTCCAGGTTGGTCACGCCCGGCAGCCAGTTAAAGTCATTCATCTCGTCGTTGAGCAGGAACCCGCCGCCGCGCACCACGATCCGGCTCCCCCACGAGCTTTCGAGCGTATACGTCAGGCTCACCGCGGTTCGGTCCTTGTCGATCACCGAGAGGTGCGTGGTCTGCTCACTTACCCTGTGTTCGCTTTCGGCGGTGATCCGAATGTCACCGGCCAGTTCCAGGCTCGGGGTCGCTCGCTTGGGATCGATCGTTGCCGCCAGTTTCTTGGCGTAAGCCTTATCGAGCAGCCGCGGTGGAATCTCATTCACGGCCGGATCGCCGAGATACGCCGCCCGATCGCGAAACGCCCGCTTCATGCTCTCGATCATCAAATGCAGCGTCTCGGGGGACCAGCGCCCCTGCGCTTTCAGCTCGAAGTTTTCCAGAATGTTCAACGCCTCGACGAGCGCCGTGCCGCCCGAGGAGGATGGCGGCACGGCCATGATCTCGTACCCGCGATACGTTCCCTGCAGCGGCACGTGTTCAACAGGTTGATACCCATTGAGATCCTTGGTCGTGACAAGTCCGCCGCCCCGCTGCATCTCGGCCGCAATCAATTCGGCCGTCTCACCCTGATAGAACCCATCCGGCCCGCGCTCGGCAATCCGTGTGAGCACCTGGGCCAGTTCCGGCTGGACCAATCGATTGCCGGCTTGCCACTTGCTTCCATCCGGTTTGCCGAACGCCCGATGAAACTCGGCAAACGCATCGCGTGGCGTGTCGGCCAGCGTCTCGTTCAGATCGGCGGCCAGCGCCGCGTCGACGGCGAATCCATCCCGCGCGAGCGCCGCAGCCGGTTCGACAAGCTGCTTCCACGGCAACTTGCCGAACCGCTTGTGCGCGAGCGCCAGCCCACGCACCGTGCCCGGCACGCCCACGCGGCGGTGCGCCGTGCGGCCAGATTTGTTCACGAACATCTCGCGCGTGGCCGCGGCGGGGGCCACTTCGCGAAAGTCAAACACGGCCGAGCCTTCCGCGTCCTCTGGCACGACGAGCATATACCCGCCGCCGCCGATGTTCCCCGCCGGCGGATACGTGACCGCCAAAGCGAACGCTGTTGCCACGGCCGCGTCGACCGAATTGCCGCCGCTCTTAAGCGCCGCGAGCCCCGCCTCCGCGGCCGGCGCACTCACACACACCACGGCGCCATTCTGGCAACGCACCGCATCATTGCTGCGAGATACGGTGTCATCACCGCGAGATACGGTGTCTGCACCGCGAGCGATCCCACCGGCGACAATCACCGCCATCAGCATCAACATGCAGAAGCGTTGCATCAAGCGATCTCGCATGACATGACTCATTGAAGTTGAGTTTCAGTTTCAGTCCGTGAACATCATAACCCGAAGCCTGAGCGAGGTCTTCTTGTCGATGTGGTGAGCCATGCCATCGGGTGTCTGGCTCCCTTACGCGTCGGGTTAAGAGGGTCCACGCGACGCTGAATTTGACGCCCGCCGCCGCGGCGATCAAAATGCCCGGCATGAACCGACACATCATCCTTGCCGGCGTGCTGCTGCTCCTTCTCCCCACTCGCGTCGTGGTTGCTCAGTCCACCGCGCTGCCAGCAGCCGATTCTCCCCCCAATATCGTCATCATCTTCTGTGATGACTTGGGCTACGGCGACATCGGGCCCTTCGGCGCGAAGGGTTACACCACGCCGAACCTCGACCGCATGGCCGCCGAAGGTATCCGTCTCACCCGGTTCTATGTCGCCCAGGCCGTCTGCTCTGCTTCCCGCGCGGCGATCATGACGGGCTGCTATCCGAACCGGATCGGCATCAGCGGCGCATTGGGGCCGCAGTCTCGGATCGGAATCAGCGACGAAGAGACAACCCTTGCCGAAATCGTCAAACAGCGAGACTACGCAACCGCCGCGATCGGCAAATGGCATCTCGGCCATCACCCGCAGTTTCTCCCCGTCCGGCACGGCTTCGACCGCTATTTCGGTCTGCCCTACTCGAACGACATGTGGCCGTACCATCCCGAGCTGCTCAAGCTCGAAATGAACGACCGCCGCAAGCGGTTCCCGGAACTCCCCGTGATCGAGAACGATCGCATCGCGAACGACAACGTCACGGCCGAAGATCAGACGCACCTCACCACCTGGTACACGGAGCGGGCGGTCGAGTTCATCGACCAGAATCACCAGCGGCCCTTCTTCCTGTACCTGGCCCACAGCATGCCCCACGTGCCGCTGTTCGTCAGCGACAAGTTTGCCGGCAAGACGGATCGCGGACTATTCGGCGACGTGATCTCCGAGATCGACTGGTCCGTGGGCCAGGTGCTCGAGACGCTCAAGAAGCACAAACTCGACGAGCGCACGCTCGTGATCTTCACTTCCGACAACGGTCCCTGGCTCAGTTATGGCGAGCATTGCGGCTCGGCCGGTCCGCTCCGCGAAGGGAAGGGCACCAGTTGGGAGGGCGGTATTCGCGAACCCTTCATTGCTCGCTGGACCGGCCAGATCCCAGCCGGTAGCGTTTCCAGCGAACCGGCCATGACGATCGATTTGCTCCCGACGATCGCGCACCTCGTCGGCGCAGAACTTCCCGGCCATAAGCTCGACGGCCTCAACATCTGGCCGCTCCTCTCGGGCGAACCCAGTGCGAAGAGTCCGCACAGCAGCCTGTGGCATTACTATGCGGACAACGAGCTGCAAGCCGTTTCGAGCGGCCGATACAAACTCTACTTGCCGCACACCTACCGCACGCTTGCTGGTCGCGCTGGCCGCAACGACGGACTTCCCATCCCATACGAGCAGCGCACGCTCACCGAGCCGCAGCTTTACGACCTTGAAGCAGACATCAGTGAGACGACGGACATCGCGGCCGCGTATCCCGACATCGTGAAGCAACTCCTGGCCGTCGCCGAAGAAGCCCGCTCTGATCTGGGCGACTCACTCACCAAGCGCAAACCAACAGGCGCCCGCCCCGTCGGCCGCCTGCCGGCCGCCGACTAGCGAATCGTGGACGAGCAAAACTTTTTTGATCTCTCCCGCGCACGATCCGCGCGCACACGCGATCCACACTTCTCCGAAGCGCAACCTGCTTCTTCCTCGAAGAATCTTGCTCTTTCAGTTCTTCCTTGTGTGCGCCCTCTGTCTTCCCTCTGCGCACCTCCGCGGCCTCTGCGGTGAACAATTTTTTGCCGTGGCCTGTTTCCGCGCTTGAAATATGGCCAGGCTTTCTGGCAGACTCAATCTCGGTACGACGGTCTGACCGATGCGACTCGAT
>Ga0169931_10005651_pt1 | contig 18995 bp, 15 predicted proteins | sample Kivu_15m_20L_FD_129675 | JGI IMG/M metagenome (GOLD analysis project Ga0169931, IMG submission 129675) | Freshwater microbial communities from Lake Kivu, Western Province, Rwanda to study Microbial Dark Matter (Phase II) - Kivu_15m_20L... | ecosystem: Environmental > Aquatic > Freshwater > Lake... | reverse complement strand
TGAACAACGGATCGCCCGGTAAAGCAAAGGACAGGGCGGGCGTGCCAAGAAGCAGCAAGACGGTTAACGATCGAATCATGGCAAGTTCCTCACGGTGGTTGGATGTCGTCCTGTCTGGAGGTCTGGCGACCGTTGCCGGCGCGAAGGTCGCGGGCTGGCCCTGGACGCGGGGCGTGCCGCGACTTCGGGACGCCAATCGAGCCGCCGACGCCTCCCCCGGCGCACGCCGCGTCGCTCGCCGGCCTTTGCCACCCTCGGCGGATTGGGGCGGCTGGCGAAGCGGATGGGGGATTCCCTGTTCGGGCCGGCGCGCCGCAGGTTCGCAAGGCCGACGGGTCCGCGGATCAATCGTCGGCGACTGCCGCCCAGCCGCGCCGGAGATCGACGTCGATCGCAAATTCGTTGTGGGTTCCGCGGCGGACCTCGAAGGCCGTCGACTCCGCAGCGCGGTAGCTTTTCGCCTTGGCGTCGCCCGCACGCCGGACGTCCTTGAGCAGAACGTGGTGTACGGCGACCAGCGCTCCGTCCTGGTTTCCGCCGGTCCTGAGGACGAAACGGCCGTCGGAGCCGACGTCGCCAAGGGCCGGGGGGCCGCCGCCGACGGGCAGAAATACGATCCGTCCTTCGCAGGCCGGTTGTGCGGCGATGCGAACGACGCCGGAAGCGGGGGCTAGCCGGTCGGATCCGCAGCCCGTCAACGCTGCCAGCGTTAAGGCGAGGAGTTTCCGCCGATGCGGCCCGCGTTCGTTTCCCGCCGGCGCCATCTAGAAATCCCCGAAGACATGGCCGTCGTCTTTGTTGCCGAGGCTGTTGTAGACCTTGAAGTCGATAGTTTCGGCGATGAACCGCACCGAGCCGTCGGCCAGGGCGAAGTTGACGCCTCCTTCGTGCCAGGAAAAAGCGCACTCGTCGTCGAGCGGTCGAGCGAAGGCGTCGATCGACTTGGCGTGGATTCCGCAATTGATGATGTTGCTGTCGTCGGTGCGGAACAGGGCCGACTCGTCTTCCGCAACGGCTCCGAACCACAGCGGCCACTTTCGCGGCTCCGCAAGCGGATAATAGGCGCTCTCGCCGAAGGCAATGGTGCGGGAGAGCCCGTCGGTCACCTGCGCGATGCCGATCTTCTCGTTGCCCGAGTCGATGCACTCGCGACGGGTGCAATAAATCCCGCGATCCTTGCTCTGAAGCGCCTGCTCCACGGTAGCCGCCGCCAAGTCGGCGCCGCCGTTGCAGGCTTTGTAGTCGGAGGTGGCGTAGCCGTCGGCGAAAGCCAGTTTGGTGTCGCTGGAAAACGGCTCGAGGTTGGACGAGGGACACCGAAAAACCGCCAACGGCGTCCCCGCCCCGGGAACAATCTGCTTGGTCGCGGCGAACGCCCGGCGAGCCGGAGCCTCCTTCCAGTCGGGCTGGATCAGATCGTAGAGAGGCTGCTGCTCAAGATACGGCAGCAACGCCACGCCCCAGCCGTATCCCTCCTCGGGACGCGCCACCAAGCCACCCGCCACGCCCGTCGGAAAAACCTTCCGCGCATCGTGGTAGCTCAGCGCGGCCAGAGGGAACTGGCGGCTGTTGTTGGAACATGCCACCCGACGAGCCGACTCGCGAGCGGCCTGCACCGCCGGCAGCAGCAGCGCGACCAGCACGCCGATGATGGCGATCACCACCAACAGTTCCACCAGGGTGAAACCCCGGCCGCTTCGCGACATGCCGCTTCTCCGCGTCGCCCCCGGGCCACGGGCGCCCCGCTGGCTGAGGGCGGCGGACGAAGGGGAAACGACGACCGAAAATCCCATCGCTCAGCAAACCCATGTGCACGGGGGTGACCGCCGGGCGCGTCGAGAGCCGTGCCGCGAGGCTTGACGGACCGCCGCCTCGCGTGCCGCAAACGCTCGACGGATCCTTGCGATGATCGCGCGATCGCCTTCGCCGTGATTATCGCTCAATCGCGTGAGCTCGGAAGACCCGACTCGGCGCTTCATGGGGAATTTATCGTTTCTTCAAAATCGAGCAGTACCATGCGACAGGGGCGTGCCTTCAGCCGCCGCGCACCCGCGTCCGGCGCGTGTCCCCAATGCACCAACTTGGAGTGAGCCTCGTGATGCAACGATTCGATCTGGCAGTCGTCGCGCTGTGCGCGATGGCCGGCACGGCACATGCCGGCGCCTTCCATACCTCCATAACGCAGTCGATCTTCGGCATTCCTTACCGGATCGACTTCTACCGCGTCGCGGGGGATCTTGCCGGCTCCGGCCCGCGGCTGGAACCCGAAGGCATGACCTGGTACGACGGCGTGCTGTACGTCACGGGCGACGCCGGCGCCGCCGCTCCGCCGGGAAGCGGCTCCGAAACCAACGGCTACGTCGCCGCGTACGCGGGCGGCAACATCGCCGCAGCCCCGACGGCGCTGGGCCAGTACGCTACCGGCGGACGCGCAATCGGCGCCGAGGGCGTCACCGTGAACACGCGGGGTAGCGGATTCGGCGCCTTCACGGCCGCGCCCGTGCTCGTCGTGGGCGACAGCGCCGGCGGCTCGGTCGGCCGCATTCTGGCCGCCCTCGACACCGGCAGCACCGCGGTCGTCTCGGAGCCGTTCTCGCCCAACGTCGACGACATCGCGTTCGTCCCGGGGGCCGTTGCCGCCGACGACCGTTTCGCGATCATCGACGACGGCACTTCGCCGACGAGCCTGCGCTTCTACTCGACTGGCGCTCCCTTCGCACTGCTGCCCGGCGGTTTCGATCTGGTGCCCGGCGCCAAGGGACTCACGTACTTGCCGCCCTCGCAGTCGTCGACTTTGTTTCCCGCAGCGACGTCCGGAGCGCTGCTGGTGGCGATCAAGCCCGACGGAGCCGGACTGTCGCAGCACGAATTGCGGCTCTACGGACTCGACGGCGCGCTCCTAACCAGCTCCGTCCTGCCGACGGGCGTCGGCTCGGGGCTGTTCGGCAATATCGAGGCCTTGGCATTCGACCCCGTGGGGAATCGCCTGTTCCTGGGGGACGAAAGCAGCCTCAACAGCCAAATTGCCGTCGCCACGCGAATTCCTGAGCCGACGTCGGTCGCCCTCCTAGTCCTCGCAGCGAGCAGCCTTGCCGCTCGTCGCAGAGGCCGCTAGCGATCCTTGCGCCGCAAAGGCGCCCGTGCCGCCGCTCCTCACGGAGGAAAAAGCCGCCGGCGGAAGGCGAGCGGCGGCTGATGGGCGGCGCTGGGATCAAGAGTTCGGCGAATCGTCGCTCGACCGTCAACGCTGGATTTCGGCCGCCGCAAGTCGGGACTTGCGGCGGCCGTTCGTCTCTCGGCGTCGCCTCTGGGAGGGGTCGGCGTTGCCGGCCCCCCCTCGGCCGACGAACGTCTCTTTCTTGGCGGGGATTTCAACGCGGCTTCGCGGACGGTAGCGTAGTGGGCGTCTCCCCACCCGCGCTTTTTCCGCCCACGGCCGACTCATGAGCGCCTTCGCCCGTCTCGCACTGCTCGGACTGCTGGTCCTGGAAGCATGCTGGTTCCCTCCCCGCGCTCGCTCTGCGGAACGGCCGAGCGCTGCGGCGTGGACCCAGCGATCGACCGCCGTGGGCAAGCACGGCATGGCAGCCACCAACCAACCGCTGGCCACGCTGGCCGCCGTCGACGTCCTGCGTGCCGGCGGCCACGCCGTCGACGCCGCGATTGCCGCCAACGCGGTGCTGGCCGTTACCGATCCCGCCAACTGCGGGCTCGGAGGCGATCTGTTCGCAATCGTCTGGGAAGGCCCCGCGCGGCAAATGCATGGCCTGAACGGCAGCGGTCGCAGCCCGCAGGCTCTCGCCGCGGAGGTCTTCGCCACGCAGGGACTGACGAGCATTCCGTCGCAGGGATTCCTGCCAGTCACCGTGCCCGGCTGCGTGGACGGCTGGTTCGCATTGCACCGACGGTTTGGACGCCTCCCGATGGCGACGGTGCTGGCTCCCGCGATCCAATGTGCCCGGGAGGGCTTTCCCGTCACGGAAGTGATCGCGCGCGAGTGGGCCCAATTACTGCGCACCCGGCGGGAACAACCTGGCTTCACCAGCGTCTTCGCTCCGGGCGGATCCGCGCCGCGGCACGGCCAGCTGTTTCGCAACCCCGAGTTGGCCGACACGCTCGAGCGGCTGGCGGCCGACGGCGTCGATGCGTTCTACCGGGGAGAGATCGCCCGCTGCATCGATCGCTTCATGCGCGATCACGGGGGATACCTGCGGTATGAGGATCTGGCGTCCCATCGGAGCGAGTGGGCGGCGCCGACGAGCGTTTCCTACCGCGGGTACGACGTGTGGGAATTGCCCCCCAACGGCCAGGGGCTGGCCGCGCTGCAGATGCTGCGAATCCTCGAGCAATTCGACCTCCGCCGAGCGGGCTTCGGCAGCCCGGACCATCTGCACGCGCTGATCGAGGCCAAGAAATTGGCGTTCGCCGATCGCGCACGATTCTACGCCGACCCGCACTTCGCCCCAGCCCCGGTGGCCGCCTTGCTGTCGGCAGACTACGCACGGCAACGCCGCGCGCTGATCCGCGACGATCGCGCGCTGGCGGCGGTCGAGGCCGGCAACCCCGCCCTCGGCGACGGCGACACCGTGTACCTCGCGGCCGCGGACAGCGACCGGAACATGGTTTCTCTGATCCAGAGCAACTTCCACCGCTTCGGCGCCGGGGTCTGCCCGCCAGGCCTTGGCTTCTGCCTGCAGAATCGGGGGCAGCTGTTCGACCTGTCGCCGAGCCGCCCCAACTCCTACGCTCCCGGCAAACGGCCGTTCCACACGATCATCCCGGCGTTCGTTACCCGCGAGGGCCGACCCGTAATGAGCTTTGGCGTGATGGGAGGCGACATGCAGCCGCAAGGACACGTGCAGATTCTGCTGAATCTGCTCGACTTCGACATGGGCCTCCAGGAAGCCGGCGACGCACCGCGGGTCTACCATGGCGGGTCGGCCGCGCCGACCGGCGAGCCGGGCGATTCCGCAGGAGGGCGGGTGCTCGTCGAACGCGGCTTCGCCCCGGAAACGCTCGAGGAGCTGACGCGACGCGGCCACCGGATCGCCCCTCCCGGCGGCGCCTTCGGCGGCTACCAGGCCATCTGGTACGACGCGGACGAAGACGTGTACCGGGGAGCGACCGAATCCCGCAAGGACGGGATGGCCCTGGGATATTGAGCCTGGGGCCGGTCGGATCTCTCCGAAGCGGCCGACCGCGGTCCGCCGCCTCCGGCGGCAACGCCGCGCGACTTCCACCCGACGACCGAACTCCGTCGCGAGCAGTTCGTCGCGAAGAACGTCTGCGGCAGGCCCGCAAAAAGGCTGCGGACCTGGGCCACGCAGGGGGCGGTCGCCGCAGCAACCCGAAGGGCAAGCCGCGGCGCTCAGGCGCGGCGTCGCCGCAGCGCCCAGGGAAGCAGGCACCAGACGCCCGCGTGGGGCTCGGGCACCGCAGCGATGCTACCGGCCCGAGTCATGGCGCCGAGCGGCGTGAAGAAGAGCTGGAGCCCGGCCGGCGTGCTGCCTGGCTCCCACAAGCCCGTCAGCAGATGGCGCCCCGCCGGCAGTCCCGCCGGATCGAAGAAGGCGATCGTCGACGCGTCGAGCTGGGCCGGGGCGCCAAGCGACGGGCAAGCGGCCGACGCAAGGAACGGCTCGTCCGGAGAGACAATCGCCAAGACGCCGACGGCCGGCCCGAGTTCCAGAATCCAACCGCCCGAAGCGGCGTCGTGCAACAGCGCCGCAAAGCTTTCCGGCGCGTCGTACGTCAAAGCGCTGACCAGCATCTGCGCGTCTCCGCGGCCGTCGAATTGGAAGACGTCGACGTCGCCGTCGGAGTTGGCGTCGCCCTCGGAAAACATCGCGCCTGAAGAAACGCCCAGGTTCGATACAAGAATCTGGGCGTCGCCTCGGCCGTCGAACTGGAACACGTCGACGTCGCCGTCCATGTTGAAATCGCCCCGAGACACGCTCGGCACTCCCGCACGCAGCGACGCCTGCGACTCCGCGCTGAACCTTCTCTCCGTCAGACGCATGGCCGGGGCGAGCCCTGTTCCGCCGGTCGCCATGATGCTGTACGGCGCCGCGGAGCCCGCCGGCTCGTGGTCGAGGCCGAACAAGTGCGCGATCTCGTGGGCGATCGTTCCCGCCACGTGGTTGATCGCCTTGTCGAAAGCGTCGAAGGCAATCCCGGGCTGCAGTCCGAGTCGATCGAGATTGTCGACGAACACCGCCGCAGCGACGGAACCGTCGGGGTAGTCGGCCGAATTGAACGCGCTGTTGATCTGCGACCAACCGTAGAGATCGCCGGATCGTGAATTGACGCCAACCACCACGTTCAGCCGGCGACCAGCCGCAGTCGCCGGCGCGGGCCCGTTGTAGATGTTGAGCCGCAAAGTCGCATCGAAGGCGCCGGCGTCCACCGCTCGGAACGCCGCTTCCACCCGATAGCGAATCTGTTCGCGAACCTGCGCCTCGTCGCGCCCGGCAAGCCCGCCGTCGAGCACCATCTGGTTGCTCGAGGTCGTGAACGGCAGGGGGCGGTACTGGTCGTCGATCAGCCACTCTCCGCCGACGAATTGCGCCTGGGGCAATTCGGGGACTGCTCGGGGGGCGTCGAGAAACTCCAGGCCGACGTGGTACGAGGGTAGCGGAACCGCGCTGGCCGCCAGAGCGGCATGCCCAAGTCCCGCGAGCACGCCCAGGAAAGTGCCGCCCCAAGAAAGCGCCCACGGCCGGCTGCCGACCGCGTCTGCCCTGCCTCGGATACGCAACGTCATGGCGCCGCTCGAAAAGAACCGCCGGCGCTTGCCCGCCAGCGTGCTGCCCGCCCCCAAATTGCATTCTGAGTCTTGACTGCGCTCGCTGTCAAGAAATTTCGCCGTTCGCAAGTCGTTGCGACAGCTTCAATTATTGATCCTTGCGCCCTCCATGGAGTCGCCGCTCGCCGTTCGCCTCCGGCTTTTTCCTCCGTACGGAGCGGCGGCAAGGGTTTATTCGCGACGCAAGGATCAATAGCACCAGTCCGACCTCGTCGGCACAGCCCCTGCAAACCGATCCCCACGACGCGCCAGGGGCGATTCGCCGCAGGGGGACAACCCATGCGGGCAGCCCAGCCCGTCGTCCGGGCAGCTGCCGCGGAACGCCGCACGCAGGGCCGCGCCAGGGACCTGCCCACGCACTGGTGCGGCAGAGGGAGGGGCGCGAAGTCGTCCCACGCCCGCACCGCGGGGAGTCCGCCGTGGGAGTGCCTCCGAAGCGTGCTCCCGCTTGCGAGCCGCAGAGAGTTCCAGGGCGTCCGCCAGACCTGTCGACGCTAATCCGCGAGACAGTTCGTCGGCGAGGAGAACGCCCAACAAAGCCTTCATGGAGAGGCCGGCGCATAAAAAAACCGGCCAGGACAAGTCCTGGCCGGTTCGCAACTCTCAGCAACTCGAGTCGGGTGTCCTCGAGACGGAGATTTCGCGTGCTCAACCGTTCCGGCGACGGAGGCCGGCGAACGCACCGGCGATGCCGAGCAGAGCCAGCGAGGCCGGCTCGGGAATCACGCCGCCGATGATCTCCACAGCCGCCACGACCGTCTCGTTGCCCAGCGGGGTGTAGGCGAAGGTGATCTGGTTGGCGGTCAAGCCGGTCTGCAGCACGGGGCCGATGGTCCATGTGCCAGCGGCCATGCCCGTGGCGACGAAGTAGGCCAGCGTGTTGGCGTCGTACTGGGCCGGAGTCGCCGAGCCAATGCTGCCGGGCGTGACGCCCGTCTTGAACTTGGCGGCCGTCTCGAACCCGATCACGCCGATGTTCGAGCCGTTGACGACCGTCAGCACGCCGGTGGCGGGATCGTACTTGGCGCTCGCCGTCTGGGCGGCAGCGAAGTCAGCGGCAGCGAAAACCAAAGCGACGGCAGCGACGGCGGACAGGAAATTCTTCATAAGTTGTTTCTCCTCTTGCGATTGGCTGACAACGGGCGTCCGCGGACTGAGTTCCGCCAAGACGCCAAATGAGCAAAACCTTCAAAGACCAGGTGCGAGCGACGACGAATTCGTGCGACGCACGCCGAGAATGCTCACCGCAAAATCGGGGAGCATCCAAAGAAGCTAACGAAACACAAACGGCTCTCCGGGCAACCGCCTCGGAGGCTAGGAGAGCACGTTGTGAGGAACATTCATTAGCATCGAGGCCTCGCCCGAGGGCGAAGCAAGTTCCTATGCGATCAGAGACCCTTGCGGGGAGACGACTGGACATGCCCTTCGTCTCACGGCCGCATTATGCCGACGTCCCGGAGCAGAGTCAAGAAAAATTTATGGATATTTTTTCGGCGTCGGCCGCTTCGTCGAGCCCGCCCGAAAAATCTCGCCCGGAGCCCGCTGCAGTATGCTCGCCACTGCGTTGCCTGGCAAGCTCTGGCCCCCAAAAACCCGCCCGCCGCAAAGGGAGACCATGGGGCCTCCCTGCGACCGCAGCCCCGCCGTCGAGGTCGGCTGCCGAGCTGGCTGCGTCGGAGGCGACGGCGGCGCCCGTGCTCGCGCCACGGCATCGGTTGCGCCGCGACGCTCGGTGCGGCGATTTGCCAGGCATGCTGGTCGTCGGCCTGAGCACGCCGCACTTGCCGCGCATCGAGCAGCGGTCCTGCCGAGTTCGTTCGTTTTGCCGACCGCGCCGCTGGCGACGTTCGTATCGCTGCTGAAGGCTGCACAGGATAGACAGCGCGTCGTGCTTCGAGCCGACCAGCGCCCTGAGCGCCCGTCGCCACGAAGCGCGGCAGCGTGGATTCCCCAGAGCCGTCGCCACGCGGCGGGCTGTTTGATCGCTTGGCGTGTCGGATGTGGCTGCTGTGGAGTGATTTTCCGCCACGACGAGGGCGATGCCTTCGCCGACTGCCGCCGGCAGGCGGGGCCAAGCCTCGGCGCAAGTCGCTTCGCCAGCGACATGCCATTTTTTTTCAAGCTCCTGGGAGAACTGGCCTCCCGCCCGATCGTTCCGTCGTCCGCTCGCTCATCGGCAGACTTCGTCCCCGCGTACCGCTTGCGCGAAGGCGATCGCTTGCCGAAGACCGATCGCCCGCGTCGCTGCAAATTTCGCGGGGATGCTCGTCTTCTTGCCGTCGGCGCGACGTGTCGACGTCGACGCGGCTCATGAGCCGCCGCACGCTGCGCGGCCGGCGTTTGCCGACAAGCGGCACGGCGGTCGGGATCATGGATTGCTCAGCCGTCGATCGCCGCGTCGCTCAGCGTCGACCAACGCTCGTCGCGCCGCGCACCATGAACGTGCGGCAAACGCTGGTTGTGGCGTCGCGTCATGCGAAGAGGCAGTCGGTCGTTTTGGAGCGGACCGCCAAGCCGGGCCAGGAACGCCCGCCCGCAAGGCCTGGAGCGAGGTCCGCGCAACCGGCGAGCCGCTCGACCTGTTGGCGCCTTGGAAGCGCTGCCAGGCCGGGAAGACACCGGCTCCCAGGCGGGCGGGGCTACCTGGGTCGACAGGCCGCTCGACACGCCGGACAGCCGAGCCGAGCCCAGCCGAGTCGCGATCTGGCCCCGTCTTCCACGGGCCTCCGCGAGCATGGCGCGTCCCGCCATCGCACGGCGGCTGTGCGTCGCAGCCCTCATGGCTCCGGCCGGCCCGCCAACGCGACGCCGCGTCGAGGCGCCATCGCGTCCCCTCGCGCCCCACGCAGGCCGCCCAACAGTTCGTCCAACGCCAGCCGCCACCGGGCACGCGGCAGTTCGGCTCCCATTTCCAAAACGCCGGATCGCGTGCTCCGGTTCGCGGCTTTGTTCGGCGCTGCCTCAATCCGTCTCGTTTACCGACGTACGACTCGACGGCATTTTTCGCCGCTTGGAGTCCGAGGCCGTTCTGTGACTCAGGGAGCTTGACGGCTTCAGGTGTTTGGCCGACGTCGGCCAGCGCCTTGACCGAGTCGGATGAATCGACGAGCGTCGCAGCGGAGCGGTAATCCTGCCCGAGTCGTTGGGGTTGCGGACATGCTCGCACCACGGCAGTTCGTCGCCCGACCCAAATGCCAAGGAAATATTCCCTGCTCACCCCGAGGAGAAGCCATAAGGCTGCGGCGGGCAACACAACCTGCAGACCTGCCCACGCCAGATTCATGACCGTGAGCAACGGACGCGGCACCATCAATCCGATGATGCACGCAGGTGCATCGCGCCCTTGGAGTCCCGTGAGCGGAAACGACTTGGCGTTGGGGTCTTAAAAAAAGGCTCCGCAGAGAAATCCGCGGGGAATTCCTTCCCCCGAAGCGTTCCGAGGCGGCAGGGGACGGCGATTTCCTAGGCTTTCTGGACCTCTTGATCCTTGCGCCGTCCATGAGCTGCCGCTCGCCTTGCGCCTGCGGCTTCTTCCTCCGTAAGGAGCGGCGGCTCATGGACGCCGCAAGGATCCAGTGTTCCTGTCGCCGGTGCTGCTGGTGCGCGCGGAGGAGGCCGGCGGTTGGCGAGGTTCGACGCACGGCCAAGGGGCGAAGCGTGCGATCGCTCACGGCCGATCGCCCAGTCCGGTCGAACGTGACGGTCGCGCCCAGGCTGGCGTCGTCGGCCCCTACCGAGAGCCGCCGTCGTGGCGGCAGCCTCGAGCGCCGTCGCGTCGCTGCCCACGGTCTTCCGCTTGAAAAGGCCTTTCTCATCGGCCCGCTGGAGCACGAGCGAGTACCTCGGGGCGTGCCGGCAGTTCCTGCGGCGCCAGCCAACTTCGGCGGCACGACCCGCCAGGCCCAGTGGCGAATCCCGCGCGCCGCACAACCGCGGACAAGCGTTGCTCGGCTGATGGCAACTGCGTCGCCACGCCTTGCGATCAGCGTGCCGCGGCGCACCCTGCCCACTGTGTTCCAACGCCCGTGGCGCCGTCGCGTCCCGCGACGACGCCGTCCGTCGATTTTCCACGGACGGCGTCGGTGCTCCCGGAGACGGCTCTCGCCCTCGGCACGGCAAGGCCGTCGACCTGGCAGGGCGGCGTTCGTACCGCAGCGCCCCGGCTCGGGCGCGTCGCCGCGGCCGGGGCGGGCACGAAATCGCGCTCGGCGCGCGAGAGCAGGCCCCTCGCCGACCAGCGCGGCCGTCAGGCGGCCCGCCAACGAAAAAACCCTGCCGCGACAAGTCGCGGCAGGGTCCATGACGCTCGTCAATCTTCAGGGGCGTCGCGGTCCGAAAGCGAACGAAGCCACGTGCATCGTCGCAGGATCCGGAACTCCCAGGTGTCAGACGCGGCGACGAATGGCCGACGCCAAACCGCACGCCAGCAGAGCTCCCGCGAGCGCCGTCGGCTCAGGCACGCCGTTGGCCCGAATCATGAAGACTCCGGGGGCGTTCGGAATCGTATTGATGGGCACGGGGCCGAACGTCGAAGTGCCGGCCACATTGAGGGGATTGATCAACCCGGTGCCGCCCGTGTTCTCGGCGACCCACGACACGTTCAGGCTGGTGACCGATTTATCGAGCGCTCCGCCCAGCCCGCCATTGGCGGGAGAGGCCATGAGGGCCGCCACGAAGAAATCTCCCACCACAGCGGTCGGCGTGATGGGCACGTTGATGAACGTGTTGGTGTTGGCGCCCGCAGCCACGGTCATGACCGACGTCAGCAGGACCGCGTCGGTCGGGTCCATGTCGTCGGTAGGATCGTCGTAGAGCAGAATTTGCACTGGCAAACCGTTGATCGGCGGATTGGCGCCGGCGAACGGGGTGCCGTAGGCAATGTCGATGCTCTTGATCAAGGACGCGCCGGGGACGGCGGTGAAGCCGTTGGCGATCCAGAGATCCGCCGGGCGCGGCGGACCGCCTCGTACCCCGGCCTCGGCGGTGCCATCGTCATAGGAATAGAGGACCGCCGCCTGCAGCTGGGACGCGGTCATGGCGGCGCCGAGAAGGGCCGCGAGCAGTGTTTTCATTAGTCCACTCCGCTCCGTAGTAGGAGAATCCAGGAAGCCGTAGGTCAGTTCGGAAAGGGAGATCCGCAGCCGCCGCCGTCCCCGAGGAGGGGCGGCGGCGGAGCGGCCAACGACCAGCAAGCAGCAACCAAAAAAAGGGGGCCGGACAACGTGCCCGGCCCCCTTCTTGTGTCTGTCATCGTGATCGACGCCTCCTCAGACTGCCGGGCAATCCCAGGAGAGCGTTGAGTCGGGAGCTAGGCTCAGGCGGCCCGACGACGCACACCCAGCAGGGTGCACGCGCCGAAGGCAACCAGAGCGAAGGCAGCCGGCTCGGGAATGACCGTGATGATCTCGACCGGAGCGACCACCGTATCGCCACCCAGCGGGGTGTAGGCGAAGTTGAGGACGTTACCGCTCAGGCCGGGCTTCAACACGTTGCCGATGTCCCACACGCCGGTAGCCAGACCGGGCGTCGAGGCCTTGAAGTAGGCCAAGCTGCTCGCATCGAACTGGACCGGCGAATCGCTGCCGACCTTGCCCGGAGTGACGGAGGTCAGGAAGTTGCCAACCGACTCGAGGCCGATCACGCCGACGCCAGTGCCGACATCGAACTTCAGATTGCCGGTGGTTGCATCGTAGATCGCCTTGACCGTTCCGCCGGGGGAGTCGGTACCGAGGTTGGCGACCAGAATCTGGGCGTCGCCCTGATTCGGGAACTGGAACGCATCGACGTCGAGGTCGGCGTTGAAGTCGCCGCTCTGCCAGAGAACGCCCTTTCCGATCTTACCGAGGTTAGCGGTGAGGATCTGGGCGTCGCCCTGATTCGGGAACTGGAACGCATCGACGTCGCCGTCGAGGTTGGCGTCGCCCGGCTTGCCCAGCGGCCCGGCGTTGCTGCGGATCTGCGTGGTGACGGTGGCGGCCACGATGGAGCCGGTCGCCGGCGGGTTGGTGCTCGTGCCCTGAGCCGTGAAGACGTTGGCGGCCGTCTGGGCGAGGGTCAACGCCAAGTTCGGGCCGGCCCCGGCCGGGAAGGTGCCGTGGGCCAACAACACGTTGTTGTTCAACTTGGTGCCCGAGGTATCGACTACGTTGCCCAGCAGGTCCGACAGACCGCCGCTGACGCCCACGTTGTACTGCAGCGTCTGGGGGCCGGGAGCGGCCACCGGAATCTGTGCGAACAGCATGTCCAGGGTGGCGGCGTTGCCGTCCTGGTCGGTCGTGTACGGCTTGGTGCCGTTGTCGTACGATTCCTTGAAGGCCGGCGTCGGCGCCATGAAGAACGGACTGGCCGCGCCGCCGGTGATCTGCGTGTTGATGCCGGCGATGCCTTGGCTCGAGCCGATCGCCCGCAGTTGCCACGAGCCCTTCGAGGCCGTGTTGCCCTTCTGCGTGTAGAACAGGTCAAGCGACAGCGTGACCGTCTGCGCGAGGGCAGACGAGGCACAGGCAACCGCCAAGGCTGCGGCCAAAGAGAGAGTGAGACCACGTTTCATGTTGTTTTTCTCCAAAATACCCCGTCTCAATGTAGTAAATGACACCCGATCTTGAATTGTGCTTGGTTGGGGGGCAATTCGAGAGCTGAGAGTGTCTCGCAACCGCGACGTGCTCGCTCCGGGTCAATCGGCAACTTGTGCAGCCCATGGGATCTCACCATGAGTCCCTCGCCCAGACGCCCCAGACCGCCCGCAGGCAGGGCCAGGACAGGCCGCGAGACCCCGAGGAGGAGCCGCTTTTGTTGCACTACTCAGTGTTGCGTGGCTGTGTCGATTGACGAGGAAGAGCATCGCGCGGGGTGCGACGCACCGGCCGCCATTCCCTCATCACTCTATCAAGGATTTGGGGGAGTGCAACAGTTTTGACGCCAATCTGGCCTTTTTTTTGGGAATCCAGGGAGGGGGCGAAAACTCGCCGGATCCCGCGGCCGCCGCCCGCCGCCTCCGGCTCCGGAACCGGGCCGGGGCGAGCCACTCCGCCGAGCCGCCGAGCCGCTGAGCCGCTGAGCCGCTGAGCCGCCGCGACGATCCGTGCCGATCGTCGCGGGACGCAAGCGGCCCGGAGTCCCTGGAGCCGCGCGGCGAGCCGGAGCGGCGGCAACTCGCCTTGGAAGGAACGGAAAAAAACGCCTATAATCGCCGAGTTTGCGGCGTCAATGAGCCGCCGCGCGCCTCTCGCCTCCGGGTTTGTGCTCCGTGAGGAGCGGCGGCACGGGTTCGTTGGCGGCGCAAGGATCCCGAGGCGATTGTGCAAATTTTCCGCGTCGGGACGCGGCGCACGCCCCCTCGCCGCGCGTCGAGGGCGGCCCGCAGACGAAGTCGCCCGGCCCTCGGCCGCCTCCCCCTCGCTTGCTGCTCACCGCCATGCTCACGGTTGTCCTGCCCGACGGCGCCCGCAAGACGTATGCCCGCCCCATCTCGGCGGCCGAAATTGCGGCAGAAATCAGCCCCGGACTCGCCCAGCAGGCCCTGGTGGCGGAGGTCAACGGTTCCCTGCACGACCTGGCGGCGCCGCTGCCCGCATCGGGCGAGGCGACTTTGCGGTTGCTGACGAAGCGCGACGCGGAGGCGTTGACGGTGCTGCGGCACAGCTGCGCCCACGTGATGGCACAGGCGGTGATGCGCCTGTACGAAGGCGTGCAACTGGCGTTCGGGCCCGCCACCGAGAGCGGCTTTTACTACGACTTCCAGTTGCCGCAGCCGATCACTGAAGACGATTTCCCGCGGATTGAGGCCGAGATGCGGCGGATCGTCGATGAGAACGAGCCGTTTGAGCGGCTGGAGGTCGACCGGGAAGAGGCCTTGGGGATGTGCCGCGAGCTGTCGCAGGGCTTCAAGGTGGAGCACATCGAGACCGGTCTGCGCGACGAGCGATCGCTGTCGTTTTACCGGCAGGGCGAATTCATCGACCTCTGCCGCGGCAAGCATCTGCCGACGACGGGCCGCATCGGGCACGCCTTCAAGCTGCTGAGCGTGGCGGGAGCGTACTGGAAAGGGGACGCTTCACGGCAGCAGCTCCAGCGACTTCGCGCGACGGCGTTCTTCGACAAGAAGCAGTTGCAGGCCCATCTGGACCAGATCGAGGAGGCCAAAAAGCGGGACCACCGCACGTTGGGCAAGCAGTTGCAGCTGTTCACGATCAGCCAGACGGTCGGCTCGGGGCTGATCCTGTGGCTGCCCAAGGGGGCGATCGTTCGCCAGACGCTCGAGGACTATCTCAAGTCGGAGTTGCGGAGGCGCGGCTACCAACCGGTCTACACGCCCCACATCGGCCGCGTCGAACTGTACCAGATTTCCGGGCACTATCCCTATTACAGCGACAGCCAGTTCCGTCCGATCGACATGGAAGACGGCGAGCGGTACCTGCTCAAGCCGATGAACTGCCCGCATCACATCATGATTTACAAGTCGCAGCCGCGCAGCTATCGCGACTTGCCGATCCGTCTGGCGGAATTCGGCGCCGTGTACCGCTACGAGCAGTCGGGCGAATTGTCGGGCCTGACTCGGGTCCGCGGATTCACGCAGGACGACGCGCACCTGTTCTGCACGGAAGACCAGGTCGCGGAAGAAGTGCGCGGCTGCCTGGAGATGACGCTGGAGGTGCTGCGCGCACTGGGCATGAACAACTACCGCGTGCGGCTCGGCTTCCGCGATCCCGACAGCAACAAGTACGTCGGCGACAGTGCGCTGTGGGATCGAGCCGAAGCGGCGATCGCCGAGGTGGCTCGGGAGATGGATCTGCCTGGCCGCGAACCGGAACCGGGAGAAGCAGCCTTCTACGGCCCCAAGATCGACTTCGTCGTCACCGACTGCATCGGCCGGGAATGGCAACTGGGCACGGTCCAACTCGACTACAACCTTCCCAGCGCCGACCGTTTCGCGCTGGAGTACGCCGGGCCGGACAACGCCCCCCATCGCCCGGTGATGATCCACCGCGCGCCGCTGGGTTCGATGGAGCGCTTCATGGGCGTGCTCATCGAGCACTTCGCCGGGGCGTTTCCGCTGTGGCTGGCGCCGGAGCAGCTGCGCGTGGTGACCGTCAGCGAGAAATCCGAGGCGTACGGGCGGCACGTCGAGCAGCACTTCGCCGCGGCAGGCTTTCGGACGGCGGGCGACTACCGCGGCCAAAAGCTCAGCGCGAAGATTCGCGAGGCCCAACTCGACCTGATCCCCTACATGCTGGTGGTCGGCGAAAAAGACGCCGCCGAGCAGACCGTGACCGTGCGGGACCGGATCGAAGGCGACCTGGGCGCCCTCCCCCTGGCCGCGGCCACGGCGAAATTCCGCGGCGAAGTCGACGCCAAGACCGTCCGCCAGGTGGCCGCCGCCCCCCCGCCGCCGGCAGCCGGTCGCACGCCCTTGCAGGAATACTGACGCCTGCCGGGCCGACCGCCGCTGCCCGGTTGACGGTGGGGCGAATTGTGGCCAATACTTGAGGCGTGACTGTCGCGGCGGTTTTGCGGCCCGGTCCGCAAGGCCCCTCCGTTCGGCGCATCCTTTTCCCCCAGCAGGAGCTTCAGCAATCGAACGCAAGCAGCAACGGATCAACGAGCAGATCCGCATTTCGCCGATCCGCGTCATCGGCGCCGAAGGAGACCAACTCGGCGTGATCAGCCGCGACGAGGCGCTGAATCTGGCTCGGGAGGCCGGCCTCGACCTCGTCGAGGTGGCCCCCAACGAAAAGCCCCCCGTCTGCCGGATCATGGACTTCGGCAAGTTCAAATACCAGCAAAAGAAACGGCAGAACAAGGGCCACACGCATCACAGCAAGAACAAGGAAATCCGGCTTCGTCCGAAGATCGGCGACCACGATTTCCTGACCAAAGCCAACCACGCGCGGAAGTTTCTCGAGGAACGCGACAAGGTGGTTTGTTCGGTCATCTTTCGCGGCCGCGAAAACGCCCACGTCGACGAAGGGTTCAAACTGGTGGAGAAACTCACCGCCAATTTGGCCGACATCGCCAAGGTGGAGCAGCCGGCCGCCATGCACGGCCGACGCATCGTGGTGATCTATTCCCCCAAGTAGTACCCCCCAAGTAGGTCCCCCCAAGCAGGGCGTCTCGTCGTCCGCCAAGGCAGCCCCCGCAGTCGCCGCCCCACCGGGCCGAAAGAGCTCGTCCCCAGGCCTCGCCGCGGCTGGTCGGCTGCGTGAGCCCGAGGCCAGCCATCGCGCCCGCGACGCGGCGGATGCACGACGCCAGCCCGCGGCGGGATCGCTCTCGGCCGCGATCGGCCGGCGAGCGCGATCGGCCGGCGAGCGCGATCGGCCGGCGAGCGCGATCGGCCGGCGAGCGCGATCGGCCGGCGAGCGCGACGGGCCGGCAAGAGCGTCCCGCTGGCCGGGGCGACGAGCTGGCGAGAGCGATGGGCTGGCCGGAGGAGCCTTAGAGCCCTCCAGCCAACTCGCTGCCTCGGCGGCGAGCGGCCGCGGGGTCGGCCCGCGCCCCTCGGCCGAGGGGCCCCCAACCCCGCCGAGGAGCGGGGATCCCCCTTTTTCTGCGGAGCGTGCCTCCGTATACTGCCGAATTACCCAGGGGTCGAGCGGGCGTCCCGGGCGGCGGCTCGGGCGTCCTCCGCCGCGGCCGATCGCTGGCGCCGACAGGTGTCGGGCGGTCGGCCTCGAACTGCCAGCCGTGGGCTCTGACTGCCAGGTCGGGGCTCGTGCTACCAAGTCGGGGCTGGTGACGCCCGTCCAGGGCACGTGGGGCCGAGCGCCTCGGCGCCGAGGTCGGTGGCAAGCGCCGTCGCGGAGGTCCGAAGTCCGGCGACCGAAAACCGGCGGGAACAGATACGCGGGAACAGATACGCGGGAACAGATACGCGGGAACCGATACGCGGGAACCGATACGCGGGAACAGAGAGGGCGATTCCATGCCGAAGCAAAAGACGCACAAGGGAACTAAGAAGAGGTTCCGCCTGACTGCCAGCGGCAAGGCCAAGCACCGCTCGGCAGGGACGAGCCATCTGGCCGCTCGCATGAGCCAGAAGCGCAAGCGCAAGCTGCGCGGCACCTCGACGACGACCGACACGAATTCGAAGATGGTGGCCCTCGCGTTGGCCGGCAACAGCTACTGAGCGCGGCCGCTTGACGCCGCTGCCGGAGGGTGGCTCAGCCGCTGCCGAAGGGTGGCTCAGCCGCTGCCAGGCGAGGTCCGACCGGGAGGTTCCCAAGGAATCTCCGCGGTCGGCGGACACGGCTTGCGGAGAGGACTCGGGGCGAGTTCCGCAGGCTCGACGCCACATTCGCCGGTCTGTCGATCGCAGGGCGATGATTCGCCGTCCGATCGAGGCCGACTCGCCCCCCGCAGCTCGCCGGGCAACGAACGCCTTCCTGCCAGGAAGGGGCCTGGGCGCAGCGTACAGCTCGCAGGAGTAAAGGGTTCACGCCATGCGAACCACCAAGGGGAGCGCTCGCAATCGAGCGAAAAACCGGCTTTTCAAAAAGACCAAAGGCTTCCACGGCGGCCGCGGCAATCTGCTCCGCTCGGCGAAGGAGACTTTGGTGCGGGCGGGTGCGTTCGCCTTCCGGGATCGCCGCGCTCGCAAACGGGAGTTCCGCAAGTTGTGGATCATCCGCATCAATGCGGCGGTCCGTGAGCGCGGGCTGCGGTACAGCGAATTCATCGCTGGATTGGATCGCGCCTCGATCGAGCTCGACCGCAAAGTGCTGTCGGAAATGGCCATTCATGATCCAGCCGCCTTCGATGCCGTGGTCGAACGGGCGCGGACGGCGCTTGCTGGCTAACGGCGAACGCCGCCGAGCGGCAACGGAGCCCGCTGCTCCCTGGCGCCCCGCTGCTCCCTGACGCACCGTGGCTCCCTGACGCACCGTGGCTCCCTGACGCCCTGTGGCTCCCTGACGCCCTGTGGCTCCCTGACGCCCTGTGGCTCCCTGACGCCCTGTGGCTCCCTGACGTATCGACGGGCGCGACCAGCCTGAAGCGGCCGCGCTCCCCCGGGAGTCGCCCGCCTCGCGGACGCGGCGACCTGCCCGCGGTGCCGCGCGCTGCGGAGCGCGACGCGGCAGCCCTCGCCGCCGTGCGGCGGTTGGAGAGGCGTCGTTCCGCGATCCGTCGGGGCATCTTCCAAGGACTGCGACTCGTGGCGCTTGCCGAATTCCTCGCCGATCTCGACGCGCTG
>Ga0169931_10005650_pt1 | contig 19004 bp, 21 predicted proteins | sample Kivu_15m_20L_FD_129675 | JGI IMG/M metagenome (GOLD analysis project Ga0169931, IMG submission 129675) | Freshwater microbial communities from Lake Kivu, Western Province, Rwanda to study Microbial Dark Matter (Phase II) - Kivu_15m_20L... | ecosystem: Environmental > Aquatic > Freshwater > Lake... | reverse complement strand
TTTTAGGTATTTATTATGAATTCTATAATATAATAATTTATTATTCAAAAGAATACAGCAATAACATAAATTTATTAGAAATCATTATGATAGAAGCATCTTACATTTTACTTTTCAGCTATCATATTGTCGATTACTCTTTCCTTAATATATTTATATAAAATATAAACTTATTTTTATTTTTAATTTAAATTATAATAAAGATAATGGAAGCCGAAAGCAATGTATATTTTTACATGATTAAGTATTAATTATAGAAAGTTTTGGATTGGAAAGGGTTCAATTATCTTTTTCTAAATGGCCGATTGATTCTAGGGCCCTCGGGATTTAAGCCTCTTTTAGTAACAGCAGTATTTATATTTATTCCATTCGTTTTATTCCTGACATTTAATTCAGAGGTAAAAATTGATATATATATTCATATTTAATTCGATAGTTCTTTCATAAAAATTTAAATATTGTTATCTCAGTTATTGCAGTATTAATACTTATGGTTACTTTGTACTACATGATAATCTCAGCAATGAAAGATCCTGGAATACTTCCACGTAGTGCAAGGACTCTTACATCAGACCAGACAAAATTCAAAGTTAAGGTTAATCAGATGGGTTATTTGACATATTACAAGAAGTGTCAAACTTGTTTCATTGTCAGACCTCTTAGGTCGCATCACTGTGCAGACTGTGACAATTGTGTTGAAAGGTTTGACCATCATTGTCCTTGGCTAAGTAATTGTGTCGGAAAGAGGAATTACAATGATTTTTTCATGTTTGTACTTCTGTTAAATATACTTACCATCTATATGATTGCGTTTTCCGTCGCACATATTGCAATCTATCTCAAAGCAACCATAAAAACATTTGAGGGGAACCCTATAATTGATGTATGGTTAACTATAATTGACTAATCTATTACTTTATATATATATTTATTGTTTAGAATGAAGCAGCAGCCGCACTCAACAAGGTCATCGTAGCTATTTTCATTGTAATATATGGACTGATAACTATGATATTTACAACTGGATTACTAGTTTATCATACTAATTTGATAGTTAAAAATTTTACTACTAACGAAGAGTTAAAAGGGTATTACAGGAAACCTATTGGGAATCCACATTCAAGATCTCTCTCAATAAATTGTAGACAAGCGCTTGATCCGACTCGTTCTGAACCGTCTTTGATGGACGAAATCATAGCTGATAAAACAAAAAAAGAGGAAAGAAAAAAGTTGGTAGAATATTATACTCATTCTAATTTTCACACAATTATATAATAATTATTTAGTACGTCGACGAAGAACAAAAAAAACTGAACAAAGATGAAGAAATGAAAAAAGAGAATTTTGTATCTAGAACAGATAATCAGGATTTAAATGTTGAAGTTTTAGATGATCATCACAAAGACAAAAAAAGTGAGAGATATGATCCTTCTGTAAAGAATAGGACGTTTAAAGACGATACAATACAGAAAAATCATCATGGGTTATGTATAAATAAACTTGATTTATAGATTAATCTAGCTAACGAAAATAAAGAAAATTTAACGAACAGTGTTCATAACACAAATCGTAATCATATTAGTCGTCTCAATATTCAAGATAATGAAGAAGATAAAGTCAACAACCTGATAAATAACTTCAGAAGTAACAATGACTCATCTTCATCAGATAAACAAAATTATAACCCACCCAACACAAATATTGAAGTGATGATTCCTGAAGCTTCTTTGAACGAAAATGAGAAGAAATTCAAATTTATTAACACAATAAGAAAAAATCAACATAAAGGTATGTGTTTTAAATCTAACATAACCTTATCAAGAAGAAACTGACAAAACTAACACACATGATGGTCCCTATTCCCAAACAGTCCACAATGAAGAAATCGATCTGCAGATCCCAGACGAACGATAAGCGAAAATAGAATTTAGAATAGGAAATAAATTTTGCAGGAAATAATGGCATTTTTTAACTAATATTACAAAGATTATTTAAATATAAAAATCTCTCTCTTCAGAATATGAAATTCTCTCTTTCGAATAGAAAAAATGATAATTTATGAATTAATTGAATTAATTGATTGATTATATTAATAAAATTTTCTTAAAATGTTCAAGAAAATTGCAGGTATCGCAGCGTTAAACTCAAACTCTGATCCAAATGGCAACGAAAGGACAAAACTTCTCGAACAGAAATTGAAAACTCTCTTCGTTCCTTTGAATTCCTCGGGAGAAAAAAATAAAGAAGAAAAAATTCCGATGTATATTATACTACCGACGTCAGAGAAGAAGGTGATATTCGACATGTTAGTGTGTCTGATAATTATAGCTAACTCAGTATTCATACCGTTAGACATAGGATTTAACAAAGAATGCTTTGTAAGCGATAAAGGTCTGGAGATTTTAGTCATATGGAATATTATTACGTATGCTTTCTACGGATTGGATATGCTTCTTACGTTTATAACCGCGCTTAAAAACAAAAAAGGCGAAAACGAATACGAGATGAAGAAAATTGCAATTGAATATTTTAAATCTTATTTCGTTATTGACGCAGGTTCCGTTCTTCCCTTGGAATACGTGTTACCCTTCGATACTGATACTTGCTGGCAGCCCAAAATTTCTTTCAGCAAAGTTTTTCTTATTTTTAGATTTTTACGTATTGTTGGGCTATTTAAACTTAATGAATTGGTAGAAAAAATAATTAATGCGAAATATGTTTCGATGGTTCGTCTGTTGAAGATAGTCATTATGTATTTCTTCATCATACACGTGATTGGAATAATTTTTCTATCGACATCCCCCACCCTTCTTCAACAGATTCCTGAAACTGTAAAAACTGCAAAATCATGGGATGCATTTTACAATCTTTATACTATGGCTCTCTTCGTGGGGATTTTCTTTGTCCTCGGTAATGATATCATCTTAGAAAGTACATCAGAGAAAATGATGATTATCTTCATCAACGTAATTTCCTTGCTTGTTAATGCAAATATTTTTGGTTTTATAGCAGTCACATTAAAAAATTCAGATTCAGGTGGTGATTCAAATCTCGAAAGGATTGAAAGCATTAAAGACTTCGCAAACTATCAAGGACTCGATACCAAACTTAAAAATCAAATTACTAAATTTTACGAACAGATGTACAAGAGACAGCGTAGTTTATACTTCGGTAAAGACATTTTCGAAGATCTTTCTGATTCTCTTAAGACTTATTTTAAATTTTATTACTGGAAAAAAATTTATTTCTTTTATGATAAAATATATGTCCAGTTTTCTCCAGAATTTTTAAAGGATTGTCTGCTAGCAATGAAAGCAAAGATGATGTTGGAGAAAGAAAGAGTAATTAATGAAGGCGAAATGTCGACAGATTTTTACATGCTACCTGCTGGGGCAAAATGTGCAGTGACGATACATGGGATTACTGTAAAAATATTAACAGAAGGGCATTATTTCGGAGAAACTGCTATTTTCTTGAACAGTGAAAAAAGAACAGCCACAGTCAAATCTCTCAATCAAACCGACGTAATTTACATTCCTGGAAATGATTTCCTTTCTATTTTAAGAAATCATGAGGAGCCTGCAGAATATTTCCGCAGAGTGGCCGAGTCGAATTTTTATAAGACGATTAGAATCACCAGACTATCCTTGATCACTCAATTATTCTCAGACAGTGGTACTAGTCCTTTTTTCAAAAGTAATCTATACGAACGAGAAGATGCGCCTATTCCCTACGATCCCGTAATTGAAAACAAGGAGTAATAATATTATAAATTAAACTTATAATTTTAGAGCTAACAATCAAGAAAAGAAATATAACCTTATGGACGATGTTAAGAAAGATGAATCTGGCAAATTACAGGCGTTTGTTAATACTCTTAAGAAAATATCTTGAGCATGTTTATCATTAATATATAAGCTACTACTGGTATATCTTATTATAAAATAAAATCGTAATTGATATCAATTATAGTTACGATCTCGAATGCAGAAATGTATCATCTAAATTTTTACAAGTTCTACTTAATTAAACCCTTTCTTATTAATTTAATTATTTAATTAATTTTTTAAATAAAATTAAAATAATTAATTTATATCATTTATCTAATCCGAAGTAATGGTAAGAGTTTTCATCTAAAAACTTTCATCTAGGGAAGAGTCAGAACAAAAACAGTCAAAAGAGCAGCAAGACAAGCCATTGAAAAATTCTATTCAAAGTAAAATAATCTTCTAAATTTCCACAGAATGTCAACCGACTTTCACTATAACAAAAGAGTCTTAGACGACGTCGCTGTTATTCCAACCAAAAGAATCAGAAACAAGATTGCAGGTTATGCCACAAGATTGATGAGAAGAATTCAAACCGGTCCAGTCAGAGGAATTTCTCTAAAATTACAAGAAGAAGAAAGAGAGAGAAAGATGGAATCCATCCCAAAAGAATCTGAATTCAAGATAGAAAATGTCAAAATTGATGACGAAACTAAAAGAATGTTGGAAGAATTAGGCTTATCCAAATTAGTCTCAAGAAAGGGATATTAAAAGTAAAAGCAGCACTTGATGAAATAAAGTTTAAATAGAATTAAATGTTATTATCACTACGATTGATAATAGCAATTTAAATTAATGACTTCTATTTAATAATTTTTTTATAAAGGGTTTAGATGGACGAGTGTATTTATATATTTATTATGCAAAGGAATATATGTGTTAATATATATATATATATATAAATATTTATATATATACTGTATAGAATAAAGAATCAATCAAAATATTTTATCTTACACATTTATTATCATGCTTTCTATTACTACGCTGAATTCTTTTTATATTAAATTATTTAGCATAAATTATTTTAATCAATAATGAATCAGTCAAAAACCGAAAATGAAAACATTCACGATGCCCAGGATTACATAGACGAAAATAAATTAAACGAATTAGAACAAGAGGCGTCCAACTTTGTTGATGAGGAATTTTATAATTATGCTGAAAATGTTTTTAATAGAAATAATTATCAAATTCAGAATGAACCTGAAATGAGAAATGCAAAAATTGGCGAAGTCGAAAATATGAATATGAATATGAACATGAGACTTTTAGATGAAAACGAGTAATAAAGAATCTTAATCTATCTATAATCAATTTAGGAAACTCAGAAAGAAAATCTCGGATTATCAAAAAACTAACAAAGATTGGGAAAACAAAATCCAAAGTATTAAGTTGATCCTTCTAGATCTTGAAGATAAAAACAAAACTCTTAAAGAAGAAACAGAAAAACTTAAAGATGAAAACGAAAGTTTACAATTTAAGATGAAGCTCAATTTGGAACGAGAAAAATTACACGAAAACAGCATAAAAAACCTGAAAGAAATCCAGATTGAATACGAACAAAAAGAAACAGAGCTTAAAAGAGAATTTAAAAACAAAGAAGAAAATTCAAGGAAAAAGTATGAGAAAATAGAAGAACTTTTGAACATAAAGCTCAAAGAACAAGAGAAAGAGTTTAACGAGATGCTTGAGAAATCAAATGAAAAAATCAAAGAAGCTAATAGAACAACGGAAAAATCAAATTACGAATCAGAAAATTTAAGGCAGAAACTTAACCAAACCGAAAACTTTTTTAAGCTTAAGGAGCAAGAATTCGAAGACATCGTAAATAATAAGGACCGAAAGCTAAAAGAGTTAGAATCATCAATTAAATCTATTTCAGAAGAAGCCAACTGTCAAATTTTAAAGTTGTCTGAATCAGTCAAGGATTTTAACGAGAAGATAAATTACTACAAGCAAAGAGAAATTGAATTGACTAACGAATTCAAAAATTTAAGACAGAATAATTTACCCTCCACTGTTACTTTAACAGACAGAATAAAACAAATTCAAGAGGAAAGCCCTGAAAACAAACCGAAGTTAACACACACTGAGCCTAATGACAATTCGATCAAAGCTAAAAAAATCGAAAAACTAAGAAGCAGAATTAAAGAGTTAGAAGAAGAAAATGTGCTGCTAACACGAGAACTTAACCTTAAAAGTGAAGAATTCGAAACTATAAATGAAGAATTAAGAAGGTCTTATGAGATAATCAACATAAATGAAGCAAATACAGGAAACCTTTTAAGGATAAAAGAGGAGGAGATTTTTAATCTTACGAATAAAATAAACGAGTTGGATATGGTAATAGACAAATATGGAAATAATCTTATGAATTTGAAGAAAGCGTTTGATAACACATGCAACGATCACAGAAATGAGATATTGAATAAGAATAATGACGTTAAAAAGATGAAGGCAAAATATGAAAAGAAAATAAAGGAAGTATATTGAATATTCAAAATGATTTTAATGATTTCTTTAGCTGCAAAATAAAATCGAGGAAATTCTAGTGAAAGAAAATGCATTTATACAAAATCTTAATTCGAATTCTAATAGCTTTACTTCAAATGCGAGGTCGAATGCTATGTCAAATAATGTATACGACTCTTATACTTACATCCCTAAACAAATCCCCGATGATGAACAGGTTAGAAGGAACATCAACGATCAAATAAACTTTGTAATATTTATTTTATTCATTTTATTTATTTAGATAAAACAGAAGTTAGACAATCATTTTTTCGGTTAGGAATAATTAAAAATAAGAAGATAATGCTATTAATTTCAAGATTATTTAAAATAAAATAATTTTGACGAATAAATGATTAATAATAAATAATATTCAATTAAATAGAAGGTAGAAAATCGTATTCTTCTTTCATCTTTATGATTGTCCTTTTGTCTTCTTATAAATTTTTACTCTAAATAAAATGTTACATACATACATATACATATATAAATTTACATTTTAGGTTGATGAGGATTATCAACAATTTCATTTTCATTCTGAACTTCAATATCGTCATCAGTCATGTTACTAGTTAAATTCTTTTTATTAGATTTGACCTTAGGCAAATTTATGTCTTTCTTTTCAGGTGCATCCTTTGGTCTTTTATAGAAATCAACTGATGTCAGATTTTTCTTTTTAGGAACGTTCATATTAGAATGAGTATTATTCATATTGAGATTCAAATTGTTTCCATTGTTACTCATGTAACCCTCTAAATTCAAACACTGCAACATCTTTGAGAATCCATTGCCCATCCTGTATAATTTATCATTGGGATCCCTCATAGGGTATTTATTCCAAGATATGTAATCATTATTCTCTTTAAGATCCCCTATGTAAGCTTCACATGATGCGCAACTAAATCCCTCAAGAGGTTTCTTTGCTAGAAGCCAGTTATCTCCTTTGTCAAATTTCTTAATATGAACTTCAATAATTTGTTTTATTTGTCCATCGAGGTACTTTAGATTTTTTTCGAGTTCGTTTTTGTCTGCAAATTTCTTATTGCATGCGGATTTTAGCTCCTCAATTTTCCCTATAAGGAAAAGCTCTAGTTCTTTAATATCCTTCTCTTCTACTTTTGACTTCATTCTATTCAAAATATCATCAATAATCACTTTTAAATCGGTGATTGCGAATTTTAACCCGTCGAGTTCTTTCGAAATTTGCGACTTAAATTCATTAAATACAGAGAGATCTAAATATTTACTACTACTGCTAATATCAAATATCAATTGTTTAGAAGATAGATTTTCCTTATCTCGAATAATGTCGTCTGTACTTTTAAGTTTCAGAAGATTTGCTAAATTATCGATCTTCCTTTTAAGTACTCCATAATCATCTTCTAACTTTTTATGGTCTTCCTGTAATTGGCTCAAATTTTCTTTAACAAAATTAATAACACTGACAAATTGTGCAAAATTATCACGTATTTCCTTAAACTCTTGCTGTCCTACTTTATTCATTAGATTGTTATTGATGTTAATAAGCTCCTTGGATATTTGATCTGGATTGATGGTTCCGCTTAAAATTTTGAAATTTTTTTCTAACTCAGCTACTTTCCTATTTAAAGATTTTAAATCCACTTCGTTTGTTTCATAAGAAATTTGTGTTTTGTTTAAGTTGTTTAGTTTTAGTTCGATGCTTGATAAAATTTTAATATAAGGAATTATTTTACTCTTCGAATTGCTTTTTGATTTCTGTGCTAAGCTTGTCAAGCATGTCTTGAAAAGTTCCTCGGTTAATATCATTCATCGTGTAAATTTCCTTTTTAATTTCGCTGAGCTTTTTATTAATTAAGTCGATTTCTTCTGAATGAGTACCAACTGTTTTATCAGTCTCAACGTGACTAATTCTGAGGGCAGTCAATTCTTTCTTAAGGAGGTTGATGTCTTCTTCTTGTTTTTTATCTGAGTTAATTTTGTTATTAAGTTTAGTCTCTAGATTTTTGACGAGGTTCAGAATTAAATCGAATTTCCCATCGCCGCTAGTTTCCGACTGTGAAAGTTTTTTATCGAATAAGTCGGTTATATTGAGATCCTTGTATTTATCGTTTAACTCGTTGAGTCTTCTGAAAACTAGTAAATTAATTTTAATAAAGGAAGATTATATGTAATACAAACCTTCATCGAATTTTTCTGAATGAAATTCTAAAGTTTCCTCATGATTGGAAATTTTTTTTTTAATATCTGAAAGATCATTGCCTAAAATATTTACCATCTTATTTTGAGACTCTAAATAGTCGAGTTTATTCTAAAAGGTAAGGTTAAGTCTAATGAGAAATAAAAATATTAAATGATTAAATGAAGGAATGATATATAAAATAAGTTATTGCCAGTAATTATTTTACAGTTTAAATATACACTTACCATTATATGCTTTAATAAATCAGAATTCTTTTCTTCATCTAAATTCCATGTTTGATTATCATGTTGATTTAAATTAGGATTCCCCATGTAGACTCTGTAATATTCAATGTCGTTTTGCATTTGGATAATCTTCCTATCCTTTTCTTCTAGTTTCTCTTCAAAATCTTTTATTTTCTTATTATTCTGTTTCTGGGCCTTCAGCAGAGATTCCAGAATCGCTTTTAACATATCAAAATTATATTGCAGAGTAAACACAGAATTCAAGTCAACATTCGCATCCAAATTGAAATTCATTGAAGTTGTCATTTTATTAATAAGAAATTATATAAATATTATAAAATGGGCAATCAAGTAGCAAACTTGACTCAAGATAATTTAAATAAACTCAGTAAAGAAACAGAAAGTAAGAGTCAATTATTAATCCAAGTAAAGCAAAAAGAAATTAAAAAAATTCATAAAAAATTTATGAATCTCGACAAAGAGAAAAAGGGCCACGTAACAACAAAAGATGTGTTGACTATTCCTGAGATTGTTAAGAACCCTATGAGAGAATACATCACACAGTTTATGATGAATCAGAATAATAGTAACGTGGATGAGGTCGATTTTGAAAAATTTTTGAAATTGATTGATATTTTTAAGAACAATAAATTAGACGAACAATACAAATGTAAAATTATTTTTATAATTCATTCGTAAGTTCATATTTACTAATCTAAGTTATTTTCGATCTTTTTGATTACAACAAAGATGGAAAAATCTGTAATGAAGATTTTTTGGTTAACATGAAATTGTTCCTCGGCGATTCTATGAATGAAGAACAAATAAGCGAGATTGTTGAGAAGACATTATTAGAATATTCAAATAATCAGAAGTATATAACATTCAACGAGTTTGTAAAAATTTTGGAATCATGAATTTTTATTAATTAATGTATAATTTTTAATAAAAACGGAATTAAGACCAAATTTATGAATATGATTATGCAACGTGAAAAGTATACTAAATCGAGGAAAAATATTTAATTGAAAAAAATACAAAAAAAAATAATTTTTAATTCAATATTTCGGTAAATACATCAGTATCCTTAATTATTAAAATTCCTACACTGCTTTTAATAGAATATTATTAATAAGCAAGATGATCCTAAGATCATGTAGATTTTCCCTAAATATTCTAATTTTTATAAGTTATCATTAATTTCTAAGATGCTACTTGTCTTTTTTTAGACTGAAAGGAAGGCATATCTTTGAAGATAAATGCCTATTCCTATAAATAAAAAACAAATAAAATTTTAATATATTATATTAAATAAATAACATAATTATTATCAATTAATAAAGTAGAGTATTTTAAACTGTTTATTTATTAATTTGATTATCTTTTTTAACTTAAATCACTTTATTAAGCTTGTTGAGGGAATTCAATTGCCAATTCTCTGTTAGTAAGTCCTTTATAACATGCGACGATAGCATTGACTTTATATTCGATAGATTCCTTGTCAAGGGGATCAACAAAGACTTTGTAGACTCTGCTCTTGCCTTTTGGGTATCTGACTCTCTTTCCAACGATGGTGGCAGGGTATAGTAAGTCCTCTAAATAAGAATCATAAACTGCAGATAAAGTTTTATCTCTTTGGACTTTATTTCCTCTGAATTTTCTGAAGAGTTTTCCATTGATCTTCTTTCTATAAGGGACAATAACAACTGGAGTAGAGAAATGCTCTTCTAATTTCTTTACAATATCAGAATGAACGTTTTGTAAATTTTTAACAGAGGATTCATTGACTTGAACTAAGTAACATCTTTTATCTGCTCCAACAGAAATTTCGTTAGCGTTTTCGATTTTTAAACTTTCCAAGTCTTTTTTAATTGATTGATCATTTTCCTGGATTCTGGTTAGAACTGTAGTCAAGTTTTTAGTGATTTCGTTGACTGTTGCTCTGTTTTTGTTGCCCAACTTGTCTGATTGCATAAGCATTTTTAAAATATAAATTTCATTGAATGGATATCATATAATTAAAATTAATTAAATATTTAAAAATTAATTAAAAAGTTAATTTGATTTGAAGAGTGTTTTATGTAAGGATTTAACTAGCAATATCAAATTTACGTTAAGAAGGTGTAATTTAAATAAATATAACACAATTTTACCTAATAGGAATAATTATAATTATTACTTCTATTTGTTATTAATCAAGTAAAGATGAATTCTTATTATTATTTCTATATTTGATTTCTACTGAGGCACCAAAATGGTCCGATAACTGCTGGAAAGGTTTGTCTTCGATCAGAAATTCTTCTAATTTCATTGAGTCGTAGTCTATAATTAAATTTTTCTTTTGGTTTAAGTCTTCCACATTTTCTGTAGATTTGCTGTGTTCACTTTTCTTTTTACTTATCTCGAATATGTAGTCAAGAGTTTGCAAATTACCGTGGTCTCCCTTGTCCGTCAAGACTTGATCATATTTTTTACCAGCAATTACGCCAGTTTTTCCATATGTATAAGGATGCTTTTCGAACTTCTTCAGCCATAGATCATGGGTAACAAATTTTTCATTTAACTTTTCTATAAGTAATTTGTATTCATCGCAATCAGGAACTTCTTTGCCAAGTTTCTCTTTTCTTGTTATAAAATTATGTGCATCGACATTAAAATCTCCCATCAGCAATACTGTCTCGTTATCATTTATTTCGGTATTTTCTAAAATTTCATTTATATATTCCGCTGTTTCTTCAATGTGACTAAGCCTTGTTTTAACACAAACGTCATAAATATCCTCCTTTGGGTTGAAATAACTGGCTTGTAGGTGGAGATTGAAAACTATCAGATTAGAATCCTTTATATGAATCTTAGCGTAGAGTATTCCTTTTTCAACTAAAGAACAAGCTAGTACAGTATATTTGAAAGGTCGAAATTCAGATTCGATTATAGGAAAACGTGATAGAATCACTAAACCTGCATCAATTGTATTTTTTGAAAAAAATGAAGGAGATGGCACTTCGACATGGTAGAATAAACCAGATTTGTAAGCTGATTTTATAAGTTCATGCCTTCTTGTGGTGAGAGAACCAAACATCTCTTGCAGGCAGATGATATCGAAATTTTTCAGCTCTAGTTTAATGAATTCTTCAAGTCTTTCGTTTTTGAAATCATTTTCGTTATTTTTTACAGGGGGAGGTCTTAAAAATATGTTGTATGTCAATACTTTTATATTCTCTCTCTTAACAAATGCTGATTCCTTTACGTGTTCATTATCTACATCCATTAATGGATGAAAAACCATTTGACTTTTTTCTGAATTTTCAACCATATTTAATATTTTTAATCTTTAAAATTTAAAAAAGATGAGTTAATTAACCTACTAGCTAAAAGGTTTCATATTACTTAATTTAAATTTAAAATTTAATCAACGAATATTTATATTCTTAATGTTTGACATTTTGATGTTGACAAGAAAGGACCTTCCCTTATTTAAAAGAAATTCGATCTAAGGGTAATTAATATGAATATTATTACACTGTCGAAATTTGTTCTTTTTATATTACTATTTTTTCTAAATTCATCTCTTGTGTAATTAAGGAATTGTTCTTTATTCTTTTCTGTGATTTATATTGATTTGTATTTACTTCTCCTCTTGTATAGCTCCATTTGATACATCCTCTATATAGGAAGAGAATATCCTTCTGCAATTGAGAATAGGACCTCATATTTATTAATAATTATAGTATTTCAAACTGATTAATTCAAATTTCATTATAATTTAAAAAAATTAAATGTCTTACGATGATCAAGACGACACAATTGGAATTATCTATAGAGATTCTTCAGAATCATCTAAATTAAAAGAATCCAATATAAATACCTATTACGAAGGCACTCAAAGTCGTTTATATATGGATATGAATACTGAATATAATGGTTTAAACACAAGTGAATTGCAATCAAATAATTCGAAACTGGATAAATTTTGCAGTGCGAACCTAGGAGGAAATTATGATAGGGAAATTTTACACATAGACGGATATGTGGATTATACTAATATAAAAGAGAATCTTGATAAAAGCATACTTAATAACTTAAAAGAATCGATAAAATCAAATTTCAAATCGATTAAGAGAGAAAAAGAAAAGATAATCAACAGAAGTTATCATGAGAATCAACTTTATACAAACTTATCAAATTCGCAGTGTTCATCTCAGAAATCGACGATCGATTCGAAAGGTAAGACAGAAAAAGAAAAAATTAAAGAATATTATAAAAGTATTTGAAAAATTTTTCATTATGTTAGGACTAAAAACAAATTCAAGAGTTAATACATCTAATACTAACAGCTTTACTAAGGAAAGGAAAAAATTCTCTTTTAACAAGGTTGAGAAAGAAGGATGCATAATGCAAGAAAATAAAATTAAAATAAACAGTATAAAAGAAGAATGTAACATAATTAATGACAACAGCGTCAATATTATTAATGAGTACGTGATATATAATTCGTTTAAGAATATCTTCAAGAGTAATAGAATGTCAAATGAATCACAAAAATCTAATAAAGATTATCAATGTTCTGAAATTATTTCACCGAATTATTCTTGTAAAATTACGTTGAATCAAAATAACAAAACAAGTATACCAACTTCTAAAAAGTCAGAAGTCGATCTCATAACTTCAGAAACGAACAGTCAGAATGTTGAAAATTTTACAAACAATTTCGAAGCTCTTAAATTGGAAACATCTGTTTTAAAAGATTTAGACACTTTCGAATGCAACTTTGATATAAACACAAATTCCAGCAATTATAAACAATCTAATGATGTTTATTATAAGGAAAATACTTTTGATAATAAAAAAATCGAATTAGATGCGACTAATGAATTAAACAATCACAATGCTAAAAGAGACTCAAAATGTAGACGTTGTAATTTTTACAAGAACAAATTAAATTATTATAAAAAATCATTTCAGCATTTTAAGAAAAAATATCTAAAACAAAAGAAATCTGCAGAAATGCTAAATTTAAAATTATTCTATGAAATGAATAAAAATTCACTCAATACAGATAGATTAACCTCAACCGATTGCTCAAGATCACAGAAGGTTAACGAAGAAAATCAACAAATTACTAAAATGCTTTATGATAAATTACAAGGAAATCTTGTTTTGTTCGAAAAATTAGAAAACGAAATGGTAAACAAAGACATTCTAATCAAACAGCAAGGTGAAGAAATTAAAAATCAGAAAGAAACTATCAATAAGCTGCTATCACAATTCGATATTCTTTTGAATCAAGGAAATTTTTTGATAAATGACATCCTTATTTTGAAGCAAAGTCTTCTTGATAAGAATATCAAAGATGTTGATAAAGAAATCGGAACGATTAAAGAGACAGTTAATGAGTATACAAATCGCATAAAGCAATTTACAGAGACAAGCGAAAAAAGCCATGAAAAAAAACATGTTGTTATAGATTCAATTAATAAGATTGAGGAAAATGTTGCAGAAAACAAAGAAAATTTAGAAGTTGAGGAATTAAGCTTCGATTTTTCAAAATCTGTTATTGACACGAATAAAAAATCGTTTATATATGATAAAAGTATGAGACTACTTGATTTAAATAACAGTCAAATTAATTATCATGAATACATGCTTACATGTCGATCAAATAATTCAGAAAACAATTATAATATTAATGAAGAGAAATTTAACCATGATGCAGAGAGCTTAGAATATTAAAAATTGTTCTTTTAGAACAAATCATATTATTGTGAATAATATTTTTCCTAATATTTTTTCTTTCAAATAATCTTCTATTAGCATATACTTATATCTAAATACGTAGGTTAAATCAGATTTAATAAGGATTCTTTATATGAAGATTATTTAATTGAAATTTATATAAATAATCTTTAAATTAGTAATTTAATAAAATTACACTTATGAAATCACTACTTTTCTTACTAGTTCTTTTGAAACTGTCCTTATCAAGAATTTTTAGAATAGACAAATCAACAAAACATATCGTGGATGATAAAAAAAGAGTTAATATCTTCCACGGTGTAAATGTGGTAGTAAAATTACCTCCATTTATACCAATAGTAGATAAATTTGATCCTTTCTATTCTTTGAGTGACGAAGATATAAATTACTTTAAAAAGTTCGGATTTAATTTAGTTCGTTTGGGGGTCACATGGGAATCACTCGAAAGAGCTCCTGGGGTTTTTGATTATGATCATTTAGATAGAATAGGAGAATTAATAAATAAATTAGGAAATAACGGAATTTACGTTATTATTGATGCACATCAAGATGTTTTCTCGAGACTTTTCTGCGGAGAAGGAGTTCCTACGTTTTATGCAAAAGATTTATTTTATGAGAAAGAATGTAAAAGTAATTTTTTGTCACGCATTATGAGAATTTTCGGGGGTTGTGTCCCCTTAAAGACATTCCATTGGAAATATAACGATGATGGCCTACCTATTATCGAAAGTTGCAGAGGGGGATTTATGAAATATTACCAATCTCCTGAATTGAGCACAATATACACATCATTCTATAACAATCAAAACGGAATTCAAGATAAATTTGCTGAATTCTGGAAAGTAATAGCCAAAAAGTTTAAAGATCATCCACACGTTATAGGATATGATCTCTGGAATGAGCCTTGGCCAGGCAATCTATGGTCTGACTTGAGAAGTTTTTTCCCTGGCCATTCTGATCGCTCTCAAGTTCTGCCGTTTTATAAAAAATTAGACAAGGAAATTAGAAGTGTGGACGATAATTTTATTAATATGTTTGAAACTGTTCCTTTCCCTGACACTTTACCTCTCGGAGGTGGAAAAACTATAGGAAATTTACCAGAAACTCCAGGAGGAGAAAAGCATTCAGATAAACAAGTTTTAAATCTTCATTCATATTGCTGTCAAGCAGGTCCAAATGTATGTGAGAAAGGAGAGCCTTCTCTTGAAAATTCCCAAACATTATGTAAGAAATTCCATAGAACAAAGCTAAATGCACATAATAATAATGCCAAAAAATTAGGAGTTCCTTTAATTATAACTGAATTCGGTGCTTGTTCTAACTCAGATGCATGCTATCATGAATTAGCAGGATTTGCTCAAGCTGCAGAAGATTTTATGGTGTCTTGGGCCTATTGGATGTATAAGCCTTACGGAGATCACACAACAACTGCTGCAGAGCACACAGAAGGATTATTTTTAGACAATGGGCTACCTCAAGAAAATAAAATCAAAGCATTAACTAGAACATATGTTCAATCCTACCAAGGAACTCCTCTTTTTGTTAAATTTGATCCAGAAACAGCAACTTTTAATTCATCATTTCTCTATGATGAAGAGATAGATGCTCCAACAGTGATTTATTACAATAAAGAATATTTCTATCCAAATGGTCATGTTTTATCAATCACAGACGAAAGGGGAGAAAATATTGAATACTCTATTGATTTAGAAGTAGAAAATTATTATTCATTCAAAATAAAGCAGAAATTTTCTAAAAAGAATCCTATAGTTAATATAAAATTTACTCGTCAAGCCTAGCTAAATTTCTTTCATGAAAAAATGGGTGAAACTTCATATACTGTTATCTGTTAAAGATTATATTTATGTAAATTTTAACTCACATAATCAATTGGATTTAAATAAACAAAATTAAAGATTTAAGTTATATTATTCACGCAATTAACTATAAATATTCATATTATTAATTGAAAAAAATCAAAACAGATCTATACCTTCTATCACAACATGATTCGAAATAATTAAAATAAATAATACAATTTAAGAGAAGTTTCCCTTAATTTTTCGAATTTCAAGTTTTATTTAATTAATTTAAAATTAATTAAAATTTAATTAAATAACCAATTTAATATATTAATTTATATTAATTTTTCAAAGAAATGGTAAGAAGATATTTAATATGTAGGGTATTGATTTAATTGCCGGTGGAAGATCAAGAAATAATCATCACAGAAATTTAAAAACTCCTAACTTATATTACAGATTAGCAGTCAAATTATACAGATTTTTAGCAAGAAGAACAGATTCTGCTTTTAATAAATTGGTCTTAAAAAGATTAATGAACTCTAGAGTTCACAGAGCCCCAGTTTCTCTTTCAAGATTATTAAAATTCTCCCAAAAGAAAAGCTTCCAAGAGCTCGAAACAAAGTAAAATCTTACATAAAAATTTTAGAGGTGCTGAACCCCTTTTTGCCGTTGTTGGAACAATCACAGACGATATCAGATTATTAGAAGTCCCTAAATTAAGAATTTGTGCCTTGAGATTTACTGAAAAAGCAAGAGCAAAAATTGTTGCTGCAGGTGGTCTTTGCACAACCTTCGATCAACTCGCTGTTAACAGACCTAAGGGAGAAAATGTTGTTTTAGTTAGAGGTCCTCGTAGCAGAGAAGCTCTTAGACACTTTGGAAGAGCTCCTGGAGTTCCTGGATCACAAGCTAAACCTTATGTTAGATCTAAGGGAAGAAAATTCGAAAGAGCAAGAGGAAAGAGAAAGTCAAGAGGATTCAAAGTATAAACAAATTGATAAATTATTTAATCGATTAAATCAATTAAAATAAAATACTCTTAAAAATAAATTTTTATGTTGGATAATAGGGATAATAAAATATTTTAATTTTGATAAGAATAATAGAAGAAGAAAAAGTATAATACTATGAAAATTATTAAATTAATTTATACACTACTTTTATTGGCATATCACATCATAGACATTTAGGATATAATTTTTTCCATTATCTAAATTTATAGTATAAATTTATCTTTAGTAATTTTGTTTATTTAGAATCAAAAGAAATTTTTCTCCATATAAATGGTCTTCTCTGTCTAATCTTATCATCATTCATATGAGGAACTCTCTTAATGGGGTATTCCGGTAACAATTCAGCATTTTTCATTTTAGCTAAGGAAGTTTTGAATTTCAGTTCTCTTTCTCTAGGATGATCAGTTATCATCCATTTAGGCTTGTTATATTTCACTCTAATTTTAGTAGATTAATAAAAAGATAATTACATGGCTCCTTTTTGTTCTAAATCTAATAATTTTTTAACCATTTTATATCTTGGAACGGGGTCCAATAAGGGTTTATAAAACTTCCATGGCTTGGCTTGAGCTCTCATTGTCAATCTATTTTTATAAACGCAAGTCACAGTTCCACCGTGTTTTTTGATTTCATCAATAGCTCTTTCGCTAGCGGAACTAATCTCCAAGTGAAGAGGAGGAATTTCTTTTAATAACTCGCTTCCTCTAGACAATATTTTAACGCCATCTCCTATCTTGGAGACACCTCCAGCCCAAAAAATATGTTTAGATGTAATTGGCTCTTGAGGATTAAGTCTTCCTTTTTGAATTAAATAATAGATTTTATCTAAATTGATGTAAGAATGTCGCAACTTTGTAGCATTATTTCTGAAACCATGCTTGGGTAACCTTCTTGTTATTGGAACTTGACCTCCCTCATAATGACGATTGGGGTTTCCTACATGTGCTTTGAACCCTTTGTGCCCACGACCTGAAGTTTTGCCTTTGCCTGAACCTGGGCCCCTACCTAGCTTAGTTTTCTGAAATCTGGCTCCCTTATTGTCTTTTATTGTCAAAACAGTGACTGGATTATAAGACTGATGAATAATCGAACTTGTGTTATTAAAATTACATTGTGTTTTGGTGGAAAATGTTTTGAAGTTTTTTAAGTATTTGTTGAAAATTGAAAAATTTGGAGTCTTAAGCATTTTAAAAGTATTGCTAAATGTTAACGCATTAATGATAATTGTCTGAGATTTTAACATTTTTAAAAATTTAATGTTAAATTATTTAAAATAATATATTTATTAATTATTTTATATTTATATGCTGGTTTATACTATTCGCTTTTTGAGTAGAGAATTTTCCTAATAGTCAGTATTAAAATTTTAAAAATCTAAAAATGGTTAGAGAAGGAATTCTCATATTTTCGATTATCATTTATTTTTTATAGAGTGTTATTAAAATACCTTGAAGATTTAAAAAAATATTCAAATCTTTAATTATTTATAAATCTGAATTCACTACATTGTTTTATCTTTTCTATTTCGATAATATTGTTAATTTTAAATAAAATTTTGAATAATCTATTTACATTCTATCCAACGAGTTTTAAAATTTTTATATATAAATATAAATTAAATTTATATTCATATATAATTAAATTAAATTTATACGAATTAAATTTTAATTCGTACAGATTTAATT
>Ga0169931_10005649_pt1 | contig 19007 bp, 15 predicted proteins | sample Kivu_15m_20L_FD_129675 | JGI IMG/M metagenome (GOLD analysis project Ga0169931, IMG submission 129675) | Freshwater microbial communities from Lake Kivu, Western Province, Rwanda to study Microbial Dark Matter (Phase II) - Kivu_15m_20L... | ecosystem: Environmental > Aquatic > Freshwater > Lake... | reverse complement strand
TTTAACAAAGGTTTTATCATATTTAATTCCCAGACGATAATCCATTAGTTTAAAATAGCTGCTAATGGCATTAACGTCCGGTATAAACTGTCCACCGACGATAACCCCATAACTGTCATTTAGTCCGGGGTTGGTATTCCCCTCCCTATAATCTGACCATCGGCTGTAGGTAAAGTCGGCTCCAAACAGCCAGGCATTCGTTTTTTCAAATGCAAATCCGGCAGTATGCGATAGCGGCATTTGGATTTTAATTTTAGCCCCCTCAGCGAAAAAAGTACTGTCGGCCGCAGCCAGCTCATCTCCAAGAACATCCTTTCTATACCTCGTGGTGACGATGCTGCTTCTGGAGTTTAAACTATTGCCGGAGTTTCCGCTATAACCCAATATAAATTTTGATTTACTGCTGATCTCTGCCGTATACTGAAAAGCATAATCATAACTCAGGCCGCCCACAGAATTATTGTATTGGGTACGTGAGTTAAAGGCTGTTGAAGCTTCGTTGACAAACTCAAAAGCTCTGGTTTGTTTCAGACTACCGAACAGATACGCTAAATTAAAACCTAAGCTCAAATTTTTGCTGATCCTGAAACCATATCCCAAATAGGCCTTAGACATTCCTCCTTCACCACCGTACACATAATTAACTTTACTGGTATCAACTAGGCCGGAATTCATGAATCGATATCCTAAGTCACTGTAAGGAACCAGTCCGAAACTAACCGCCGAAAATTTATTCACCGGCACGCCAAAAGTGATGTGACTGAGTGTTGAGTTTAACTGTGTTTTTCCGGTAATCCCGGCTTTACTTAATTTTCGGATGTCCATGGAGGCCCCTACATCAAAAGTTGTCAGCTGAAGCGTTGAATAGGAAGCAGGATTTGCGAGATTAATGTTATCGTACAAACCCGGTTTGCGGATACCCATGCTTAATCCACCCATTGCCCGGTTTTGAGGCAAAAGAGAGCCACTGAGATCGCCTAAACCAAATTGCGAATACGGGGAAGATGAAGTCACTTGGGCACTTGCAGATAAATTAAATCCAAGCAGAAAAAGAAAGAATATCGTGTTTAAAACTTTAATCATTGTTTTCAATAACTTCATTCAAACCAATTAATACCAAATTGGGCTCGGTTTTTAAAGTGTCGGCAAAGATGCTATTTTTAAGCCTAGAATCAAAAAAAATCGAATCGCCTCCGCACAGTATAACTATTAATCCCGGATATTTGGTTCTATAGATCTCTATCATCCCCCTCAGCTCCTCGGTACAACCATTGAATACACCGGAGAGCATAGCAGTGGCTGTATCATAGCCCTGCCAGTCGGAATAATCTGAAAACTCAACTTCAGGCAATCGCCCGGTGAACTTGTGCATAGCCTGTAATCTCATATTCAGGCCGGGAGAAATACTTCCTCCTTCATAAATCCCCCTATGGTCAATGGCATCATAGGTAATGCATGTGCCTGCATCAATCACTAAACAATTTTGCTTGGGGTATAGCTTTTTCGCAGCAATTACCCCTGCAAGCCGGTCTAAACCGAGGGTTTTCGGACTTTTATACTTGTTGATTATGCCTGTCTTTATATCTGTCGAAAATCTTAAATACTTGGTTCTTTCCTTCAGCAGCTCTTCCAGGTTGCCAATCTCGACGCCTACCGAAGAAATGATGCTATGAGTAATGTGATAGGTATCAATTAACCTGTTTATTTGTACAAGTCCGGACTGTTCAAGTTTACCTGCTTCCAGAATTTTAGTTCCATTAAAAACAGCATACTTAGTTTGTGAGTTGCCTATATCAATTACCAGATTCGCCATTAAATGCTCTTAAAAAATCAATATACGATGTCCATTCGGATTCCTTGGCAGTTGAATTAGAAGATAACTGCGCACAAGGAGAAATATATCAAACCACATGGCATAGGATACAAAGCTATCTAATTTTATAAACTGCAAGTGCCCAATTCTGTTAAAAAAGGTTAAAACATAGGAACTATCAGAATATCTGAAAGTAAAGAATGGAGCTTATCAATACAAAATACAAACTCTCATAAAGCCATCGTCGTTTTGCATGGAGAAAATAATAAGCCATTAATGCCGATGCCGGAGGTACACAAAACAAAAAATGATATAAAACGAGATTTTGCTTTAAATAGAAAGATAAAAGCCCAATTAAAAACATGAAAAATAAGAGCTGAAACGACTTTCTAAGCTGAACTACACTCCTGAAAAAGTTTTGCTGCAGTTGGAAAAACCCTGATACCAAAATAACAAAAACAGGTATCAGAACCAAAGAATCATATAAATTGATACGAAGATTTCTGGGAAATTTTGATGTTAAAGGTCCCCAGATGTTATAAAATTGGTCAAGTGAATCATTCCAAAAATAATAAACCGCAAGAAAGAAAAAGATGGTTATGAAGCCGGTTATAACGGTGAACCACTCCCTCCAGTTAAAGGGTCTGAAAATGATTAAACTAATCCAAACCACAACAAGCATGGAAATAAAGGGAAAATAGATCAGGGTTCCAAAGGCCACGATCATTCCAAGATCATACATGACCGACCGTACTTCATCTCTTTTATAAATGCTGAGGAATTTCTCAATCATCCAAAGGATCATAAAATTACAGACCAACCCCGGACTTATAATCAAGAATGGGCTCAATAAACTGCCTGCAGTAACATACATCAGAGAAGGCAGGTATGTGGGTTTCCCCAGAAGGCCATGAGTGTTGATGATTTGATTGAATAATAAAGCCTGAATAATCAATAGAACCTGGGCTATCAGTACATTGGTAAGTGGGCTGAATGGACTTTCGGATGGGGCATTAAGCAAAAGCCTGGCAAAAGGCTCCAAAAATTGAAAACTAATTTGCAGCGGCAGATCTATAAAAATCCCTATTCGTAGCAGGGTAGAGATACCAATCAGCAGGATGATGTTTAAAGGATTGATACTTCTGAACTGCTTAATCATGATAGTGTTTGGTACTTAGTTTGGAGGATTTATAGGAAACTATCTGTAAAGAATATAAGCATGAGAGCCGGCATTTCTTTGTCAAAGTTTTCCGAAGCTAGCGGATCTCAATTTTCAACTGTCTCCCAATTCTCTTCAATTGTTTGGTATGATGGAATGTGTGGACTTCTATAAATCTGAGCCATTGCACCGCATTCAGAAGTCCGAGTCTGGGATGTTTTACCTTTTGGTGTGGATCCGCCTGATCAATCTTTAAGCTCACTTCCTGAAACCTAATTTTAAACTTTGCAAGTAAGTTTCGGGCATCTTCTTTACTGATTTTTTTTACCATAGCCCCAATATTTGCGGGTGCTTTAAATTTTATTGGGGGGAATCTTCCAAAAAATAAAATTAACCACGCTATCCAATGGATTCTTTTTGTGCTAAAATTCTGTGAACCCGTACTAAGAATACATCGGTCAGCGGCCATCAGGGAGAGCAGATTAGATTGAAAAATATGAGCATAGGTCTCTGAAAAAGACCAAGCTGCACCCGGTGGACTTTTAATAAAATCTTCTTCAGAAACCTTCAATAGAAGATTTTCATAGACCTCCACAGTTTTCAATAAGGATTTGTAATGCTTTTCCATGATCATAACAAAGTTTTAAGTTCACTTAAACAGCTAATCTCATGCTGAACATCCGAGGGTTTCTCCTTTCGTTCAGGATTAAAATAAATGGCTTTCATGCCATAATCCTGAGCCCCGCGAATATCAGCCTCAATACTATCTCCAATCATTATACTTTCAGAAACCCTTGCCTTAGCCAAGGTCAAGGCATGTTTAAATATAGCCTTTTCCGGTTTATTAAATCCTACCACTTCGGAAATAATTACCTGTTCAAAGTATACTTGAAGTCCGTTGTTGAGGATTTTTAATTCTGTTGATTCCTTAAATCCGTTTGATATCAAATGCAAGGAGTACCTTTCCTTAAGATCGCGAAGTGTTTCATGTGCCTGAGGGAATAGATTCGTTTTTGTAGGACAAAGGGCTACGTAATCATCCTCAAAATTCTTTGGAATACGATGCGGAGATAGTCCGAGATCAATAAATGTTTCAGAAAATCGTCTTTCCCTCAGCATTTGCTTAGTAATTTTACCCGTGTGATAATCCGCCCACAATCGATGATTATTCTTGGTATAAACTTCAATGAAAGTATCTGCAGAATGTAAACCTAATTCTCTTAGGTTATAGGTATGGTAGAGCTCATTCAAGGTCTCTTCTGCATTTTTATCGAAATCCCAGATTGTATGATCAAGGTCAAAGAAGAGATGCTTATAGGGCATTGGATTTAAAGCTTAGATTCTGCTTGCAAAGTAAGGGATAAAAGACGAAAAGGAACAGTTTAATCTATCTATTAGTTTCAAAATTGCTACTCCTTTATTCCAAATGATAAATCCCCGGCATCACCTAAACCGGGCACTATATAAGATTTTGTGGTGAGTTCCTCGTCTAAAGAACCGATCCATAACTTTGCATTGGGAAGATTGGCTTCGATGTGATCCAAACCAAGCTTGGAGGCAATGACTCCAACCAGGTGCAATTCTTTAATCTCATATCGAGCCAACAGTTCTTTACAACACAAGACCATGCTTTCGCCGGTTGCAATCATCGGATCTGCGATAACTAAAATTTTCCCATCCAGAGATGGCGCAGATATATATTCTATTTTAATTATAAACTGGTGTCCTTTGGTTGTTTTACGATAAGCAGAAATAAAAGCAGAATCGGCCCGGTCAAAATAGTTTAAAAGACCTCGGTGAAGAGGTAAACCGGCTCTCAAAATAGTTGCAAGTACCGGTAGTTCATTCATTACCCGGACCCTTGCAGTGCCAAGACTGGTTTCAACCACCTTTTCTTTATAGCCCATGGTTTTACTTATTTCATATGCAAAAACTTCGCCTAAGCGCTCCATGTTTTTACGAAAGCGCATGCTGTCCTGCTGAATCTGCGCATCCCTCAATTCAGCCAGGAAATGATTTGCAATGGAATTATTTTGGTCAAGTATGAAAGTCATGCTTAAATTTAAGAAATTAAGTTGAAATAGGAATCAGACCCTTTGAAAATGAGAAAATGAGCAAACGCGAAGAATGCTTCAGCTTGTAATTTCCTCCGGTCGGTATTCATAGAAATCACTCTGTCAATTTCCTTAATTCCCTAATCAACCAATAGACCGATCCGTTCATTGACAAATTCCTCATTTGCTAATTTGCTCATTCTCCAATTAAACCACTTCTTTCCTATCTTTGCACCATTCCATGGAATTCAAACTCACTTCAGAATACGTTCCCACCGGAGACCAACCGGAGGCGATCAGGCAACTTGTTGATGGTATAAACCGGGGCGAAAATTATCAAACTCTTTTAGGAGTTACAGGCTCGGGTAAAACTTTCACCATTGCTAATGTAATACAACAAACGCAAAAGCCAACGCTGGTTTTAAGTCACAACAAAACTCTCGCCGCTCAGCTCTATGGTGAATTTAAACAATTCTTTCCGGAGAATGCAGTGAATTACTTCGTCTCCTATTACGATTATTATCAACCTGAAGCCTACATAGCCTCGTCCAACACCTACATTGAAAAAGATCTTCAGATCAATGAGGAGATTGAAAAACTCAGGCTTCGAACTACCTCTGCATTGATGTCAGGTAGACGTGATATTATTGTGGTATCATCCATTTCCTGTATTTATGGCATGGGGAATCCTGAGGACTTTTCAAACTCAATCTTCCGATTTGCTATTGGTACCAAGATCAGCAGGAATGCTTTTCTGCACCGTTTGGTTGAGATACTTTACTCCAGAACAACGCTGGATTTCCGTCGTGGAACATTCAGGGTAAAGGGTGATACGGTCGATATTTATCCTGCTTACCTGGACTTTGCCTATCGTGTTTCTTTCTTTGGTTATGATATCGAAGAACTCAGTACCATCGATCCTGCGACAGGAAAAACCCTGGAAAAAATGGATCATCTGGCCATTTTCCCTGCCAATTTATTTGTTACACCGAAAGAAAGGCTTACTCAATCGATCTGGGCTATCCAGGAGGAGCTTGAAAATCGAAAAGAACAATTTTTAGATGAGGGCCGTTTTCTGGAAGCCAAACGGCTGGAAGAGCGGGTTAACTACGACCTGGAGATGATTAGGGAACTGGGCTATTGTAGTGGAATTGAAAATTATTCTCGTTTTTTTGATGGAAGAATCCCCGGAATGCGTCCATTTTGTTTATTGGATTATTTCCCCGAGGACTATCTGATGGTGATTGATGAAAGTCATGTGACCGTTCCACAAATACGGGCAATGTATGGGGGCGACCGCTCCAGAAAAATCTCCTTGGTGGATTACGGTTTTCGCTTGCCGGCTGCACTGGATAATCGTCCACTAAACTTCAATGAATTTGAAAAACTTGCCCCTCAAACTATCTATGTAAGTGCCACTCCCGGCGATTATGAACTGGAACAAACTGAGGGTGTATTTGTGGAACAGGTTATTCGCCCTACCGGACTCCTGGATCCTGAAATTGAAATCAGACCTGTAGTAAATCAGGTTGACGACCTGCTCGATGAGATCGATAAAACTGTCAAATCAGGAGATCGGGTATTGGTTACTACCTTAACAAAACGAATGTCTGAAGAACTTAGCAAGTACATGAATCGCCTTGGAATTAAGGTTCGATACATTCACTCTGAGGTAAAAACCATGGAAAGGGTTGAAATTTTGCGGGATCTCAGACTGGGTGTAATTGATGTGTTGATAGGAATAAACCTGCTGCGTGAGGGTCTGGACCTTCCGGAGGTATCTTTAGTAGCTATTTTAGATGCTGATAAAGAGGGTTTCCTACGATCCGAAAAATCTTTAATTCAGACCATTGGCCGAGCCGCCAGAAATGATCGAGGACGGGTAATCATGTACGCTGATAAAATCACCAATAGTATGCGAATCACTATTGAAGAAACAAATCGAAGAAGAGACAAGCAAATTGCCTACAATATGGAGCATGGAATTACGCCAAAAACGGTGGGAAAATCGCGCGAAGCAATTATTGAACAAACCTCGGTTATGGATTTCAAGGGTGGCATACAAAAAGCTTACATCGAAAAGGAAATGATTGATAGTCTTGCCGCGGACCCGATAGTTCAGTACATGAGTAAAGCAGAATTGCAAAAATCTATCGATAAAACTAAGAAAGACATGGCTAGTGCCGCAAAAGAAATGGACTTTCTTCTTGCAGCTAAACTAAGAGATGAAATGTTTGCCCTCGAAAAATTGATGGCGAATAGGTTCAACCCGACAGCCGGCGCATCGGGCGGAGAATAATGAAAAATGGCATTTGCTTTCAGACCCTGACTAAAGGTGCTTGCAGACAAGAGTTGACACCTCCAACCCCCTTCGAGCTGAGGCTTTTTATTTCAAAACCGAACGTAAAAATCCTCTTTCTCCTGCGCTCTTCTGACAAAAGCTAATCCCATCCTAAACAAATCAATGGTAACACTCACCTCAGAATGCGACTTGATTTCTTGCCATGCCTCTTTCATTTCTGTGCTCCAATAGATATCGTCAAAAATTATCAAGGAGTTGGGACTAAGTTTCGTTAACAAGCGATTAAAATAGTCCAGCGTAGCTTTCTTAGTATGGTTTCCGTCAATAAACACAAAATCAATTTCCGGCAACTCTTCAATCAGACCGGGGAGAACGACATCAAAATTGCCCACAAGAACTTCGACATTAGTAAGATGTAACTTCTTCAGATTTTCACTTGCAATAGCTGCGGTCATTGGGCATCCCTCAATGCTATAAATCTTTGTATCAGGAACTGCCTTAGCCAGATAAGCGGTGGTGATACCCAGGCAGGTACCCAATTCGATGCTATTCCGGGGGTTTAAATCCTCCACGAGGCGATAAATAAGCTGGGCAATTCTGGCAGGCTTTAAAGCGTTTCTTGCGATATCTTTCACTTGCCTTTGCTTGTTGTTATTCACAAGGGATCCGGCCCCGTAGTCGGTAATGGTGATCCTTTGCTCATCCCTGAGCAATGTACTCCTTAATTCCTCAATCTCCTGATAAACCATTTTTCCACGAAAATCGTAAATAACCTGATCAAGCAATCGGTATACAAAAGGAGAGTGAACCCCATGCCGGGTTTTAGCTTTAAACTGATGCCCAATAAAATCAACTAACAGTTGAAAATTTATCATGTTGGTAAAGATAAGTTTCAGATCCGAGATGGGAAAATCTATCAAAGAGCAGGATTAGGAACAATTACATTTTTTGTAAATTTGTGAATAAGCATGAATGAGAAGGAAGTAGAATCACTAATTAAATTACTTGACGATCCGGATACCGAGATATCTCGTCATGTGGAGGATAAATTATTATCCTACGGCAACGAGGTGATTGGATATTTGGAAAATGCCTGGTCACAGTCGCTGGATACCCTCCTGCAGGAAAGAATTGAAAACCTCGTGCATAAAATTCAGTTTCAGAATGTTAAACGCGAACTTGAATTATGGCATATCGGTGGATCTTTTGACCTGCTTCAGGGGATGCTGATCATCAATAAGTATCAATACCCTGACCTTGATGAACAGAAGATCATCAATCAAATTGAAGATATCAAAAGAGATATCTGGATGCAGATGATTTATGAGATGAGTTCAGTTGAGAAAGTAAAATTAATCAATCACATCTTCTATGGAGCTTATGGTTTTTCAGGGAATACCACAAACCATCAGGATCCTCAAAATTCATACTTGAGCCAGGTACTTGAAAGCAAAAAAGGGAACCAGATCTTACTCGCAGTGATCTATTCAATCATCGCTCAAAAACTTGATATTCCTATTTACGGTGTCAATTTGCCGCAACATTTCATTTTGGCCTATGTTGATGAAAATCCAAGCGAAGATTTAGGGGCATCACAAAATACTTTTGAGAACAGCATTTTGTTTTATATAAATGCCTTTAACAAGGGTTTTATTTTTGGCAGAAAGGATGTGGATGCGTTCTTAAAACAACTTAATCTGAAGCCTCTCAACCATTTTTATGAACCTTGCAGTCATACCGAAATTATCCAACGGGTACTCAGAAATCTGATTAGTGCCTATGAAAAACTTTCAGCGGTGGAAAAGGTGGCAGAATTGGAAGAATTATTATCAATATTCCCTGAGGCGAGGTAGAGTCGAAAGTCAAGACAGTTCACAGTTAAATTAAACCAGAGTATCAGAATAAAAAACCTTGATACCTTTTATACTATTCTGGTAAATCTGTCCAGGTTCTTGACTCCTGATGCTCGGCTCCTCTTAGAACTCCATCAAATAAGCCTTCAAAAATTCATCCAGTTCGCCATCGAGAACAGCCTGAGCATTGGACGTTTCGTAATTGGTGCGAAGATCTTTCACCAGTTTGTATGGGTGTAATACATAATTTCTGATCTGTGATCCCCATTCAATCTTTTTCTTATTCCCTTCAATCGTAGCAGAAGCTTCCTGACGTTTACGCATTTCAATCTCATAAAGCTGCGACTTTAATAAGCGAATGGCATTCTCCTTATTTTGAAGCTGTGATCTCGATTCCTGATTTTTTATGATGATTCCGGATGGCTTATGATATAAACGAACAGCCGTTTCTACTTTGTTCACATTCTGTCCGCCTGCCCCGCCCGAACGAAATGTTTCAAACTCAATATCTGCGGGATTGACATAAATCTCAATCGTATCATCAACCAGGGGATAGACATAAACCGAGGCGAATGAGGTATGACGTTTGGCATTTGAATCAAAAGGGGATATCCTTACCAATCGGTGAACACCATTCTCGCCCTTGAGGTAACCATAGGCAAAATTACCTTCAAACTGAATAGTAACGGTTTTGATTCCCGCAACATCACCCTCCTGAATATCCTGTTCTGATACCTTAAATCCATGCTTCTCTCCCCACATGACATACATCCTCAACAGCATAGATGCCCAATCGCAACTTTCGGTACCGCCGGCTCCGGCGGTAATCTGCATAACCGCATTCAGCTGGTCCTCTTCAGAACTGAGCATATTTTTGAACTCGAGTTCTTCCACCATTTTTAGGGTGATTTCATATTGCTCTTTGAGATCAGCCTCGGTTGCGTCTCCCGCCTGGAAGAAATCATACATCACGGCAGCATCCTCCACAGAAGCTTCAGCCAACTGAAACTCATCAGTCCACTTCTTTTTAGAATTAATAGCATGTAATGATTTTTCTGCCTCCTTGGGATCATCCCAAAAATCAGGCCTGAGAGCTATATCCTGCTCGTTTTTAAGGTCATCTAACTTCTTGTCGATGTCAAAGATGCCTCCTCAGAGACGTTATTCTATCTCTTAAATCTGTAATATTTTCTTTGGTCATGATGCAAAAATAAGAAAATTAAGTTAAGGCTGAAAAGGCAGACAGGGTTCAGAACCCTGTCTGCCTTAACTTAAAAACCGTCAGCTTTTATTTGCTTCTCAGTGACTGGTCCATACTTCGCTGCAATGCCTTTTATTTCCTCTGATTTTCCGATCAGTACAAATTGTAACTTGTCTTTTGGAAAATATTTGTTGATGATTTCCCGTGATTTAGCAACTGTTAGCCCATCCACATTACTTTGAAAATTATTAATGAACGACTCATTAAATCCATACCAGAACATTTGAGTAAGTAATCCTGCCAGCTGACTTGGAGTTTCATATTTTGGCGGGAATTGCCCCTTCACATAGTTTTTTGCTGAACTAAGGGTTTTCTCGTCGATTCCCTTTTTATGAAGGCTATCAAGAACCTGCAATGCTTTATCCAGGGTCGCCTCAGTAGTTTTGGTGGCGGTAAAAGTAGAAATCGAAAAAGTTCCTGAGTGTTTTAGCGGAATAAAGCCGCTACGTGCCCCATAAGTGAGTCCGGAATTGACTCGAAGCTCATCATTTAACCAAGAGGTAAAACGCCCCCCAAGCACGGTATTCACCACGTCTATAGCTACAAAATCAGGATTATCGCGTCGGATACCGAGGCCTCCTATATAAAGGGTGGTCTCACGTGCGTCATCCTTATTAACCAACAATACCCTGGAAGATTGAATCGAATTGACTGCTTGCGTTGCCAAATTCTTCGACACCAGCGTTGATTTCTTCCAGCCACCAAATAAATTTCTCAAAAGGGTTTTCATCTCCTGCGACTTGAAATCACCCACAAGAGCTATGGCAGATCCTTGCGGTGAATAATTGGATTGATAAAAAGTTCTCAAATCCTGAACAGTGAATTTGCTGACCGACTCCGGACTTCCACTTACCGGATTAGAATAAACATGATTACCGAAGATGAATTTATCCCAATAAGCATTAATCACATTACGCTGACTTAATTGTGCCTGTTCGAGGCCCGAAAGAACACGCTTGCGTTCCTTTTCAAACTCCTCCTGATCAAATACAGGATCGACCAGCACTTCTTTCAAAATAGGAAGGACTTTGTTCGCATCTTTGGAAGCAAACTTTGATGAAAGACCGGCAGATTCCTTATTGGCATACGTATTCAAACCCGCACCAATAAAATCCAACTCTTCTTCTATTTTTGATTTGGTAAAATTCTTTGTGCCATATTGTAAACCCGCAGCGGTCAAGCTGGCTAATCCTGATTTTGCTCCATCGTATATCGCACCTGCAGGAAGGATTGCCGAAAAGCTAATCACTGGAACCTCATGCTGCTCCATTAAATAAACTGTTAATCCGTTTGGCAGGATAAACTTTTCATAATCCGGTACTTTGAAAGCATCCGTCGGATTTTGAGCCATCACTTTACTTCCTGTAATCCAGAAGATTATCAAAAGTGCAGCATACTTTTTTAAGTTCTTCATATTCTTATTCCTCCACATTTGCTTTTAAAACCCCTATCGTGCGATTCGACTTTTTGAAGTATTGATTGGCTACCCGCTTTACATCTTCAATGCTAACTTTTGAAAATTCAGCCGGCGCATCAAACATCTTTCGGTAGTCGCCAAAAAAAAGTTCATAAGTTCCAATATTATTGGACTTACCATTAATGGTTTCAAGCTGCCCATAAAATTCCATCAACTTTTGATTCTTAATCTTCTGCAGTTCCTGCTCAGTGATTCCATCCTTTTTAATCTTTTCTATTTCAGAATAAATGGCATTTTCAATATCCAATTCTTTAACATCCTTGGCCGCTAATGCGTAAATCATGAACAAATTTGGATCAAAACTTTCACTGAAATCAGTTCCCACCATGGAGGCCAACTGCCTCTTATCAACTAATTCGGCGTGTAAACGCGATGAATTCCCACTCGACAATATGGAACTTAAAATACTCAAAGCATAAAAATCTTTGTTCTGAGCTTCGGGAGTATGATAGCCAATCATCATATAGGGACTAGGTACTTCTTTTTGAACGATAATCCTGCGCTCGCCACTTTGAGGAGGCTCAACCAGATGAACAGGCTTGGGAGGATCACTTGCCGGAATAGGTGCCATGTATTTTTCTGCTAACCGCTTAACATCCTCTACCTTTACATTTCCCGATACGACCACCAAACAATTATTAGGCGCATAATAGGTTTTGAAATATCGCTCCAGATCTTCCTTTGTCCAGTTTTTGATATCTGTTTCATAACCTATAACTGTCCAGCGATAAGAATGTTCCTGAAAAGCGGTCCCGTAAACTGCATCATTCAGCATATTCCATGGCGAGTTCTCAAGGCCTGTACTACGCTCTGATAAGACCACGCCACGCTCACTTTCAACCATCTTCGGATCAATGCTCAGACTCGAAATACGGTCTGATTCAAGGTCAAAAATAGTTTCCATGGCACTAACCGGAAACCAATCCGTATACACGGTAAGATTTTGGGTGGTGTAAGCATTATTGGCACCTCCATTAAATTCCATGGTTTGATCGAACATCTTAGGTCCGTACTTTTTTGAGCCATTGAACATCATGTGCTCAAAAAAATGGGATAAACCGGTTATTCCCGGATATTCATTCCTTGAACCAACCTTATAAAAAAGGTACATGTTGGCATTGGGTATTGAACGATCTTCAAGTACCAAAAATTTCATGCCATTATCCAAGGTAAATGTCTTTACATCATCGGCTTTAGTCTGGGCGGAAAGGGAGCCGCAGAAGCCTAGCAACAGAATACTTAATAACTTCTTCATTAATAATAAATTGGTAAGGATGGAAATTACTTCAAATTAATAGATATAAAATCTAATTTTACAATAATAGCTTGATTTTTTCCTTATTCAATTACTTAATCCTATGCTTCCAAGAACCAATTTTAGTTCAACTAAGGCCTATAAAGCACTTTTAATACATTTTGAACAAATTAAAAAAGTACATCTTAGGGAACTTTTTAAAAATAAGGACAGATTTAAACAGTTTTCAATCAGCTTTGGTGATATTTTACTCGATTATTCTAAAAATCGTATAGATTCCAAAACGCATGAACTTTTGATTGAACTTGCCGAGGAGTGTGGATTAAAAGATGCGATCAATCAACAGTTTAAGGGTGAAAAAATAAATGAAACAGAGCGTAGAGCGGTTCTCCATACGGCATTACGCAATCCCGCCAAAGCCGGTTTTATGTTGGACAACGTCGATATTTTATCCGATATCCAGAAGGTCTTAGCAAAAATGGAACGATTTTCAGATCAGGTTATTTCCGGTGACTGGAAAGGATATACCGGTCAATCGATTACAGACCTTGTAAATATCGGTATTGGAGGTTCAGATCTTGGTCCGGTGATGGTTACTGAAGCTTTAAAAGCCTATGGTAATCACTTAAAACTCCATTTTGTGTCTAATGTGGATGGTTCACACATCGCTGAAACGCTCAAAAATCTAAATCCTGAAACTACATTATTCATGATTGCTTCAAAAACCTTTACTACCCAGGAAACGATGGCCAATGCTTACACGGCACGGAACTGGTTTTTAAAGAATGGGGGAAATGAAACTGGCATTGCAAAACATTTTGTTGCCATTTCTACAAACCAAGAAGGCGTATCCAAATTCGGAATTGATACCGATAATATGTTTGAATTCTGGGACTGGGTGGGGGGACGTTATTCGTTATGGAGCGCTATCGGATTAAGTATTGCCTGCGGAATAGGATTCAGCAATTTTAAAGAATTACTGAACGGAGCGCATGAAGCGGATAATCATTTTCAAAACAGTGATTTTAAAGAAAATATACCGGTTACTCTTGCATTGCTTGGAATCTGGTACACTAATTTTTTTGGAGCGGAAAGTCAGGCAATTCTTCCCTACGACCAGTACATGCACCGTTTTGCAGCTTATTTCCAACAGGGAGATATGGAAAGCAATGGGAAATCGAACGACCGGGATGGGAACCCTATAAATTATCAAACCGGCCCGGTTATTTGGGGAGAACCGGGCACAAACGGTCAGCATGCATTTTATCAGCTAATCCATCAGGGAACTAAATTGATCCCCTGCGACTTTATTGCACCCGCGCAAAGTCATCATCCAATCGCCAATCATCATCAATTATTACTCTCTAATTTCTTCGCTCAAACCGAAGCTTTAATGAATGGTAAAAGCAGGGAAGAGGTGGAAGCAGAACTAAAAACTGCAGGAATGCAAACTAACGAAATTGAGAAATTGGCACCTTTTAAAGTATTTGAAGGGAACAGGCCAAGCAATTCAATTCTGATAAAAAAAATAACCCCCCGAACTTTGGGTTCGCTCATCGCGATTTACGAACATAAAATATTTGCTCAGGGTATCATATGGAACATTTTCAGTTTTGACCAGTGGGGTGTTGAATTGGGCAAGCAATTGGCCGGGCGAATTCTTCCGGAGCTGGAGGATGATGAGCCGGTGCTCAGTCATGATGCCTCCACTAATGGGCTGATTAATCAGTATAAGTCTTGGAGAATTAAGCTGAAAGCCGAAAGTTGAAAGCCGAAAGCTTTCCACCCACCGTTTTTTGGAACACTTCAACCATCATTTCGGAAACTTGCAACATCCTTCCAACAACGCGAACCGTCATGCAGTAACAGATGCACCCGCCTTCCAACAACGCGAACCGTCATTTCGAACACGCGGGTAGTATTATTCCATTTAATAGGCAAGTGTTGCGTGGAGAAATCTGTTGAACTTGAGTAGAATGAAACTAAGTTTGAGTGAATTCATTTTCCTGCAGTTGCAGATTCCTCGTCGTACCTCCTTCGGAATGACGGGGAAACATTGACATGCAGCGACAGATTCCTCGTCGTGCCTCCTTCGGAATGACGTGTATCGGTAACTAGTTTAACTTCCCCAGCTTTATCTGAAATAATTTATCCCATTTCTTGCCGGTAACAAACAATCGTTTACCCTTACTATCCCAAGCGATACCATTCAAAACAAAACCATCATAATCTTTCATCGGCCTGATTTCGTCAGGATATAGGTCGCTGAGGTCTACCTCCCCGGTAACCTGACCATTTTCCGGATCAATCATCACGATCCGATTGGAATTATAAATATTAGCAAAGATACGGCCATCAATAAATTCAAGCTCATTTAGTTCTCTGACCGGTCCATTCTGATCGTAAACCTCAATAGAATTTTCCTGCATGTAAGTATCTTTATTTAAGACATAAATAGTGTTGCTTCCATCAGTGCAGTAAATCACTTTACCGTCATTGCATAAACCCCAACCCTCCCGCTGGTATTGAGAAGGGAATTCTCTGATCAGCTTCAGTGAATTAAGATCATACTCCAAACTCACATTATTCTGATAAGTCAACATAAAAATCTTATCCCCCAAAATGGTAATTCCTTCAGCAAACAATTCATCCCGAACTTTGGTCAGTTGCAAGACCTTGCCGCTGCTCAGATCGGTTTTTCGCAAACTGGATTCACCGGCAAGTCCGTCACTTTCATATAAATAGCCATTATGAAATTCCAATCCCTGAGTATAAGAGCTGGTATCATGTTTAAAAACCTGCTGCACAATAAAGCCATACTTCTGCGGAACCAGAGTCGATTTAAGAACGATATTGGTGCTGATTTCTTCAGGCTCAGATTGCCCTCGATAAATCTTTGCGGTTATCGCCTTGATTCCTAATGGTAAATCTTGTGTAGGTATCGTTACCAACTTCTCATCAGCTGCCTTCTTCAACTTTAATCCATCCGCAAAATAAACGACCGAGTCGGCCTTTTCATTCAGTTTGAGCTCCAGATTGACCGAATCTCCGAGATTGACTGAAGTACCGGCCTCGGGCATTACCCAGGCAGAAGATTCTTGCCTTTGTTTTACCTCATTTGTGCAATGTGTAAAAAACAAACTACTGCAAATTAAGAGACAAATTAATTTAAATCGCATGGTTCTTTTTATTTATGGGCATCCTAAATATCAGGGCCAGAATGCATCTTCTGTATGCCTGATTACCGGATCCCCAAATTTATCAAACAGGATTGTAATTATATCAAAACGAACTTCATTCTGATGATCCATCAGATGGATGTATTCACCGGCGGCCATTGCCAAAAGTTTTTGTTTGGACTTGCTGACAAAGTCTTCAGGTTCAGCAAATCTGTTATTTTCCCTGGCTTTAACTTCAATGAAAATGATGATCGGATTTTTGTAAGCAATCAAATCAATTTCTGCTTTCCGGAATCTCCAGTTTTCATCCAGTATTTCATAACCCTGTTCTTCAAGATATTTCTTTGCAAGCAATTCGCCCTGATTACCGAAGACATTATGCCGAGCCATCACTTCAGTATAACAGAACCCAAAAAAATGGAAATCCCCTTTTCTACCTCCTTTACCTGTAGATATCTTCGCATCAAAATAGCCTGATTATTTTCATCTTGCTCGGCTTGGATCTCATCACGGATTTTTCTAAGTATGCGATCAACCTTCCGCTTCTTCAAATGAAAAATACCGCCAAGAATAGTAGATCTCAAGTTTTCACTTTCATTCTTTACGTAAATCTTTCGTTTGGCATACCAATTTTCACTCAAAATATACGGTGAAGAAACCATGGATATTGCTAAATCAGCAATCTGGTGATTGGCGTTCTTAATAAAATCCTGCTCGGATGGAATTTGTCCATTCTCCAGCTGCTTCTTGTATTCTTCAATAATCTGGATGCAAAGCGGATGCTCAAAAGTAACATCAGCCAAATTAGAAATAATATAGGGGGCAATGTAGGTATCAGTCATTTCGTCCCAGCGGACCAACTCATGTCCATAGTTTAACAATAAACGTATAATTTCTTTTTCCTGGGCTTCATCTGTTTCGGCAATTCCGGCCTGCTCAGGCAATTCGGGTTCCGGCCGACTTTCAGCTGGTGGCTGTGAGGTATTGACGTTATTTTCCTTCTTTAATTTACCAAGCCGAATTTTATTTAGTTCGGATATCAGAACACGCTCCTCTATTTGAAGTAGGGAACTACACTCGCGAACAAAAACAGAAGCTTTAATTCCATCAGGAATTTTAGCAATACTCTCCACAACTTCTCTGATTATTCCGGCTCTTTTGATCGGGTCATTCCCGGCATCTTTCAAAAGAATACCGGTTTTAAAGAGAATAAAATCTTTTTTGTTTCCTTCAATATGGCTTTTAAACGCCGCACTTCCAAACTTCTGAACATAAGAATCCGGGTCATCCCCATCCGGGAAAAGAACGATCTTGACATTCAAACCCTCCTCCAGAATCATATCCAAGCCCCTTAATGAAGCCTTAATGCCTGCCTCATCGCCATCATAAAGTATGGTAATGTTTTTGGTAAACCTGCCAATCATCCTGATTTGCTCAATTGTCAGGGAGGTACCTGAAGAGGCCACTACATTTTCAATTCCGGCCTGGTGGACAGACAATACATCGGCATAACCTTCAACCAAATAGCAATTGTCTTCATCCCGCATGGATTTCTTGGCGAAGAACAATCCATAGAGCACATTCGATTTATGATAGATATCGCTTTCAGGAGAGTTAACATATTTTGGAATGGCTTTGTCTGTTTTCAAAGTCCTTCCTCCGAAACCTATAACCCTGCCGGTAAAACTATGGATTGGAAACATGACCCTGCCACGAAAACGGTCGTACAACTTTTCATTTTCCTTACGGATTGTTAGTCCGGTTTCTTCCAGAAAATCAATCTTATAACCCTCAGAAATGGCACCTTGAGTGAGGGCATCCCATACATCCGGTGAATACCCCAGCTCAAACTTATGGATGATATCATCCCTGAAACCGCGTTCCTTAAAATAACTGAGTCCGATACTTTTACCCTCATCGGTCTCATGCATCTGTTGTTTGAAATAGTTGGCTGCCCAGGCTGAAACGATGTACAAACTCTCACGGCGATCATTAACCGCTTGCTCTTCGGGGGTATTTTCTACCTCAGCAATTTCAATACTGTATTTATTGGCCAGATAACGAAGCGCTTCCGGATAGTTAGCTTTTTCGTGATCCATGATGAAACGTACAGAATCGCCACCTTTACCACAGCCGAAGCACTTAAAAATTCCTTTCCCAACCGAAACATGAAAAGAGGGGGTCTTTTCATTATGAAAAGGGCAAAGGCCAATCATACTGGTACCACGCCGCTTTAAAGATACAAAGTCGCCCACAACCTCCTCAATACGGGATGCTTCAATAATCTTGTCGACGGTTTCTTTAGGTATCAATTTATTTATGTCAGTTGTTAAAAATAAGGAAAGTATTTATAATTTGTTTGCCTTTGTAACCAGCTCAGCATACCATTCAGCACCATACTTACGAATAAGCGGCTCTTTCAAAAATTCATAAACTGAAACTTTCAGTTCTTTTCCAAAGGCGCATGCAGCACTACAGATGCTCCACCGGTCGTAATGAAGTACATCAAACTCGGGGTAGTTGGTAATTCGAATCGGATAGAGGTGGCATGAAATTGGCTTCTTCCAGGAAATTTTACCGTGTTCCCAGGCTTTTTCAATGGCGCATTTGTGAATACCATTCTCCATAATAACATAGGCACACTCCTTATTGGT
>Ga0169931_10005648_pt1 | contig 19010 bp, 10 predicted proteins | sample Kivu_15m_20L_FD_129675 | JGI IMG/M metagenome (GOLD analysis project Ga0169931, IMG submission 129675) | Freshwater microbial communities from Lake Kivu, Western Province, Rwanda to study Microbial Dark Matter (Phase II) - Kivu_15m_20L... | ecosystem: Environmental > Aquatic > Freshwater > Lake... | reverse complement strand
GGACTAGGCACCTAACGATTTGCATCCTACCCGGTGCGCCTCAAGTCTCCCTTAACACCGCCTCAACTTTTCCTTAACGATCCCCCTTCGGGCGGTAAACCCGGTAACCCCGGTAAACTTTGTTGGGAAACAGGTGAAAAATCGGATCAACTGTGAGATGCTCCCACCCGGATTAGCCAAAGGTTGGATGAGACAACGATTCGTCTGGGAGTCCCCCCAGATCGTCCAGGCAATGGACCACAAAAATGGGGACGACAAAGATGTTGGCCGCAAAATGGGAGAGTCGAAAGCGGGTCTGACTGATCAGCCCCGATGGAGACCTCCACTCAGTGACGACGAGGACCGTCCCCTCGCTCAACGTCGTCGCCGCCCCGTCAGGCAAGGCGCCGGGCAAGGTGCGCGCACACGTGTGGTGGTTGCCGGTGGGGGAAGTCGTCCGCCAACGGGACTTCGCCCCCGGGCATAGTTCTCAACTCTTCGGACAGTTTTTCTGATACGTTCCTGGCAGGCTCCCACGCTGTCCCTGGAAGCCTGCTTCGATCAATCAAATTGGAAATCGCACCAACAGACTGGGAGTTCCTCCAGGGATTCCCTGTCGCCGACGGACCTCTCATCGACCAATCCTGACTGAGATGACAAGCAATTCCCTCGTGGTAATTGCTTTCCCTTCATCAATGAAAAAAGGTGGAAAATGGTTGCTAAACTTTTTCGATTTTCAGGTGTCACTTGCGCGTTGCTTCTCCTGGTGGTGATCAATCACGCCCAGGCAGTCAAGGGCTCCTTGCTCGGTACAATCACGGATTCATCGGGCGCCGTAGCGGCTGGTGCAACGGTGACGATTACCGAAACCCGCACCAACCTTGTCAGTACGACCAGCACGACCGCGACCGGGAATTACATTTTCACCAGCGTCAAGGACGGGGTCTACCGCGTGGAAGCTTCGTTGCAGGGCTTCAAGAAGGTCGTCCGCGAGAATGTCGTTGTCGACGTCAATACAACCGTCCGGGTCGACATCGCCATGGAGGTTGGCGAGGTCAGCGAAACCATTACGGTAGAGGCCTCTTCCGCCCCGATCTTACAGACAGATCGCGCGGACACCGGGCGATTGCTGGAGACGAAGCAGATCGCGGAGTTGCCGCTCGGCTTCAATCGAAACTTTCAAGGGCTGCTCGTGACTGTGCCGGGCGCCACTCGGCCGTCGCGTCCGCACTCGGAATTTTTCAATCCGCAGGACAGTTTGGAATCGAAGGTCAATGGGCAGTCGCGGCTCTCGAACAACTTCATGATCGAAGGCGTCGACAACAACCATAAGACCGGCCTCCTGACCGTCCTGATCCCTGCCGCGGATGCCATCGAAACCGTCAGCGTCACCACCTCCAACTTCGATGCCGAGTTGGGCCGTGCTGGCGGCGCGGTCTCATCCGTGACGATCAAATCCGGCACCAACGAAGTGCACGGCAGCGCCTGGTTCTTCGGCAATAACGAAAATACGCGTGCCCGTGAATATTTCACGGGAAATCGCGCCCCGACGCGCTATCGCCAGCTCGGGGTGGCGGTTGGCGGCCCCATCTTCAAAAACAAGCTGTTCTATTTTGGCGACTATCAGTACACCAATGACAAACTCGGCAAGGTCAACCGGGCCGTCATTCCCGTTCCTGAGTGGCGCACTGGCAACTTCAGCAACTTCTCAATTCCGATCTTTGACCCGGCGACTGGCAACCCCGATGGAACTGGACGCACTCCTTTTGCCGGCAACATCATCCCCACCAATCGCATCAGCCCTATTGCACAGAGGTTGCTCGGATTTCTACCCACGCCAAACGTGCCAAGAGCGGCCCTGGGGACGCCGAACTTTGTGATCAATACCGTCCGAGAACGCACCACCCATCAGTTCGACACCAAGATCAATTACAACCTCAACGAGAAGAATGTCTTTGCGGTGCGTTTCAGTTATCAGCAGCCCAAGCTCTTCGATCCGGGATCCTACGGCATCTATGGCGGACCCGCCAATGGCGGGTTTGCCGGAAGCGGCACGCAAGACGTGATCAGCTCGGCCGCCAACTATACGCGCACCTTCAGTTCCACCCTGATTCTCGAAGCGCGTTTCGGGATTAGTTGGTACAAGAATCTGGCCGTCACGCAGGCCGATGGCTTGAAGACGTCAGAAGAGGTCGGTATTCGTGGGGTCAATGTCGATGCGCAATCGGCTGGGTTGACCCAGATCAACATCGCCGGCTTCACCGGCCCCGTCCTCGGATTTTCCGCCAGCCTGCCCTGGGATCGCGGCGAAACGACGACGAATACCATGGCGGTCGTCACCCGATTGGTCGGCAATCACTCCATCAAGATCGGCGGCGAATATCGTCGGAATCGTGATTTTCTGCTGCAAGTGCAGGACAATGGCGGGACCCGTGGTCGCTATAATTTTGGCGGTGCGCAGACTTCCATCCCGGGGAACACCGCGGCCATCAATGGACTGGGAAATGCCTTTGCGTCATTTTTGCTCGACACGCCCAACCTGGTTGGACGAGACCTTACCGTGATCGAGGAGCCAGGCACAAAGCACTGGGCGCTTTTCTCCTTCGTCAACGACAAATGGCAAGTCTCCAAGCGTCTGACATTGGATTTGGGCTTGCGCCACGAGTTTTACCACCCGCACACCGGGATTGTCGAACGGGGGGGACTCTCCAACTACAACACTGTCACCAACAGCCTCGAAGTGACCGGTTTCGGGGACATCTCCTCCATTGTGGGCGTTCAGAGATACTACCGAAACTTTGCGCCCCGTCTGGGCGGGGCCTTCCGGATCAACGACCGGACCGTGATTCGCGGCGGATTTGGCACCAGCATCATCTCCTTCCCGGATAATCGCTACGCCTTCAACTTTCCTGTCAAACAGAATAACCAGTTCAACTCCCCCAACCAGTTTGCGGCCGCGGGGTCGATGGCGGCGGGATTGCCTGCGCCGCAACCCTTCAGCGTGCCGAACAACGGCATCATCGTCGCCGATACGACTCTCTTGCGTAACCAGGGGTTCTTCACTGTTCCCTCGAATTTGCGTGAAGCGAAATTGCATTCGTACAATGTTGCCTTTCAACGCGAAATTTTCTGGGGACTGGCGGTGGATGTCGCCTACGTCGGGAACATCGCGCGGGGGGTAATTGCCGACTTCAACCTCAACGCAGGAATGGTTCCGGGACAGGATAACGCCGGTCGTCCATTTTTCCAGAAGTTCAACAAGACGGCCTCCGTTCAAACCTGGTTTCCCACCGATACGAGCTACAATTCGTTGCAGGTCAAAGTGGATCGTCGCTTCCGCGGCGGATGGCTCTTGACCAATAGCTACACCTTTGGCCGAGCGATCACCTACTCGGACGACAATGGTGGCGTCGGCACCCCCGCGAATCCGGAATTGAGTCGCGGTCCTGCCGGGTTTGACCGCCGGCACAACTACAATTCGACCTTCGTCTGGGATATCCCCTTCGCAAACAGAAGCAACGGGTTCATCCGCGCGATTTTTGGTGGATGGCAAGTCTCGGGTATTCTCTCCTTGCAATCAGGAACGCCGATCAACTTCACGGCGGATGCGGCGAACCTTCGTGCGCCAGGGAATACGCAACGCCCCAATCTCAACGGTACGCCAACTGTCTACGGGACGATCGGGCCCCGCCCGACCGGCAACAACGACAACCGGTTGCTCTACTTCGATCCGACGGTATTCTCCGCACCGGCGGCCAACACGTTTGGCAACATGAGACGCAATGACTCGATTCGCGGACCGGGATATGCCAACCTCGACGGCACGATCATCAAGCGGTTCCGCATCACCGAGCGCGTTGGCGGTGAATTTCGCGCCGATGCCCTCAATGTCACCAACAGCCCGAACTTTAACAACCCGAACGGGGCGTTTGGAAATCCCGCGTTTGGCCAGGTCACCACGACGATCGGCGCCGAACGACTGGTCCGTTTTGGCGCACGGCTGACATTATGAGGATCGACCTGGTGGGGGCCGCGATCGCCGGCAATGGACCGCAGTCCTCAAGACCCTCTTCTGCCCGGCGCAGTCCTCCAATGGGCTGCGCCGATCTTGTCTTGGCGTGAGAAAGAAACCAACTGGTCCCTCGCTGGGGGGGAAGAGGCTCACGCGAAGACGCGAAGACGCAAAGGGGGGAGTGGAGGAGAGAGGTGAGAGGAGAGAGAAATAATAAGCGAGCCTGAGTTTTCCTTCTCCCCAAAAAACCTTAAGAGAGAGAGATTTCAAAACGACTGCCTCCTCATCGAAGTATCAACCCACGCACGGCCTCAACGTCGGAATCGACGTGGCTGAGGACACGCTTAAGCACTGTCGTGCCACCTCCTCTTGTGTTCTGACGAGGGTCGCTGGTTGGCCGGGCCCATTTCCTGATCTTCCACTCCGTGAGTGACTACAAAAAAAAGGGATCGATTCCACGAGAACGGAGTGATACGATACGGGATGTCCGGGCCCTCCGGATATTTCGCGAGAAGCGCAGCGCCTCACCGTCGTTGTGTGATGCGTGAACCGATGCCGATGAATCGATGTCAAGAAGACCGTCAGCAGCATCTCCCGTGACAATCTGCCCTCTCCACCCGACTGGCTGCCCCGCATCCCCCGGCGCGCTCGTCATCTGGTCGAGTTGTGGAGCGGCGAGGGAGAGGAAGGAACGACCAGATGTGGAGCGAAGGTGGGGGTAGGATCAAGGCCCGGGTAGCGCGATGGGGAGCGGGGCTCTCGATCGTCTGGAGCGGTTTGGCGATTTGTGGAATGGCCAGTGGTCTGGCCTGGCAGGGAGGCGGATCGACGGTGACGACGGTCTCGGCGGCGAGTTATGAGCCGGGGCCGGTGGCGCCCGGATCGATCGTCTCGACCTTTGGGACGGGGCTGGCAGCGCAGGCGATCGCGGCGACGGACCTCGACCCGGCGTCACCGGGGATCCAGCTGCCGACCCAGCTCGGAGGGACGACCGTCGAAGTGGCGGGCCAGCTCGCCCAGCTGCTCTTCGTCTCCCCCACCCAGATCAATCTCGTCCTCCCCAGCGCGCTCGCCACGGGGAGCGCCCCGATCATCGTCCGCTCCGGGACGGGTCAAACCTTGAACGGAACCGTCCAAATCGCGCCCGTCGCTCCGGCGGTCTTTGCCGCCAACGCGACCGGCAATGGGCCGGCGGCGGCGGGAGTCGTCCGCGTCAATCCGCTCGGGCAGGTCACCTTCGAGTCGGCGGTCGAGTACAGTGCGTCGCTGGCCCGTTTTTTGACCCGTCCTCTCGATCTGGGGCCAGCCGGGGAGCGTCTCATCCTCGTCCTCTACCTGACGGGGATTCGCGGCGCTGGATCCTCCAGCCCGCTGCGGGTGCTCATCGGTGGAACGGAGGTCGTCCCGCTCTTCGCCGGGCCACAGCCCGAGTTCGTCGGGCTCGACCAGATCAATGTCGAGGTTCCGCGGAGCCTGCTCGGTCGGGGTGTGGTCAGCGTCGCGGTGACGGGAGGCGGGGCGCTCCCGTCCAACCTGGTCGAGGTGCAGATTGCCGGAGCGGGGGGCGCGTCGCCGCCGACGATCACCAGCCTGGGAAGCGCCGCGGCGCTGGCGGGCAATCCGTGGCAGATCGATGGGAGCGGATTCTCTCCGGTGCCGGCGGAGAACGAGGTGCGCATCTCCAACCTGCTCGCCGATGTGGTGACGGCGGCCACGACGCAGTTGCAGGTGGTCGTGCCCTACGGCGCAGCCTCCGGCTCCGTGACGGTCCGCACTCCCCTCGGGGAGGGGCTCAGCTCGACCTTGCTGTCGATTCGGACCTCGATCAGCGGGATCGTCGAGGACACGCTCCGCCAGCCGATGCCCGGCGTGCCGATTCGCCTTGCCGATGGCAGCATCACCGCCACGACCAACGAGGAGGGCACCTTCGTCCTTGCCGATGTTCCCCAGGGGATCCAGACGGTCGAGGTCGACGGGGAGGCGTTGACGGCCAGTCCGCCCTACCCCTCGGTGACGCTCAAAGTCTCGGCGCTCGCCAATCGCGACAACCAGTTCCCCAAGTCCATCTCGATTCAACAGGCGACGGGGGCCAGCGCGACCATCGGCGGAGGCAGCGGCGGAATCTCTCCCCCGGCCGGGGAGGGCACAGAGCAGTTCTCGCTGGCGCAGCAGGTCGATCCCCCTCCGGTGCGGATCGAGACGGGCGGCTTTCTTCTTGAAGTTCCCGCGACCAGCCGGGTCCGCTTTCCCAAAGGCGCGACCTCCGGCCCGGTCTTCCTGACCCCGGTCGAGGGCGCGCGCGCTCCAGTCAATCTGCCGACCGGCTTCTTCAGTTCGAGCATCGTCCAGATCACGCCCTTCGGGGTGACGATCGATCCAGGGGCCCGCCTGGTCTTCCCCAACACCGCCCGGATCCCCGCCGGCGCCGAGGCCTTCCTCTTCCGCTATGATCCAGCGAGCGGCCGCTTCCTCCGCGATTCCGCGCGCGCCTTCGTCTCGGCGGACGGCCAGTCGATCGAGACCGCTGCCGGTTCGATCCGCGTCACCAGCCTCTACTTCGTCGCCGTCGAGCAATCGACGACGACCATCACCGGGCGCGTCCTCGAGAAGGGCGGCCTCACGCCGGTCCGCAATGCCGTCGTCAGCCTGCGCGGACAGGAAGGGCGGACCGATGGCAACGGGAGCTACCTCCTGCGCGCCGTCCCGGCCAGGGTGAAGGAGGAGATCGCGGTCGAGGTCCAGGCTCAGCGCGCCAACGGGCGCACCGACCGCGTCACTTCCGCTACCGCGCCGGCCGTCGTCGGAGGCGTGACGCGGCTGCCCGACGTCATCCTCCCGGACAGGACAGAGAATCGCCCCCCATCCATTCTGGGGCCAACCCAGGGGCAGATCTTCACCGGCCGCGAAACCCTCTTCCGCTACTCCATCAACGATCCAGACAAGGATGAGATCGAGTCGGTGAAGATCGAAGGGCCCGCCTTCGCGACGATCGCGCCCTCGCAGACCGGCGCCTCCTCGACCTACGTCATGCGCCTCGCCCCGACGGCTCAGGACGGCGGGACCTACTCGATCGGCGTGACCGCGACCGATCGGCGCGGCGCGAAGCAGACCCTGCAGCTGAAACTGGAGGTCCGGGTCTCCCCGCAACCGCCCTCCGCCCCTGACGTCACGGTGACGACGCCCGAGGATACCGCCGTCGACGTCTCCCTCATTCCCAAGGACGCCCCACCCGCCGATCCCTCCGCCCCGCGGACCTACCAGATCGTCAACGGTCCCTCTCGCGGCAAACTGGAGGGCGCCAGTGGCCGTTATCGCTACACTCCAAACGCGAACTACTTCGGGACGGACCGCTTTACCTACCGGGTCGAGGAGAAGGGGCTGCAGAGCCAGCCCGGCACGGTGACCTTGACGATCACCCCGGTCAATGATCCTCCGGTATTGGTTCTTCCCTCCGATCAGCCGGTGACGGCTGGGCGATTGGTCCGCTTGCCGATCTCGGCGACAGATCCTGACTCCGATCAGACCCTGACCCTGGCGCCCATTCTTCCCCTGCCTCTGGGTGCGACGTTTCAACGCACCAGAACCGACGCTGGAAATCTGGTCTGGACGCCGACGGCCAACCAGTTGGGGACTTTTACGATTCGCTTCAGCGTGACGGACAGTCACGATCCGCCCGCCCGGGTCGAGGGAAGTTTCCGGCTGACCGTGGTCCGTTGAGCGGGATGAGCCCGGATCAGTCGCTGGTCGGGATGGTCGGGGGCGGTTCTGGCGAGGGTCGCGCGTTGGCGAGAGCGGTCAGGGCGTTGCGGCGCAGCCCAGCCCACTTCGTCCGCTTGATCGCGCTCTTGCGAAAGCGGGTCGAGAACTCCTCCTGGGTGAGACTGGCCAGTTCTCGCAAGGCGGGCGCGATCAGCCCCGGGCGCGGAGTGAAGCGGGGCTCGCGCGTCTCCCGCGAGAAGCGCGACCAAGGGCAGACGTCCTGGCAGATGTCGCAGCCGAAGACCCAGTTCTCGAGCCGCTCAGCGATCGGGGCGGGCAGCGACTCGTCGCGCAGCTCGATCGTGCCGTAGGAGAGGCAACGCGTTGCGTCGAGCTGGTACGGCGCAATGATCGCGCCTGTCGGGCAGGCTTCGAGACACGCCGTGCAGGTCCCGCAATGGTCCGGCTCGATCAGCGGATCGGTCGCGACCTCCAGCGAGAGCAGCAGCTCCCCGAGGAAGACCCACGATCCGAACCGGCGGGTGATGAGCGTCGTGTGCTTTCCGATCCAGCCGAGCCCCGCGCGGACGCCCCAGGCCTTGTCCATCATCGGCGCCGAATCGACACAGATCATCCCCTCGACCGCTGGCTCGCGCTCCCGAACCCAGTCGAGCAGGGCCTGCAGCTTCTCCCGCAGCACGTCGTGGTAGTCGTCTCCCCAGGCATACCGCGAGATCTTCCCGACCGCCGGATCGTCGACGTGCGGCTCTGGACGATAGTAGTTGAGGGCGACACAGACGACCGAGCGCGCCGAGGGCAGCAGCTCCCGCGGGTCTGCCCGCCGCGCCGGGTCTCGGGCGAGATAGCCCATCGACCCGTGGAAGTTCCGCGCCAGCCACTCCTGGAGCCGCTCGCCCTCGGGCGTCAGCGCCTCGGCGCGGACGATCCCGACCAGATCGAAGCCGAGCCGGAGCGCCTCCGTGCGGATCTCTTCTCCGGTCAGCGCGGCACAGTCCATCGTCTTCTCTCCCGATCCGCCCCGGGCCTCGGGCCCCTCGGCTCTGGCCGGCGCGGCGGGGCCTCGCGGTAGTGCACCCGGTCGAGGAAGAGGCCGGACGGGGGCGCGGTCACCCGCGCTGGATCGAGCGGGACCTCCTTCGCCGACCCGGCTCTGGTCAGCAGCGTCGTCAGATCCTCGACCGACGCCGTCCCCCGGCCGATCTCGACCAGCGCCCCGGTCAGCCGTCGCACCATCTTCCAGAGAAAGTGCGAGGCGGTCACCTCGAAGAGGAGCAGGTGTTCCTCCCGCCGCAGCGTCGCCGCCGTGATCTCGACGATCGTCGATTGGTCCGGCCGCCGCGGATCGGCCTCGCTGAAGTGGCGAAAGTCGTGGCGTCCGACGAGGCGGCTCGCCGCCTCCTCCATCCGCTCGACCGCCAGCCGATCCCGCACCCACCAGACCAGTCGCTTCTCGAAGGCCGTCCGCCGCGTCGAAATCCGGTAGCGGTAGCTCCGCGCCACCGCGTCATGGCGCGCGTGAAAGTGCAGGTCCGCCTCCTCGACCAGCAGCAGGTTGATATCGGCAGGCAGCTGGTCATTGATCCCCTGCATAACCTCCCACGGTCGAAGCCGCTCGATCCGCTGGCGCAACGCCGCCGGGCTGCTCCCCCATCGCGGAAACTTGAGATGAGCGATCTGCCCGATCGCGTGGACCCCGGCGTCAGTGCGGCCGGCCCCCATCAGCTCGACGGGCCGCTCGAAGAAGGTCTCCGCCGCGCGGATCACCTGGCCCCCGACCGTCTGGGCATTGGTCTGCGGCTGCCAGCCGCTGTAACGAGTCCCCTCGTATTCGAGGGTCAATTTATACGTTCGCATGTGGGAAGGACTACTTTCAGGTTAGATATCGATGCCATCGATCTGAGGGCCGGGGGGAGGTTGTGGTTTGACCATCGGCGCGGTCTGTCGCCGGCGCTCCTCGACTTGCGCCGGGTCGAAATAGCGTTGCCACTCGGCGGGCGCGTCGATCGTCTCCCCGCCGTGGCGCGTCAGCCGCTCGCGCACTTCGCAAAGGACGGGTGTGTTGATCGCCACCCCGGAGACGATCACCTGCCCGCGCGTCAACGCCGGCAACTCGTCGAGGAGCCGACGCCCGGCCCCCTCGACCGAAGAAGCGATCGTCTGCTGGTCGATCGGGTTGACGATCCGCATGATGAACTGCGTCATACACTGCGAGAGAACATCCTGGTCGAGCTTGCCCGGTCGCTGCGTGATCAGCCCGATCCCGACGCCGAACTTGCGCCCCTCGGCAAGGATCTGCCGCAGGATGTCGGTCGAGACGACTCGCGCCCCCGCTGGCGCGTAGCGGTGCGCCTCTTCGAGCAGCACGAAGACAGGGTAGGGAAGCCACGACTCCTCTCCCTCGCGCCGCGATCCCCGCACCGTCTCGACGCGGGCCTTGTTGGTGCGCCGCAGCAGCGCCCCGACGATCACCTGCTGCTCGGTCTCCTCGATGTCGGAGAGCTGCAATACCGTGCACTGCCCCGGCACGAAGAGATCCCGCAGGTCGAGATGCGCGTGGTCCGAAAAGATCCGGCTCTGCTCGAACCGTCGCCGCAGCCGCCACTCGAGCCCGTCGATGCTGCTGACATTCCCGCCACCCTTGCCCTCCGCGTCCTCATACCGCTGCGCGCGGACCTCGTCGAGCAGATCCTGGAAGCCCCACAAGCCGCGCTCTCCCCGCCCCTTGCTGTTGAGCAGCGCCCGGTAGGCCTGGCTCAGAAACGTCCGCATCTTCTCGGTCATCTCCGGCAACAGGTAGACCAGATCGGCCTCGGTCAGACTCGACAGGCGCACCTTGATCCGGTCCGGCGAGTAGAGCTTGACCTCTGGACGGTACGACCCCTCGGTGAAGGCCGGATGCTGGTGGATCTCCTGCAGCGTCCCATACTCGCCGTGCGGATCGACGATCAGGACCGCCGCGCGGTTGCGCGCCGTCATCAGCTCCTCGACCAGCACGCCCGCCAGGTAGCTCTTCCCGGAACCGGTGCTCGCCAGCACCGCCAGGTGAGTCGAGACCACCTCTCGCACCGAGAGGACGATCGGCACCTCCCCGCTCGGCCGGGTCAACAGCGATCCAATATGTGCCCCGCCCGCGTCTCCCATCCGCCGCGGTGAAAGGATCTTCGCCAGCATCTCGTTCGAGGCCAGGAAGATCTGCTGCCCCGGCTGCGGTGGAATCCGCGGATTGATGAAGTCCTGCCGCTTCTCGCTGAAGTACCCGATCGTCTCGACCGTGATCTCGAAGATCTCGCCGGCCTCCCCCTCGACCCCGAGCAGCCCGGCAATCTCCTGCGGCGGCGTCCCCGGATCGACCAGAAAACTGTCCGGCAACCCCCGCACCAGCCGCCGCTCGATGATCGTCCCGATCATCTGCCACTCCAACTCCGCCTCCGCGACGACATAGTAGACAAACTCGCCGACCCGCGTCTGGCGGTTGTCGATGGTTATGAACCGGTACTCGTGGGGCTTTTCCCCCGGCCCTTTGACCGTCCCAATGCCTCTCTCGTCCATTGGTCTTCTCATCTCTCCCCGGTCAGACCTGCTCCTCCGGCTCGGGCCCCGCCTCGATCGGCTGCGTCTCGACCCGCTCGACAGGCGGCGTGACCTCGACCCGTTCCCGGGCCCCATCCTTCCGCCGCACGCGCAAGACCGCGATCTTCGTCGAGTGGTTGAAGGGCGCCGGATCCGGCAACGCCGACCTCCCCCCCGCCCCCGGGCCTGGGAAGTCCGCCCCCACCGGGAGGCGCGCCTCCACCGTCAGGTACCCATCCTGGCAGAGCCTCTCCAATAATCCCTGATACTCGGCGCCAGAGACGAAGACCCCATTGTTGATCGCGATCAGGCACCCCCCGTCCGCGACGAGCGGCCGCACCTTGTTGATCAACCGCGCAAAGTTCTTCTCGACATCGACCTTCCCCTTCGCCGAGACCGCGAAGAACGGCGGATCGAGGATGACGCAATCGAAGAGCACTCCCGACCGGATCAACCGGCTCGTCACCGGCCAGAAGTCCCCGGCAACGAAATCCCCCCGGTCGATCGGAAATCCGTTGAGCGTGTAGGACGCTTTCGCCTGGTTGAGCCACTCCCGCCGCAGGTCGAGGTGGACCACTCGGGCCGCCCCTCCCGCCCGCGCCGCCACTCCCAGGCTGCCCGTATGCGCGAACGTGTTGAGCACCCGCTGCCCCGCCATCCGCTCCCGCAGCCACTCCCGCAGCCCCCGCGTGTCGAGGTAGAGCCCCGCGTCCCCGCTCGCCTGCAGGTCGAGCGCGTACCAGACCCCGTTCTCCCGCACCTTCCGGTCGACCGGCCCTTCCCGCAGCCAGACTCCCCGCCGCGCCTCCGCCGTCGTCCCGTGCCGCGCCTTCCAGAGGATCGCGCTCACCCACGGCAACGCCTCCTGGTAGAACCCCCCGGCAATCGCCGCCGCTCGCGCCCCTTCCAACGGCGATTCGTCATAGTCGTGCAGCACGATCGTCCGCCCGTAGAGGTCGACCGCAATCTCCGGCCAGCCCTCCGTAAACCCGTGGAAGAGCCGACAAGCCGACTCGTGCCGCTCCTCCAGCAGGGGAGTCCGCGCCTCCAACGCTCTCCGCAATAGATCGATCCGCTCGTTTCGTTCCGTCTCGTTCCATTCTTGCATCCTGCCAGTGTCGCGGGAAAAAGGTCTGAACGCAAGCGCCCGCCAGACGACCCCTGCCCCCCCCTCGAAACAGGGGATCCATTTTTCCTGCTGCCCACTTTTCAATCCTGCGAGACGCTGCTACCCTGCGAAAGGGCCGATCTGGACTCTTCAATCGGTCCCACCAGCGCGATGTGATGACTGAGCAGCCTCCATCAATCCAGCGTCGTGGGCCTTCTTCTTGCCGCCTCAGCGCGTCTATGACTCGACGACCGGGGAAACAGAGATGATTCATCGGATTCAGATTCAAGCCGGGCCAGAAGGAGTCATCGTCCTTAACAGCTTCCCTCTGCAAGAAGGTGAAACGGTCGAGATCATTGTGATTACCAGCCAGCGCCAGCAATCTTTGGCTGAGGACTACCCCTTGCAGGGCGTGCCCGTCTCTCTCGATCGGCCATTTGACTCGGTTGCGGAAGCCGAGTGGGTAGTACCTCAGCCGTAGACTCTCCCGTCGCGATCTCGCAAGGCCCTCATCAACCAGGTCTCGTCGTTCGATCATCATGGAGGCAAAATACCAAGAAAAACCAGCGCGAGACTATCTGTTTTTCTTGGTATTTTAGTTCTGAGAGGCGGTTGCTCTGGGGGGGCCGTCCGTGAAAATAGTTCAATCTCACGCCAAGACGCGAAGACGCAAAGGGGGAAGTGGAGGAGAGAGGGGAATCACACTACCCTCAATCAAATCAATGGATCTCGGATAGAGGACCAGCCAAAGTAGAAGCGGCTTCCAGCCGCTTCTACCTCGACGCTTGATGCCCAGCGGGCGCCAGAGATCGTTCGAGGTCATTGAGCTGGGAATGACCCTGAAAAGTTGGCACAGAGGGGGACGCATCGTTCAATACCCTCCTCCCCGTTGAAAGATTTCGCTAATCTTTTGCGCGGCATCCTCCTCGGACTGAACACGAAGATACTCGGATTCGAGTTCATTAAAGGAAGCCGAAAAATCGGTAATCGCTACCTGGATGTTGAATATCTCCGATTCAATGATCGCCGCGACAGGCGACGACAGTGGCGCCAACGCCTCCTCTAACGGCGTAATCCCCTGCAAGGCCAACACGGCCTGCCGCCCGACGAAGGCGTCCTGTAATCTCCCCATCGACGCCTGTATCTCCAATAACCGCCGAGCCAATTCATCGATGTCTCGCACGCTGCCCAGGACGCGACGCTGCTCCTCCAGCTTCATGGTCAGTCCTTCGGCCCTCTCCTGTACCTCCTCAATTGCCTTCAAATGACCATCGATCTGCTCAAATGAGAGTTGATCTTCGTCATAAATAAAAGGTGCCAGTACATTTTGCAGGCGCACCGTCTCGATCTCTATGAATTTGGCGCGATACCGAGCATGCTGCCGAGTAAGAGTTTGCAGGCTACCCAGCAGCGTTTCTCGAACCTGTTCCCATTTCTCGTCACGACTCTGTTTCACGCGAGATAGAACTGCACTGACCTTCTGCTCCCGTTCAGATAATTCAGTGATTCTCTTTGTAATGACATCTTCTTTGTAGACCAAACTTTCCGGATGCGGCGACTTACGCCACTCAACACGACGCTCGGCGGAATTCCTGGATCTGTTGGTCAACTCTTTCGCAATGACCTTGCTGATTCCGCCGAAGAAGGACCCGATTACCAGGCCGACTGGTACCCCAATAATAACTCCAAAGAAAAAACCTACGATCGACTTCAAATAAAATACAGGGAGAAGAACGCATGCGAGGACCGTAAAAACATAGATATAGGAGTAGTCTTTTGGCACGATCGACAGGGACTCGAACGGATACAAGACTCCACAATTCGCGCAACGCAGATTGCTGGTGGGGACATTGAATTCACAGTTGACGCACGTCTGATATTTCATAAACGCATTTGTTCCGAGGAAGAAGCCATCAACCATTCACGAACAGAATCTACCACAGGAGCAGTTCCCAAGGCGATGCCTTGGGCTGGCAAGCCGCAGGAGGACCTTCGAGCGCCTCCAGCGACCTTCCGATCTACTCAGTTTTACGCAACTGCTGACACGCCAGCGGCACATTGCTGAGGCAAAAGCCGTGCAGGGGCGCTTCGCGAAGCGCCCCTGCAAGCCTTGTCGACAACGCGCCACTACTGAATCAGAAACGCCGGATCATGCCGGCATCGCCTTGAACGGGCGACACATACCCCCTCAGGATACGCTGTCTCACGCTATCTCAGAATCCGCGAGCGAGGCCAATGGAAGGACCTCGACCCGGTCGGACAATCGATAGCGCTTCATTCCAGGATAGATCACCGCGACACGCTCCAATCCCAGATCTTCCAGCGCGATCCGGATCGAGGGCGTCAGCTTTGGCGCGTCGGCACGTTTACACTCGATGCCGATGAACCGGTCGCCCCGGCGGAGCAGAAGGTCGATCTCCGCTCCCTGATGTGTCGCCCAGAACCAGGCTTCCTCATGCGGCGTCGTCGCCAGAACCTGCTCGATCACCATCCCTTCCCAGGAAGCGCCCAGACGGGGATGGGTCAGCAACCCCCTCTGCGTCTCGATCCCGAGAAGCTGGTGGAGCAGACCTGAATCACGAATGTAGATCTTCGGTGATTTGATCTGACGCTTGCCAAGATTGGCATGCCAGGGCTGGAGCTGACGAACCATCAGGGCATCGGTCAACAGATCGAGGTAACGTCGCACCGTCGGCGCATTCACACCGAGGGCTCGGGCTGGCTCAGCGGAATTCCAGTACTGGCCGTGATAATGGGCGACAAGGCTCCAGAAGCGCAGCAGCGCGATTGCCGGTACCCTGACCCCCCATTGCGGCAGATCCCTCTCCAGCAGAGTCAACATCAACTGTTTCCGCCAGGCAAGGCTCTCGGTTTCACTACCCGCCAGCCACGAACGCGGAAACCCACCCCGCAACCAGAGCGAATCGATCGCCTCACTTCCGACCTCTCGAAGCGTGAATCCGCCAATCTCGATCCGCTCGATGCGACCGGCCAGACTCTCTGAACTCTGCCGCAGCAGTTCTCCCGCGGCACTCCCAAGGATCAGAAACCTGGCCCGTTGCACGCTTCGATCCGCCAGCACGCGGAGAATCGGAAAGAGGTCTGGCCGACGCTGCACTTCGTCGATCACGATCAGACCTTGCAAGGATTCGAGCGCCGTCCGTGGCTCTTCGAGGCGGGTGATGCTGACGGGATCCTCCAGATCGAAGTAGTTGGCAGAGTCCTCCGGCACGAACATCCTCGCCAGGGTCGTCTTTCCTGATTGTCGAGGTCCAGTCAAAATCGTCACCGGACTCCGCTCGATCGACACTCTTATTCGCTCAACCAGGTCTCGTCGTTCGATCATCATGGAGGCAAAATACCACGAAAAACCAGCACTATGCTATCTGTTTTTCTTGGTATTTTAGTTCTGAGAGGCGGTGGCCTGACCATTCTGCCTCAAGGCCTTCGCTTTTCTGATCTTCCTGAGTCTTAAGGAGATTGTGAGGATCCAAAGAGACATGCCGGTACCGCCCCAAAGGGGCGGCGCATACCAGCCCAGGGTGAAACCCTGGGTCTGCGTGAGGCATCACTCAGGCGTTCTGAAGGAACGTCGCATCAGGGTTGATCGGCGGCCCGTCCGTCATCCGTGGCTATGCGGCGTTCCTTCAGAACGCCGGGGTGTGTCGGCCAAGGTTCCCAGGGCGTTGCCCTGGGCTGGTATGCGGTGTCCCGTTGGGACACCGTGACCTTCGTGCGCGTCTTCTAGTGATCTCCCGACGTACTCGGTTTGCCGTAGCTGCTGACACGTCACCGGCCCAGTGCCGAGACAAAGGTCGTGTAGGGGCGCTTCGCGAAGCGCCCCGACGAACCCTGTCATTGTCGAGCCTCTCTCGTTTCGCACGGGATCGGTCGCGTCACCGGCCCAGTGCCGAGACAAAGGCCGTGTAGGGGCGCTTCGCGAAGCGCCCCTACGAACCCTGCCATTGACGCACCTCTCTCGATTCGCACGGGATCGGTCGCGTCACCGGCCGAGTGCCGAGGCAAAGGCCGTGTAGGGGCGCTTCGCGAAGCGCCCCGACGAACCCTGTCATGGTCGAGCCTCTCTCGATTCGCACGGGATCGGTCACGTCACCGGCCCAGTGCCGTGGCAAAGGACGTGTAGGGGCGCTTCGCGAAGCGCCCCGACGAACCCTGTCATTGTCGAGCCTCTCTCGATTCACACGGGATCGGTTGCGCCAGCGGCAGCGTGCCGAGACAAAGGCCGTGTAGGGGCGCTTCGCGAAGCGCCCCTACCCCGCAAAGTCCTGCAGGAACTCTGAGGTCGGATCGACCCCGGAGATGTGGAGTTGATCCCTCGCCCGGGTGCACGCCACATAGAGCAGATGCCGCTCTGTCTTATAGACCTCTTCGAGATCCGAGCTGTCCGAGACCGCTTCGATCCGCTCCTGGAGAGGGAGGACCTCGTCGTCGCACGCCATGACCGCGACGACGCGGAATTCGAGCCCCTTCGCCAGGTGCATCGCCGAGATCGAGGCGGCGGCGCGTGCGCTCTCCACCCGGTCGTCGAGCACGACACAGGCCAGACCTGCCCGCTCCGCCGCGGCGCGTGCCCGGTCGAGCTGCCCTTCCGAGCGGACAAAGATCGCCATCTCCTGCGGAGGAATCCCCTCGCCCAGCCGCTCCTTCAGCCAGTCCGCCACCGCGTCAGCCTCCGCCGCCTCTGTCGAAAAGCCCCGGACGACGGGGGACGGTCCGTTGAAGACCGAGATCGTGCCCTTGCGCGTTTCGACATTGCCATCGACGTCGGCCACTTCGGGATCGAGGAGCCGGTCGGCCTGCCTCCGGATCTGGTGGGAGGTCCGGTAGTTGATCGTCAGGCTGCGCGAGCGGCCGCGCACCTCCACGCCGACAGACTTCCAGGAGAAAGGGGCCTGGAAGATGCGCTGTCCAAGGTCGCCCGCGAAGAAGAGCCCGTTCGGTCGCTGCCCCGCCGCCGCGGCGAGGAATCGCAGCTGCGAGACGCTGACGTCCTGCGACTCATCGACGACGACGAAGTCGAAGGCAGCCGCAGCGCCTTGCTGGTAGGCCTCTGCCAGGCGGTGGAAGATCGCCGCGTGGGTCACCCATCCTGCATCCCTCACTCGCCCGAGCACCGTCGCGAAGAGGCTCCAGAGAGCCGCCCGCTGCGGTTCGCTGAGCCGCGTCTTGCGCCCGAGCCGTTTGACGTCGCGGTACTCCTCCCACGTCCCGAGCTGCCAGGCGTCGACCAGCTCGTCCCACTCGCTGCGCACGAAGGAGGGCGTGAACTTCCACCCCGGAATCTTCGCCGCCTCTTCCCGCAGGAGGTCGGCCAGTAGAGCGTGCGGCAGGATCCGCGCCTTGCCGAAGAGGGCCTCGTAGAGCCGCAGGCCGACGGCATTGAGAGCGTCGACCTCTACGCGCTCCGCCAGGCGCGGTTCGTGGAGGATCAGGCGGTGCAGCTTCTGTCGGAGGGCGCTGGCGAGCGTCGCGGAGAAGGTCGTCAGCAAGACCCGCGCGTCCAGATGCCGGCGCGCCAGGTGGACGGCGCGGTGCAGGGCAACGATCGTCTTCCCGGTGCCCGCCGAGCCAGAGACTCGCGCCGGACCAGCATAGTCGCGCTCGACCCACTGTCGTTGCGCCGGGTGGAGGAAGGTCGTCCACTTGTCCCAGGGGAAGGCGAGCGCCCGCTCCAGCTCCTCGACGTCGTTCATGACGCGGAAGCGGCGCTGGGCATCGGGATGCTCGAAGGGGTCCGCTCCACTGGCACCGACCGCGGGCAGCGCCGGTGTGCCCCCAACGGCCAGTTCGAGCAGGGCCTCGGCGGCCTCCGCCGGGAGGTGCCCGGCCAGCACCAGCAGCGAGTCCTCGTCAGCCTGCAGGGCATCCGCCAGCCACTCGGCCGGCACGCCATAGCGCTGCAGCTCCTCCTCGCTGCGCCCCGCGAAGAGCAACGGCCTGGCGGTGGGATGGCCACCCGGGCCCCCGATCGACCCGCTCGCCGCGGGGGAGGCGGCCGGCCGGCGGATCTCCTCGACACGCTCGCGCACCTCGACGAACTGGGCCGCACCGGTCGTCGGGTGCGCCTCCAACCGTCGCCGCTCCGCCCAGCGGTAGGCCTTGTCGTGATGGTCGACGTAGCACAGCATCAGCCGCCGCTGGGTCTTATGGACGATGACGCGCAGATCGCCATTGACCCGCACCGACCAGAAGTTCTTGTCCCTTGCCTTGTCGAGCTTGTGTAAGCTCAACCCCGGGCTGGCCGGGTTCAGTTGCAGGTCGAACGCCGTCGTCTTGGCGACCTTCTGCTCCTCGCCGGTCAGCCGCGCCAGGCTGTCGGTGAACGTATCGGCGATCAGAAACTCCATGCACGTACCTCAACTCCCCCTGCGCCCACGGCCTCCCCCCGAGAGCCGCTGGGCCTCGACCTCCGCTCAGAACTTGAAGACCTTCATCACCTCGTCGCCGAGGTGGTTGATCACCTTGACGGCGAAGCGGCCGCTCTTCGGCCTCTCGAACGGGCGCGAGGTGTCGCTGTTGAGCGTCGCCCAGGCCTCGGGGTTGATCTCCGCCTTCAGCGTCGTCTTGAGCGAGCTGTAGGGGTCGCTCGCGCCGAGGAAG
>Ga0169931_10005647_pt1 | contig 19011 bp, 16 predicted proteins | sample Kivu_15m_20L_FD_129675 | JGI IMG/M metagenome (GOLD analysis project Ga0169931, IMG submission 129675) | Freshwater microbial communities from Lake Kivu, Western Province, Rwanda to study Microbial Dark Matter (Phase II) - Kivu_15m_20L... | ecosystem: Environmental > Aquatic > Freshwater > Lake... | reverse complement strand
TTCACTTTGTACTTATTTAAATTCTCTGGAAATTGCTCTAAGGCTTGTTTTAAGATGATCAATGTATAAGATTGTCCAATCAAAGAGAAACGACAAACATCCGAGAATCCTAGAATCCAATCTAACTCAAAATTGATTTCCTCCGGATAATTTAGATCAAAGAAAGAATAGGACTGATAAGATAATACTCCATTACCTTCTGGACTTGGGCATAGACAAAATTCCTGAAAAAGTTTTTGCCAACGATCGGAATTCGAATCTGATTTGTTCTTTGACAGTATAGCGACTTCAGGATCCAAAAAATGTCTATAGGCAAGGAACACTTTCCCCTCATGGAATTGAATTAAATCCAACTCTATCTCTTCAGAGTTAAGGAAAGTAATATCTTTAACCTCATTTGTAAATATCTTCGTTAAGATGGATTCGATTAATTTATGTCTATCTTGAGCTTCCACTCGCATTATTCCTATTTGACTGAATTGCTTCCTCTAAAAAGGTATGAATCTGAGGATCATTGTCTCTCACTAATTGCCAAAATGAAAAGCCCGCAATATTTCTTTTTTTGAGAGCCTCATATTTTTTTGCAAAGGCGGATCGATTCATATAAAAAGCCACATGGTCACACCCATTTTCTGTATACCAAAGACTCGGATCTTCATAGATTTTACCAGTATGTCTATAAAGATAAGGATCCAATTCAGGCCAGTCTGGTGAGGATCGACTGTAAATTTTCATCATTGTTGGGATAGAAGTTGGTTCCTTACGGATAGGATTTTTCTCTGCCATAATTCTTCTAGAGTATGTATAATAAACTGCTTTTGTTTCACCACTGCAATTTAGCGGCCAATCGTAACCATAAGTAGGAATTGCCATATAAAGCTTGTCTTTTGGAATTTTTCCTATCGAGTAATCGAGAATTTTTTCTATCCAATCTAAAGGTGCTTGCGGACCAGGACCTGGAAAGCCGGGCCCTCTGGGATACAATTCATATGCCATTATCTTCACTTTGTCCGCTGTTTTGCCCAAAAATTCATAGTCATGAGTCCACTGCCCTTTGTAAGATTCAAAATAATCTACGTAAATTGGTTTTTGGAGTCCAGGGCATTTCAATAAAAAGGGCTCTGCGATTGGGGTTTTCGGATGAATCGCTACGCTTAATAATTTATTTTTTTCTGCAAGTTTTGTCTTCAATTCAATTAAAAACTCTTCAAATGCTTCTTTGCGATCACAGCCCATGCCTTCATAGTCGATATCAATTCCATCCCAACCGTATTTTTGAATTTCTTCCAAAATGGCGCTAATATGCTTTGTTCTTATCGCAAAATCGGGATCCCTTGCTCCGATTGCTTCCATAATGTATTCAGAACCATTTTCCCACCGAAATATTGTAGGGATAAGTAAGGTGTTAGGTGATGTACTACGTACATGAGCAATGACTTCTCGAATCTCAGGTTCTTTCCATACACTCTTGATTCCCCCTGTATTCTTTCTACCTCCTTCCAGATTGTAAATAAATGGATGAAGCTCATCATACAAGTGAGCAAACTTTTTTATACTAGGGATATCACCAGACCATGTGGAAGCTTGCATTCTGTAAGGAGCTGGGAGTTTTTCCTTTGTATTTTTATTCGATTCAATTTTAGGTGTACAGATGATGAAAAAGAGGCTAAATAAAAACAAATCAGCTCTTAAAATTAGTCTAAGCTTGGTGAGGTTAAAACTTTTCCCAATCATTTTTTTAACCATTTTGCTAAATTGTAAGAATGAAAAAAAAAGCATAGCAGAAGATTTGCAACCTTTGTTATCAATAGGATTTCTCACCTACAGCAGCACCTCCCCTTTTGATAGTTTAGCCGAAAAAGATGTAGATCTTGGAAAGTTTGTGGGAACTTGGAAAGAAATGCAAAGAATCAATAATAGTTTCCAGTCTGGGCTTTCAAAGTCCCAAGCTACATACTCTGACCTTGGTAATAGAACAATAGGAGTTCTGAATGAAGGAACCTCTACTGATGGAGCCCGAGTAGCCTTGAACGGAGTGGCTCTTATACCCGATCCTTCGATCGGTCGTCTCAAAGTCAGTTTTGCCTTCCCTTTTTTCTTTGGTGATTTTTTAATCATTAGGATTGACCGGACAAATTACAAAACGGCAATGATAGGAGGGCCAACTCCCAATTTTCTTTGGATTTTTTCCAGGGAAGAATCGATCGATTCATCCACAGAAAACTCATACATTGAATTTGCAAAAGCAGCAGGATACAATACGAACGAATTAAAGCGATACCGTTAGATTTCGAATATTTTTTCATCAAAGATAGATCATTCAAATCAATTCCCTTTCTTTGCCTCTTTGATCCTTTCCTGGAGCAGTTGCTTTTCTTTTTGTAATTCGAAAATTCTCTCATTGATCTTTTCTATTCGCTTCTTCATAGTTTCAATGGATTCCTTGTGTGGCTTATTGGATTTTGCTTTTGGCAACTGCGAAGTAACAAACTCCCTAGCTTTTGGCGCCGCTATCGCAGTCTCAACCAACTGCTTCCACTGTTTCCTATCTTGTGAAAAAATTCTAGCAGCGGTTGTGGAGTCCAGTTGTCCCGCTTTAGGAACTTCTTTAATCAGTCCAGCATGCTGGACTTTTTGTGAAACCCATTGCTTGGATTTTCCTAAAATCTTTGCGACCTCAATCTGAGTCATGCCTTTGTCTACTAATTCCAATATGGCAAGGGATAATTCTTCCTTAGTCAAATCCTCTCTCTGCAAATTCTCTAAAATTTTAGCTGAAGAGACTTGGTCCGTTGGGATTTCTTCAACATCCTTTACAATTGCAGGGATTGATTTCCACCCAAGAATTTTTGCGGCTCTGAGTCTTCTCTCTCCTGCAATTAGTTCAAACCGATTTCCTTTGCCTCGAATAATAATGGGCTGTAAGAGCCCAATAGAACTCATTGTTGAGGCTAGCTCTTTGAGAGTTTCTGGTTCAAATTTTTTTCTTGGGTTGGCTCTAGCATCAATCAGTTCTATCGATACTTGATCCACAGATTTTAAAGCCTTAGAGTCTTGCATCTTCCCGAAAATCGTTTGATTCTTGCGATCCGCAAATTGATTGGCACGGTCGAGTATTCTAAGTGGGTCCGTTTCTCTTTTCATTTTATCTCCTTAGCAAGTCTTTGAAAAGCTTCCCAACCCTCGGATCCTTCTTGAAGAGCCAAAGATTGGCCGGTTCTTTCCTGGATTGAATTATTTTTTGGGATAGCGGAAAGAAGTGTTATCCAAGAAATACTTTTGAACTTTTCCAATAATTTGTTGTCTCTCTGGCTTTTACCAAATGAGGTTGGTAAAACTAAAATTTTTTTTACTCTCGAACTTCCTGAGGACTTGGCTTCCTCTATTCCCTTCAATACCAAGCTTACAGCTCGAATTGACCATGGGATTGGAGTGACGGGAATTACAACAGTATCTGCGGCCAAGAAAGATGTTGTTAATTCAACTGAAAAACTTCCAGGTGTATCAATAACGATGTAGTCGTACTTTGACTTTTCTAGAACTGTTTTGAGACGATGGATAATGGATAAGTTTCTGACAGCTTGGAAACTTAGTTCTGATAATTCGAGAACAGCCGGTAATACATCTAGATTGTGCGCGGTCTTTATAGATTCTTTAAGTTGAGTTTGAGATCTGAGTAAGGTGTAGGTATTGGCTTCGTCAAAGAACTCTGGCTCCATACCAGGGAAAAAAAACTCAGTTAAATCGGCCTGGCAGTCGAGATCCACAGCCAATACTGAACCAAATTGTCGCAAGGCTAATGCCAAGTGTATTGCAGTCGTGGACTTGCCACTTCCACCTTTGATATTGGCTATAGAAATTATCTTTGGCATCAATTACTACATGGACATCCACCGAGTTGATTGGCAACGAATTATGTCTCATAATTGAAATTCTTTTTTATGAAGTTCCTGTTTTTACTTAGGATTTTCAAAAAAACCTGCAATTTTACGATAGGGGAGGGGATTTCTCCCACTAAGAATTTTCATTTTTGGTTTTTGACTGAATCCAACTCAAAATCCCGAGTTAGCAAAGATCTCTACTGGAAGCTCCAGGTTGCATTGTCTGTGCGATAGAGAGCTCTACTGAAAGTAGATCCGCCGCACGCCGTTGCAGAAGTAGGTGCCGCGGTGTTGGAGGTTGCGGTTGATGCCTGTGCTGCTGCTAGGGTTGTCTGTCCAAAGACGGTTTCGCAATAGTAAAAACATTTAGAAGCACTTCGCTCACAACCAGAATTTGTTATTGCAGTAAAATCAAATCTTCCGTATGTCCGAGGGGAGAAATTGTTCGTGCCAGGAGTATTTTGATAGAAGAGTTGTCTGGTGGCGGCATTAAAACTTAGGAAACGATAAGTAACATCACTTCCTGAGCCAAAAAATGTAATAATACTTCCTGATCCATCTGGATTTGTGGCGAGGATCCATCTCCCATTTGGAGTTCCAGTCAATTGCCCACTCGCATCATAAGTAAATCCAGTATCCCAATTGCCATTGTAATCGGTCACAAAAGACAAAGCAGAAGTTCTCCCTGAAACTTGACCTACAACAAGTCCGATGATGAGTTCGTTATCTTCTTTTCTTTTGGAATGGCAAAAAAAGGTAGAAAGAACAGCTAACATTAAAGTTAGTTTTCTTAAAAGTGGATTGAAATTCATTCGTGTCATTTTGATTCTCCTTTGTTTTCCACCGGATAAGGAAATAAAAATACCCATTAGGCGAATCTCTTTAGCAGAAAATCAAGAATCTGTCTTAAAAAATCCAAATCCGATTTTATTCGCAAAGAACACCTATTAAGATATTCATTTCCTCGGGAGCCCCGGAGGTAGCTTGTCCTTGGGGCCCCCTCACGATTCTCTAAATAATTAGAGAACCTACAAGATGTAGGTTTTGGTGAGTGTGTCTGGTATCCAAATCCGCGAGACAAACAGACGGGGAAGATCGGGCTCTCGGATTGCAATCAAACAATCCAAACACCGTTGCGGGTCAGCACAGGAATTTAACCTGTTTCCTCCCTGATGACAATCTCTAGATATATGCGATCTAGACTATTGTAAAGTCGAATTGAAAATTTTTAGAAAAAAATTTGGATCAGAATTGTAACTAATTTGCCACAAAAAATTCGAAGTATTTTGCAACTACTAGAATTCATTTGGAACCTACTAACCAAAGAGAGGGAAGATGTATCTTACCGGAAGACTAATTGGTTATTTACTTATGGGGATTATCGTAATTCCTATGCGATTGATTTATGGAAACAAAAAGTTTGAAATTAAGAATGCGGAGAATTTAAAGACACTAAACGGTCGTTCTATCTTTTTAGCAAGTAATCATATCAAACCGCGCAATCGTTTCTTAAAATTACTTTCGATGCCCTACGATGCCTACATCGGAAGAGCTGCGCTCAAAAAATTGGGATACTACTCTACAGCTCTAACAAGTTATGATGCTGGCAAGCGAAACAAAGGTTCAAAGCTTTCCAAAGGAGAAAAGATCAAAGAATTATTGATCAAAGGAATGATCAAATCCATAGACCTAATTCCATTGAATAGAAATGAAACAGATCCGGATACTATGAGACAACTCAAAGTAAGATTAGACGCAGGAAATCTTGGCATTGGGATCTTTCCCGAAGGAACCTTCTTTCGCGGCTATAGAAAAAACCGAAAACTTCACGGAGGAGTTGCTATATTAGCAAAACGATATGAATTGCCGATACTCCCTATTTACATTGATGCATACAATTTGAATATGCCTGTTACTGTTTCTTTTGGAACTCCAATATTGAATCCAAAGGATTCTTTGGAAGTCAGTACTATCATCAGAATGGAATGGAATTCTCTTCGGAATCAGATACAAAACAATAGGTCTAATGGAATTAGTATAGAAAATGCGGAAGAATTGGTGCATGCTTAGGAGGACATGCCTGAACCTTTAGATTTAGAAAAGCTCTTCCAAAATTATTCCAATATTGAATTTCCAATACATCAGACCCTTCCACTACAAACATGCTGATAATAAAAATAAATTTCGAACATTATATCAATGAATCATGTAATATACTTCTTTCATTTCCTCTCTCAATAGTTTCATCTTTTCTGGAAGTTGCGGATGTTTGATGTCTTCGGGATTGAGTAGATAAGTTTCAGGACCTAGCTGTTTGATCATCATCTTAGTTTGCCATGTGTTGTCCTGAGGCATATTGATGTCTGAAAGGTAAGTATAATTGGATTTGATTTTCGGTCGAATGAAGTCCTGAATACTATTGAATTGATGATCATTGTAAATCTTTTTGCCATCGGCTAATCTAGTGTATCCTCTGACTATATAATCGATGTATGTGACATCACACTCAAAAACATCAAATAGATAATTAATAGCATCAAGTGGAACGATTTCCCCGCAGGTGGAAATATCTATATCCACTCTAAACGAACAGATTCCATCTGGGTCTGAAGCATCAGGATAGGTATGAACTGTTATGTGAGACTTATCTAAGTGAAGACTCACTTGGGCAGTTGGAATAGGACTTCCTCCTCCTTTCAAATCAGACATCAAAACCATTGAAGACGCTCCTACTGGATCGTAATCTTGAGAGGAAACGGAAAGTATCTGAGCATCAATTGCTTTGACGATTTCACAAGAGATTTCTGTGATCTTTTTAGCAGAGTAGCGATCATGAATATAATTGACGTACTGCCCCCGTTCTTCATCACTAAAAGCTATACAAAAATCGTATAAATTAAAGCTCAAAACTTTTGTAAGATTATTGAAACCAGATAGCTTGATCTTTTCTTTTTCCATGATGTCCTTTTTGGATAAATTGTAGGTAATTCAGATCAAGACAACTTGTATTTCTAAAAATACTTTACAAAAGGATTTCAAGACAAGGCTGTGGTTAGAAATTCTTCTATTTCCTCAAAACTACTCTGTTTGGAGAACTCTGGTAAGTTTCTAAAGTAGCGTAAGCCTTTTCTTCCAAACTCGGCCATAACCCACTTTTCTAGTTGATTCCTTTTTTCCATATCCCTGTCACGAAAGGGTCTTTGGATTGTGATGCAATCAAATAGCTCTTGAATGCCTATCTTTTTTACAACTGAGGTTTTTAGAATGGGTGGCTTAGCAACCCCAGGCAGCAGATCTTCAATAAATTGTAAAGTACTTTCTAGTAAATGATAACTGGCATTAGCTAGAGTCTCTTCATCACATTTATTAATTACAAAAAGATCTGGAACTTCCATAATTCCACTTTTCATAAATTGGACTTGATCTCCACCTAAAGGCTGCATGACAAGCATTGATAAATCTGAAATCAGAGAGACTGCTACTTCATTTTGTCCAATTCCTACTGTCTCAACTATCACATAATCAAAGATGTAACGTAAAAATCGCAGTACTGGATATGTGTATGGGTTGAGTCCTCCCAATTCTAGCTGTGAGGGCTGACTTCGAAAAAATACTCTCTTTTCCCTAACTGGCAAAACAATCCTTGTACGATCTCCTAGTATACTCCCTCCGCTTGTAGTAGAACTCGGGTCAATAGCAATTATCGCAAGGCTTAAATCCTTCTTTTCCTGTAAAAATATTTTTACAAGTTCTCCGATAAGTGAGCTTTTTCCTGCACCAGGTGTTCCTGTAATTCCTATAGTAAAACCCATATTATGTGTAGAATTTGATTCTAAATAATTAAATAGCTTTTTACGATAGGGGAGGCTATTTGATTTTTCAATTTCTGAAATAATTTTTGCAATGGAGGCTTTGTCTTTATTCAAAGCTTCAAGTATCATAGATTCCATCTTCAACCTGTGAAATCCGCGATGACCCAAGTCAAGTCATCTGAAAAAGTATTTTTGCCCCTGAAATCGATCAAATCTTCCAGTAGTCTCTCTGACATTTGAGGGAGGGGAGTATTGATATTAATTGTTAAGAAATCTTTCCATCTATTTGTCTCATAAACTTCAGAATTCTCATTCATTGCTTCCAAAACTCCATCAGTACAAAGAATTATTCGATCTCCGGATATCAACTGATGGCTATTGACATGAAATGGAGCGGCTTGGTTCATATTGTAATTGATACCAAGAGGAGATCCGACTGTTGTTAGTTCTTTGATATCACCCGATTTTTTGTTTTGGATAATCAGATCTCTGTGTCCTGCGTTGCAAAAATAGATTTTTTTTGAAATGAGATTGATTCTAACCCAAAATGCTGTAGCGAACATCCCCAAAGCACCATTATCGAAAATGGTTCTATCTAACTTGGTCATGATTTCGTTTAAAGGTAGATATTCTGATTGCAAATGATTAAATGATAATTTCAAAATCGAAGCCAAAAAGGCTCCAGGAACTCCATGCCCAGAAACATCTGCAATAAAGATATCCAGAGAATCCTTTCTTTCAAAAAAATCGAAATAGTCTCCACCTAACTTGTCCATGGGAACATACAGAGAATCTATCTCTAGTTCTGGTATTTTTGGTGGTCCTAGTGGTAGGATTTTTCTTTGGATGAGTCTCGCCATATCCAACTCTTTTTCCATTACTTCATTTCTCTGCTTCAAAAGGGAATGGAACTTCGAGATTTGAATCGCTGAGTTAACCCTTGCAAAGAGCACTTCAAAATCATAGGATTTTGGAAGGTAATCATTCGCGCCCAGTTTAAGACCCTTAACTATATCATCGGAGTCTTGTTTCACCGTCAGAATTAGGACTGGGAGTTCGACTTGAGACCTGGTTTTTCGAATTTCTTCCAAGACGGAAAATCCATCCATACCAGGCATACTGACATCCAAAACCACCAAATCAGGCGCTTGGTCATTGATTTGGTTTAAGGCATCAATCCCATTCCGCGCTTCTTCTATAAAATAACCCTGCTTTTGTAAGATCCTAGCCAACATCTGACGATTGACATCATTGTCATCGACAATGAGAATCTTATCTTTCATATCAAACAGAAACGGGTTCTTTGTGAGTACTTATCAAATCTATGATTTTATTCATTATTGACATCAAGTCGTAGTCCTTGGGTGTAAAGATACCTCGCACACCCATAGATTCTAATTCCTGAAAATCTGACTCTGGAATTATTCCCCCTACAATGACAGGAATATTTGATTTGTAATGCTTTAGCTCATCAAAGATTTGTCGCACTATTTCTTTATGAGATCCAGATAGAATTGAAAGACCAATCAAATCTGCGTTTTCTTCAACCGCACTTTGAACAATCTCTTCAGGTGTTAATCGAATACCCGAATATACAACATCGAATCCGCTATGCTTGGCAGATACAGCGATCATTTCCGCTCCATTTGAATGACCATCGAGACCCGGTTTCCCCACAACTAGTTTTGGTCTATGGCCCGATTCTTTTAGAAAGTTTTCAACTTTTCCTCTAACAGTAGCTACCTTTTCATCCGCTAAAAATAATTTTTGACCTTCCACACCCGTTGGAGGATTGTATTCTCCGTATACTTCTCTTAGGGCATCAGCCCACTCGCCAGTTGTGACTAGAGCTTTCGCACAAGCAATGGAATAAGGCATCAAATTCTTTCCTACCTTTGCTGCATCCCTTAGGGCATCTAGGCAATCTTTAGCTTTCTTCTGATCACGTTTTGATTTAGAAGCTTTCAAAACTTCAAGAGTCTCCTCTGCAGATTTGGGATCCACTTTGAAGACACCACCATCGGAATCGGTCACGAGAGGAGATTTGATACCTTCAGTCCACTTATTCTTACCAACTACAATAAGTTCGTTGCTATTGATCTTAGATAGTCTTTCGGACTGAGATTTGACCAATTGGCTTTTCATATAACCGTTTTGGATTGCAGAAAGAACCCCTCCCATTTCTAAAATTTTTTTGATCTCTTGAGAAGCTTCTATTTTAAGTGCCTTGACCTTGGCCTCTACGACTTTGGATCCATCAAACAAATCAGGGTATTCCAACAAATCCGTTTCGTATGCCAAAACCTGTTGGAGACGAAGAGACCATTGTTGATCCCATGGTCTAGGTAAAGAAAGAGCCTCGTTCCAGGCTGGCAATTGCAGTGCTCTACAACGAGCGTTTCGAGATAGCGTAACACCTAGAGACTCGATTAAAATTCTCCATGCGTTATTCTCTGGTTGTTCTTCAGTCAACCCTAAAGAATTGACCTGAACCCCATAACGAAAGACCCTATATTTTGCGCTTTGGACTTGATACCTTTCTCGGGTGATTTCATCCCACAATTCGGTAAAGGCACGCATTTTGCACATTTCCTCAACAAATCGAATCCCAGCATTGACAAAGAAACTAATCCTACCCACGCATTTTTCAAATTCTTCTTTTGAAAAACAATTTCGCTCTTTGATACTGTCTAGAACGGCAATCGCAGTCGCCAAAGCGAAAGAAAGCTCTTGGACGGGAGTTGCTCCTGCCTCCTGCAAATGGTAGGAACAAATATTAGAAGGATTCCATTTTGGGATATTGGTCAGACAATACTCATACATATCCACGATTAGCTTCATAGAATCCTTTGGTGGATAAATGTAGGTTCCTCGTGCTAAGTATTCTTTTATCAAGTCGTTTTGAGTAGTTCCATTGAGAGAGGATAGAGGTACACCTTTTTCCTCCGCTAATGCGACATATAAAGAAAGCAACCACATAGAAGTCCCGTTTATTGTCATTGAAGTGTTCATTTCTTCGATGGGAATTAGATCGAATAAAATACGGAAGTCCTCTAAGGAATTGATCGGAACACCGACTTTGCCGATTTCTGGTTTAGAAACAGGGTGATCTGAGCTATATCCACATTGGGTGGGAAGGTCAAAGGCTATGGAGAGGCCCGTCTGACCCTTGCTTAAATTTTTGCGATACAGCTCATTAGAAGCTCTGGCATTGGTGTGCCCAGCATAAGTTCTGAAGATCCAAGGTTTATCCTTTGTGATCTGACCATTCTCGTCATGAAGACGATAGCTCGTATAATCTTGGGGCATCTGATAGACTCACTTCTTTAATTCTTAGATCTAATCCCATTTTATTCTGGAATATTTTCACCTACAATTTACAAAGGAGAGAAGCAAAAAGGGCTTTTCATGCGAGAAGAAAAACCACTTAAAATCATTCCATTGGTGCTAAGCATTCTTGGTCTTGCGACAGTTTTGACATTCTTTTTCAATACCCTCTCCTTCCCTGAAGAGCCTCAGGCTCTAGAACCCATAGCCAACTTATCATCGTTAGAATCCGAGGGCAGGTTTTTCACTCCAGTTGAGCCGTTGCCCTACATTTGTTTAGTTTTTTGGAAGAAAATTTCATTCCTTTCCGACAGATTGAGTTTTATTTCATTATCCTCTTTCTTTTATTCGGCCTTGCTTCACCTATTCCTAGTGTTACTACGTAAAAAGGAGTGGAAAAGGAATCATTTTTTGCTCCCTGCCTTAGCGGCGTTCATTCCGTATTCTTTTCTCTTCCCATATTCACACTTGTCGAATATCATTTGCTTAGTTTTCGTATTACTTTTGTTTCTATCTTTTCGAATGGAGAAAATTAGAGATTTGTTTATTTTCCCCACTTTGACGATTCTGTGCTTTTTATCAAGTTTAGAGACCTTTTTTATCGGTTTCAGTTTTTTTGTTTGTTTCAACAGTGTTCGAGCAAGTATCAATCAGGCACAAAAGACTTCCGTCTTTTTTAAAAAGAGGAATGTTCCACTTTTATTTTTTATCGCTTATTTCACAATCTTTTGCCTTGCTCTTCTGTTCATTCATTATTTTGATTTCTTTGGAATTGATTCACTTCAAATTCTTTATCAAAGTACTTTGCAATCACTTAAACATTTGGGAATTCCTTTCCTAATTCTAGGAATTGGACATATTCTTTTAAGAACTGAAAAAGAACTGAATACCATAACTGCTTCAGTTCTAACGGTAGTTTTAGTAGGGATTTGTATGTATTTTACTTACTTGGGCAGATCAAAACCCGAATTTAGTCCCTGGATAGAGGAGGGGAGTAATTTGCATAATTCCCTTCTGAAAACCCCAAAAAATGAAATTCCAAGAATTATCATTCCAGAAGAGCTGAGAATTGCACTTCAAGTCAGGAATCAAATATTTTTACCTTATGTTTTAGATAGGAACTGGTCTGATTCTGATCTGATTTATATCCAGGGCTTGGGAAAGGACTCGATCGAAAGAATTTCCAAAAATTTTGGAAGCAAAAAATCAACCTTACCCGGAGTCCTATCTCTATCTGAGGAAAACACCATTTTGCCCTACCGCTTGATCAAAAGTATTGAAGGTGATTCCTCATTAGAATACGAATCTTCTCTAACTAGGAAGAGCCTGGGGCGTTGGAGTTTTATTCCGCCAGAGGTACGTTTTCAAATTTGGCTACAAAGCCTATTCGGCTACTAGACAAACCTTAATATACTTATTTGTATTCTTCGTACAAATCCTTCACTTTTTTCACGTAAGCTTGGGTCTCAGGAAAAGGGGGAATACCGTTGTACTTGGAAACATTGCCTGGGCCAGAATTGTATGCTGCAAGTGCCTTGTCCTTTGATCCAAATTGATTGAATAATGAAGACAAGTAATGGATTCCTCCAGCTATATTTTGACCTGAGTCCCAAGGGTCTTCAACACCCAAATCTTCTGCGGTTTTAGGCATGAGTTGCATGACACCCATGGCTCCCTTTTTTGAGAGGGCCAGGGGATTGAATCCAGATTCAGCCTTAGCCACCGCCTTTGCTAAGGCAGGATCGAACTGCATCGCCTCTGCGATTCTGCCTACCTCACTTTCTATTGTGTTGTTGGCTGGGTTTTTCTTTTCCTGTTCTACCAGGACTTCTTCAAAAGTGGGAATTTCTTTTGATTTTTCTACTGGAATGAATTTCCGAGAAATGTCCAGCATGCGGGACTCAATTTCCCTTATTCTCAAAAATGCATCCATCATCTCGACTAAATTATCGATGAAATTTTATGTCTCTTTAGCAATTAATTTGTAAAAAAAACATTTCCGCTTTTCGAATCTTCTTGGATGGGTAATCCATTGATATTTCCATTCTGTAGTTGCCATTTCCTGCTGGAATAATCAGGTTCAAATCTGTAGCTCGATCTATCTATGGCTATGGTAGTTGAGGTCTCGATATTGATTAAAGATTCCATGCTATCGATATCAAGGAGTCTCATGTCATTAGAGCAAGAGGAGATGCTTTGCAGGAGAACTAAGTAATTTGCTCCCGAAATTTTTCCAAATTTGGTGATGTTATCTGTGGACATCCCAGATTTTTGAAACTTCATCTCCATAATTGCCGTCTCAAGGGCCCTGCGATTTACCAAACTAAAATTGGTAGAACTACCAAAGGATTCAAGCAATTCCGCTTCAAAGCTAAGACAATCAGCCTTCATCAAACTTTCCAATTGTTTATCGGTATTCGGAGTGCATCTAAAATTTTCGTAATATTCTTTTGAGGTAATTACTAGAACGGAAACACGTTCTCCCTTAGATAGAATAGTTTTGATTTTTTGCCCAATATTTTTATCTACTGCCGTCACAGGTCTTCTCTGCATCGGAGCACATGTTAAACTTACAAAAGTAAGAGTGAAAAATAATAATTTCATATTTAAAGAAAAATTGAAATTAGAATGGTTGTCAATCGAAAACCAAACGCGCTTTTCACCTTAGAATAGATCGACTTTTTTAGAGTCCATTACATCTTTACCATAAGATGCGGCTTGGTTATTTCTCTCTTCTGTTACTTGGATTTTTTTCCCAACAAATCTGGGGTCAGACTTTGGATGTTTCCAAAGAAGAGAGACGATTTGCTTTTGTAATGGGAATTAATGAATACCAGGACTTGAAACTACCTAACTTGCGCAATGCAATAAATGACGCTCTGGGAATAACAAAGATACTCTACCAAAATGGATCTTTCAATTCCATAAAAACCTTAGTTCAGGTAGATTCAGCTCCCAATGAAAAATCTCTTTCCAAATTCAATATTCTTCGGGATTTTAACCTACTTTTGGAGGAAGCTCGTCCCAATGATTTCCTACTGTTTTATTTTTCTGGACATGGGTTTGTAGATTACGACGAAAAGGCTTATTTGCTTCCTGTTGATGGAGATTTAACCAATCCCATTGAATCTGCGATTTCCGTAGAGGAACTGATTTTTTTAGTCCGCTTGAAAAAACTAAAGAAAGTCGTTTTTGTAATTGATGCTTGCAGAAACCCAGAGCTCAGTATACAATCCCAAGGAAAGGATTGGCTTAAAGAAGTATCTTTCCAAAATTCCGATCTGACAGCTGTTTTTTATTCAACAAAGCTAGGGTATAGTAGTTTTGAGGACGAAAGTTCCGCCTATGGAGTTTTTACTCGTTATCTTTTGTCAGGCATGAATGGCAAAGCTGATTTAAATTTCAATGGAGAAGTGAGTTTGAATGAATTGACAGATTATGTCAACCTATCACTCAAAGAATGGTCCCAAACGAACAAAAGGCTCCAAAAACCATTCACAAAATACTACGGAGAAAAATCAGAGGATGTTGTCTTGTCTTATGCGAACAATCCTGAGTCTCTGACTTTTGATGCCCCAAAGTTCAATCCTTACAATCCCACTTTTGCCTTTCGGTCCTTCATTTTTCCTGGGTGGGGTCAGTATGCGAGAGGGGAGGAAAGGAAAGGGCTGATTTTTATGGGTCTTTTCAGCGGGTCATTTTTGTTCAGTCTCTACCAGGCTGATAGATACTTGGATTCGAGAGAACGCTATTCATCCGCTATCGGATTCCCACCTGGGAATCGGCCCCAGGAAACACTACTCGCTAACTATTTTCTCTTAGATCCTTTGCGACAAACGGAAAGGAAAGAATTTACTAATCTAGAATATTCAGTTGGGGTATTGTCCCTGGTGTGGGTCTGGAATGTTTTCGATTTTTATCTTTCTGACCCCACAAAGAAACCTATCGCCTTTTTTTGGGATGCTAAAATCCAAAATCTCGGTAGCTTTGGCATGGAAAGGATTGTTACATTTGGTTATGAGTTTTCTCTCCCGCCGCCTAATTAATTTTGTTCTTCTGGGCGCTCTGTACCATTGTCAATTCCTGAAGGAAACTCCCAACTTATTCAATCCAGCCAATAATCCAGTGTGGGCTCTGCTTCCCAATGCAAACGCGAGTTCCCAAGTACAGCCATTGGTATTTTCGCTTACGGCCAAGGACAAAGACATACCTACCTTTGTGTATTCTCAAGTTTTGGACTTGGGGCTTTCGGCACCAAAAACTGCTGTTTGGAATCCAGGCAATTTCCGTTTCAATGGAACAAGCCCAGGCTCCATCGAAGTCAGGGATATTATCCAAATCAATGAAACTACTATTAGGCTACTTCTAAATATTGATTCATCAAAACCTTTAGTTCCCAAGTTTTCCCTGATTATCGATAGGCTTTTTGCTGACCAAGACAATACTCGATTGATCGAATTCAATTTGTTTCAATCTTTTAATTCTGGTCAGTTGATAGAAGCTCGCTCTTTTATGGAATCTAAAGTGATCAATGAGAAATTCGTTCTACTAGTTGGCGGAATCCGATCGAATAATACTACTAGTAATTTAGTAGAACTTTTCAATTCAGAGGACTCAACTAGCGTTGAGATTGGCAGACTTCCCGAAGGATTGCACCAATTTAGATTAACAAAAGTCAACGATTCTATTCTAATTGTAACTGGTGGAGAAACCAATCCTGATCCAGTAAGTATCACAGATTCCCAATTTTCAGAAAAAGTACATTTAATCCATTTGGAGAATCGTACAATCACTACTTTGCCTTTTGACCTACAAACCAAAAGGAGTCGTCATACTGATATTCTACTGGATGAAAATAGAATCTTAATTTCAGGGGGGAGATTCAAATCGGGAACCAGTATTGCATCCTTTCTATCCAATCATGAAATCATTTACTGGAAAGAAAATAGATCCGAATTGCTCCCTCCCGCAGCAAATTTTATCGACTCAAATGGGAATTCTTTACCTAGATTTGGGCACACTGCTCTTTTGAAAGGCAACCAAGTAAGTTTTTTCCTAGGGAGAAATAGACTTGAGGAAACGGCTTCCTCATACCTAACGGATCGTCAACTCTTAGACCTGAATCAAAATCAAATGACAAGACAGGAAACAAATGTTTCTCCTCGATTTGAATTTTCTCTTTTGGAATTTCCCAAAAGAGATCCTATTCTTCTGGGAGGGTTTAATGGTTTTCCCAATCTACTTCTTCAAAGCTATTCTACTCCGAAGGGGCTTTCTGATTTGGGATTTTTCGAAAGAGGGCGCATACAGAGTTCTTTTGCATCAAATCTTAATGAATCATTGGTTCTAGCTTTTGGAGGAATGGATCTGGCAGTGCCAAGTCCTAGCATTGAAGCATTTGTCCTTTCAGATAATAGATCCTATACGATTGGAAATTTGAAAGAGCCAAGGCGTGGTCATTCCACGTATCGCATTGGTGAAAAATTTTTTACTTTTGGAAATAGAGACTTCCCCACTCGAAATGTCGAGGTGTTTCGTGCGCCTTAATTTTGTTTGTTTTCTATTGCCTGCGTTTACCCTTTCTGGGTGTTTGCCAGGTGCGGCAGAAAATCCCTACCTGTCTACTGCTGGAATTCTATCCTTTGTAGCAATTCCCAACTACAATTTTATAGAATTTTCACCAAGTAAAGCAAAGCCTGGGAGTAGAACCAATCTCAAAACTCAAGTGGCTCTGGATCAATTTGGTGGGATGCAAATGTTCAGTGATCCCGTTCTTGGTTCCCCATTCGTTTCCATGAGATCGTTAGGTCCTGGAAATTTTGAATTGGATGTAAGCCAAAATGCAAAGCCAGGCAATTTTGAATTTCAATTGGATCAACGTTTGTCTAGCCTAAATGGGAATAAATTGAATTTCACGGTAGATGCGTTAGCTCCTTCCCTATCCATAGAAAATAACGGTCATCTAGACTTAAGTAAAATTCTGTCGGGGAATTTGAATTTGGCTTTGTCAGAACCAATAGTAAGCATCCCCAATGCCAATGAGATCAAGTTTATTGGTTCCAGTGCAGGGAGTCTCGTGGTTACTCAGATCAAAGCCATAGGTTCTGAGGCTTTGCAAATTACCTTTGTAGGGGAACCGAACAACTTGGGAGGGGATCTCAAGCTCTGGATCCCCTCCATCTCTGATGAAGTTGGGAATTCCTCTGGGTCGATCGAGCTCCCGATCCATCTTTATCGATTCCGAAGCGGTCCCTCTCTAGCCATCCCCAGGCGGGCATGCAATGCGTCGGTTTTACCTGATGGACGAATCCTTGTAACAGGAGGAACTACGATAGCCGTTTCAGGAATCAATGCGAATTTAGAATCAACGGAAATTTTGTCCCTGGATCGAAAATCCTTCACTTTTGGTGCTCCTTTGTATGTGAAGAGGAGGGAACATGCTTCTCTCGCACTGCCCAACGGAGAAATTTTTGTTGCGGGAGGTTGGGGTCCTGTTCCCCCTTCACATCCTACTAATAATGTAGCATTGGATTCCACTGAGATCTACACGCCACCCGAAGCAACCAATCCACTGGGGAGCTGGAGGATGGGTCCTAACCTAACAGAAGGAAGAGAGCGAACTACTGCCTCCCTTTTGCAAAATGGTGAGGTGCTAGTCAGTGGTGGTGGATTAAGTGATTCTGTCTATTCTACTAGAGTCGAGGTTTTCAATCCAAAGACCAATTCCGTTCGTAGGTTGCCCGATTTTGCAAGACCAAGAAGGTGGCACCTGCATCTGCCCTTGGGCGATGGAAGGGTTTTGGTGGTAGGTGGAGAAGAAAGACCGAATATTCCGAACACCACGGTTGAATTGATTGATCCTATTGCAAACTCTATCCAACTAATAAACTTGAGCTTAGAACCTAGGTTTAGTGGTTTCTTTATTCCTTTGGGATCGGATCGGTTTTTGATTTTTGGAGGTTTGAGCCAAAGACAATTGACTTCAGTTGGTACAATCGAATTGGGAGTCTTTGCAGTGGAGGTTCTGGATTTCAAAGCGAATACAGTTAGCAAATTGGGCAACCTGTACAGCCATAGGTACTTGGGGAATTCCTTTTTATTTCCCTTTGGTAAGAGCGGATGGAATATCTCTGGAGGAAGAGAGTTTTTGAATTCCAATGCCATTTCAAAATCCATTGTGAATTCGGAAGTTTGGGTGGCAGAAAAGAGCGAGTTTCTCAAAGGGATAGAGAATACCGTCACAAGGGTCAACGGCTGTTCTGTCTCCTTCCCAAATGGTGGTGGGATGAGTTTTGGTGGAAGGCTCGTTTCCATTTTAAGCTCTACAGAGGAGTATTCAAGTGCTCCATAGATTCTTATCTCTGTTAATCTCCATCGGATTTATATCTTGTGCTATGGACTTAAGTACCCCCAAGTCCCTTTACAACCCTCGCGATCCTATAGGTTTTTTAACCCAACTCAGTGTTATAAATGCAATAGGCTTCCAATGCCAAATCAATCCTGCTTCCGATACTCAGGTTCCGTTGTTAGAACAATTGGACCTCAATTGTAGTCGCGCTATACAAGCACCCCTTGAGCAATTAAGCTTAGAAAATCCAGTTCTCAAAAATTTGAAACTAGTTTGGAGATCAGATTCATCTGCCAGTCTTGTTTTTGATGCATTGAAAAGTGATGGTTCCGTATCCATCAAGCTAAGTTCCATCAGTTCCGTATCCGGAGATAGGCTTAGCAATTCTAATTTGAATTTTTTAATTGATTCAAAGCTCCCCAAACTCAATTTAAATGGATACCAACCCCAAACAGACTACACTTTCTTTAGCAATAGTTACTGGGATTTAGAATCTTCTGAGCCACTTAAAAATGTTGGATTACCAGACATCGGTGGGACTTTAGGTTCTTTCGTTCGAATGCGTAGTATTGCCAAGCTTAGTCCTACCCAATTCCGCTTCTTTTTTGAGACGACTTTTAGGACCAATGAACCTGGAACCTTG
>Ga0169931_10005646_pt1 | contig 19012 bp, 19 predicted proteins | sample Kivu_15m_20L_FD_129675 | JGI IMG/M metagenome (GOLD analysis project Ga0169931, IMG submission 129675) | Freshwater microbial communities from Lake Kivu, Western Province, Rwanda to study Microbial Dark Matter (Phase II) - Kivu_15m_20L... | ecosystem: Environmental > Aquatic > Freshwater > Lake... | reverse complement strand
TTTTATCTTGGTTATTAACTGGTTTAACAATAGGCGTAGTTGAATTTGTTGTATTATCCTGTGTTTTATTTTGGTTATTAACTGGATTTACAATAGGCGTAGTTGAATTTGTTGTATTATTCTGTGTTTTATTTTGGTTATTAACTGGATTTACAATAGGCGTAGTTGAATTTGTTGTAAGAGTATTATTTGTTATAGATGAACTATTGTTTGAAGTGGTGCTATTAAAATATATAGTTTTATTTTGATTTGAATCATGAATTACAGAATTTAAAGGTTCGAATAATTTTTTATCACAACCCTAATTTATTATAAATATTACTCTACTATCAAATTCGTTCATTGATTTAGTTAGGATTTTAGGCCGATCGTTATTATTCTTCAGTGAATAAGAATAAACAACAAAGCACAGTATATTTATTAAATAAAATGATAAAATCTTCATTTATGCTATTATTTTTTACATTTATTAATTAATTTGAATTAATGTTTCAATTTAAGAAAAACTAAAAATTTTTATAGAAATAAATTTAAAAATCAAAAAATACTGCCAAATAATTTTACCTAAGTATATCCTAAAATATTTTCACATATATTTCCAGAAGGAAAAATATGCTATTAAATTTTGCAAAATTTGAACACTTTAATTATATTTAAAGTATTTATTGATTATCAAAAAAGGTTTACCTAACCTATATATATTGAATTTTTTTCATAAATATATACATATATAAAGTATAATTTGTTATTGTTTCAATGTAAAATTCTCATTTTTCTATAGACGATTGAAGGTCTAATTATTTTTCTAAATTTATTTTTATTTTAATAATTTTTACTTTTTCTTCTTGAGTTTATATTAGTTTCAGATTTTTCCGTTATTATTTGCTGTTTTAGTTTGGAATTTAATAAATTCAAGAAATCTTCATTTTTCTTTTCTCGTCTGCCTTTGTCTTTCAAAGAATTAAGATCAAGTTGTAAATCAGTGAATGATTTCATCTTAATTACAGACTGTTCTTTAGATTTATTTTCGCTGAATTTTTTGTTATGATTTTGTTCGTTTTTCATATCCTGATTCATAGAATCTCTACCAGAATTCATAATTGTCTCTTTATTGAAGTCTTTACCTGCATTCTTTTTAGTCTTAAGAAAGGATGTTTTGAACAATTTAAATTCTTCACTAATATTTTTAACGTTTTTACTGATGCTGTTTATCATTTCCTCAATTTTCTTGAAACTCTCATAATCCTTATTGTCTATACTTAGGTCTTCGTTTTTATCACTCTTAGCTGCTGAGTCCTTTATAACTGTCGTTGTATTTTTTTGAACTTCAATGAAAGACACTACTTTTCTATTTTTATCTGCATCTTTTTCCTCACAATTAATATTAATCTGTGGGATCCTCTCTTTAATTTTTTTACAGCTTGACTGATAGTAATTGTTAAAAATATTTTAATTACCAAGGAAGTCTGATGGTTATGATTAATAGTAGTGATAATTGCAAAACAAATGCTAATGATTAGTAGAGATATTAAATGAATGCAGGCATACTTCATCATTTTTATTAATATTTTAATTAATTGAGTTAAAAATTTTTTAATAAGTAAGGAGTAAGAAAAACTAAAAAAAAATTCAAAATATGAGCATCCCCCTACCATCTTGGAGGAGAAATTTCGGTAATCATTCAAACAAATTAATTTTCAATTTAACTTTTGTATGATTTAAATAAAAATTCCATATTAAATGAGGTGTTTCAATAAACTATAACTTAAAAATAAATTAATAAAATAATTGTGTTTTAGAAAATTAACTTAACTAAAATCTTTTTATATAAATGCGTGCAAGGTCGGAAACAATATACGCATTGGATAAGGACGAATATATGGAAGTAAGAGAGTTTTAATTAATTCAAGCAAATGGAAGAAATACAAAGCAGGAGAGATCTAAGGAGAAATAATCCAAGAGACGATTATATATTCAAAGACGAGGATTTTTCACTAGCCGCGAACCTCCAAGACGACTTGAGCCACATAAACACCTACAAGGTAAATCGAATGATTAAATTATTTGATTTATTGATTTATCTATTAGCTATCTGTTGTTCAACCATCTTTACATGAAAAAGAAGAAGAGGATGAATTAAATCTGCTGAAATCAATCGATGAATTGAATCGAATGAACAAAAAGATAAAAAATCAAAATGATTTTTCCCAACGAAATAGAATGATGAGCGAGGATTTGAGTAAGAAATCTGTGCAGAATACTAAAAGTTTTCTTGCAAATAATAAAAATGAAAACAACGACGATTACCTTAATAAGCTATCACTTCAAAAGAGTAATTCTCACAAGGGGTTCTTCTTCTCCGATTCTTTTTCAGAAAAAGAAATTCTTTCCAAAAATGAATTCCCTTCTATTGAAATCAAAGGTTCGACAAAGCCAGATTCAATAAATCTAGAGAACCAAAATTTTTCAGTCAATTCCGAAATGTTTCTCAATCAGAATTTGATCACATATGAAGAAGTAGTGAAAATCATAGTCATAGGAGACAAGGCTGTTGGTAAGTCTCTTTTAGTTAAAAAATTTACTTTTGATAAATCAATTGATAACAATTTGTGTGAAAATAATGGCTATGCCCCTACCGAATCGTAAAATTTTATAGATTAATTATAATTATTCTATCAGCTTAGAAATCAAAAAGGTCTTCCAGAAAGTAGGAGACACAGAGACTAAAATAGAATTGTGGGATACAAATCTGTCAATCTTAAATTCCCTAATAGTAAAAAGTAAGAATTTAAAAAGAATTCATCTTCAAAGCATATTACAAGATATGTCAAGGATTTATCTTAGTTTGTGATTACGAGAGAATCGAAAGCTTCACATTCATAGAAAAACAGCTAGAAAATATATTTAATTATTCCAATTATCACAATAACATATTACTACTTATCAACAAAAAAATTGAAGCTGATAATTCTTCGCATTCAGAGAAATCCAGAGTATTTTTTAATTAAAATTAATTATTTCTAGAACCTTTCAGCAGTGGATTCTAAAATTGATGTACTTTCAAATAAATTCAACATAACTCCTATTGTTATGAATCTTTCTGATTTCTCGCGAAACGATAAGAACGTACGCTCATTTTTGAAAAAAGTTCTCTCAAGCAAATTAGGCCTAAAATCCAATAAAAAATCTTCGAAAGATAATCCGAATCCAGTGAATTCCCACCGTGTTGAAACGAAAGCTGTTCTTGAACTTTTTGGCAGTTATAGCTCTAGAGCCAAGAAGAAAAAGGCACAAGTGTTTGGAACTGCATTTTAATTTAGGTAATCCATTTTTTAACGATGGAAAAATAGTCTCTCTTGAAATGTAAAATATATCAGAAGATTAATTTTCTTGATCTTTATTTTAGATTTCTTTCCATAAAATATTATTTAATTAATGTTTACTACATTCTTATGTATATCAAACTCTAAATAAAACCTCGGGTGTGAATAAATTAAAATATTTACAACTAAGCATATGTTCTATTATCATAAAATTTTAAAATAAATTTTGAATTTAAATAATTATTAAAAATTATAAAACACAAGTTGTCTAATGATTAATTTAATTAAAGTAAATTACATTTAACCCAATAACAGTTCCCAAATTTTATGATTTCATGCAAATGCTTCCTTTAATAAAGGAAATCAAAACGAAATATGTTTTGTAATTTATAAAAATTCAAATTTTTAAATTTAATTAATTTTTAGAATTTAAATAATTTTATTATATATTTTGAAAACCATAAAAATTAAAAATATAGAGCATTATAATCACCACTGAGGAATTAAAAGCAAGACTGTACTCAGTCAGAATCATTTCTAGAGTCAGTCCTTCTTATTTGTATCAACAAATGAGACAATAATCTAATCCAGGATGATAAAATGGACACTTTATTCTCGGATGGAATAAATTCCCTGGTAAGAATCTGATTGGTCAACTTTCAGTTCTACCACGAGAAGCGATGCCCTTCTTCTGCGTTACTCGCGGAAAGAAGAATAAAGTGAGTCTGACTGGATTCAAATTTTTTAATAATTAAAGGAAACTAATATAAACCCATCTCAAAAGAAAGAAATCTCATAAGGCTTCTTCTATTTAAATTAATAATATTTCTTAAATTTAATATTTAAATAAATTTAAAATTAAATTATAATTTAAAAACATAAATGTCCCAATTTAATTCCAATTTTTTAACAAACATCAATTCAAACGAGCCACCCAGGTTCCAACTAGATGCAACTCTGATTAAAATATTTTTAAACTATGTAAAAGACGGAGACTTGCAACAAATCATAAGAGAAATTGACAAATACCAATTGGATGTGAAAATGATTAAAGACAGTCAATATGAACAGAATGCGCTTTTTTATGCTTCTTTAATTAAAGACGATAATGAGTAATTTTTATTTTAACAATTTAGTGCTTTAAACGTTATGAAATACTTGGTAGGATTGGGTGTGAATCCAGTACAGAAAGATAAAATTCAGCAAACACCCATATATTACACTGCTAGAGAAGGCAAGTATCTTTGCACAAAATTTTTGTTGGACCATGGATGTCCTATCAACGAAAAGGATTTGTATCAACAAACACCAATTTACTACGCATCTAGGTATTGTATTTGATTTTGTAACATTTTATACATATAGAGAAGGCAGGTTTAATGTATGCCAATTACTAATTGAACATGGTTCTGATATTTATGTCGAGGATAAATTCGGCCAATCTTGTCTCTTTTATGCCATCAGAGAAGGCCATTATGACATCATCGATTATCTTGTAAAATTAAGTGGAAACAAATTGGATAAGCCTGATAAAAAAGGGGTTACGCCGTATTTCTTCGCTATAAAAAGTTCAAAAAATAAAATAGCTGAATTTCTTCGTGAAAGTGGATTTAAAACTGAAATCCCTAGTAATGATAAAAAGTCCAAAAGTAAAAAAACGAAGACTAATGTTGCTGAATCTGTCAAAACTGAGGAGGAACCGAAATATAAAAAATTTGTCTTAGTAAAAATAAATGAATCTGGAGAGAAAACAGCCTTGACCCCTAAAGAAGTAGAAGAATTCGAAAAGGAATATCCTGATATTTTCGAATTATTAAAAAACCCAGCAGCCTTAGAAAAATTAGAAAAAGAAGCACCAGAGGAGTAAATTATATAAAGCTTAAAATAAATAACATAATTTAATATTAAATTTTAATAGATTAAAGCAATTCAATTCCTGGGAAAAACAAGCCAAAAAGCTTATTCAGAGTTTGTGGAAATTAAAAGACTCTGAGATATTTCATAGACCAGTCGACCCGGTCGAATTTGGAATTCCTGATTATCATGATATTATAAAAAACCCCATGGATTTCTCTACAATAAAGAAAAAGCTAAATCATTCAATTTACAGAAACTGCAAAGAATTCTGCGACGACCTGAATTTAGTTTTTGACAATTGTATTATTTACAATGGAGTAAGATTATTAAATTAACTTTTAAAGGAACGCAGTCAAATAGGGACTGTTTGTATTAAAGTCAGAAACGAATATAAAAAGCTATTCGATCAGTTGAATATGTCTATTTTTCTATAATTCTGATTTAATTAAATATTAATATAATATATGAAATATTAATTTAGAAGATAGCATTATTTATTAAAATTAATTGGTAATATTTTGAATAAATTTGATAAATCTGCTTGCATAAACATCGGATGGAACGCAACTGATTGCTTCCAAATCGTCTGGTCTTTCGATGATATAATTTTTAAGATTGTTCTCAATTTTTTTGAATATATTAAAGTTTTGTAGATAGTCAATAATAGAGCATATATAGACAACGTTGTTATTTTCACTAGACGGGAAGAAATGCTTTTTATAGTAATTATAATCCTTGTTGTCTATGAACTCGCTTAATTCAATTAAGTTTTCGCCGTTGAATTCAATTTTGAATATAAGAAGAGAATAATCCATGATGTTTAGATCTTCAAAAAATTCAGCATCTCTAATAACGTTATGCAGGAAATGATCTTTATTCAAAATCAAAAGTTTCTTCTCTTCATTTAAGAAGTTTGTATCCTTTCTTACAATCAAAGCATCATTACGATTTGTATCGGTGACAGGGTATTCTCTATTGAACGAAGAACCTTTAACATCATATACTCTAGTTATGAACTATATTTTATAAATTGAGAAAATAAATACTTTTTTAAATTCTTTAATCATTGTATTCCTCATAATTAAAATCATAATAGGATCAGCTTCTGATGATGTTTTAATGCTGAAAATTCCATAAATTCTACAAATCAATGAGTTTGAGTGGTTCTCTAAGTATTGCAGATAGAAAATCAAAAACTTATTAAATATATTATCGAATTCCTCCTTTTTTAATGTTTTAAGAACGAGTTTTGAATCATCTGTTGAAATAAAGAATGAATCACTCTTTCCTTGTGACTTTATAATTTTTGTATTATTGAATGGATTGAGTGATTCAATCAATTCATCTTCTGATAAGTTTTCTAATTTTCTTATCTTTTTAAAAACCTTAGGTGCATACTCAATCAATTCTACATGTACATGATCTTCATTTTTATCTAAAATATAAACATTTAAATATTTACTTGATAATTTGAAACTCTTAAGATCAAGATCAATATAAGTTATTTGATTAGTTTTATTGTAATTTTCATTATTACCAGTACTTATAATGTAGTTTGTTTCCTCTATAAAATCTTTGCTTCTATTTGTTTTTTTAATTTCTAAATTCCTGCTATTGTCAAAAGCACAACTAAGTCCAATGAAAATATTACGCATGAACTATATTGGTATAAATAAATTTTTATAATATCACTCCTTTAATCATATCTGATTCAAGTTTTTTCCATAAACTTAAATTACTCTTAGGAGGAATGTTAATACTTGTCTCTTTCCCTTCATCGACCATGGAGCTCTTTCTTGTATCAGGATTGTATTCTGATTGATCATCACTTAGTAGGGAGTCATCTAAAATTTGGTTGATGAATAAGGCCTTCCAATGACACTTTACGTAACCTTCCATAATTCTAAAGAGACATAAGACTAAATTTATCGAAATAGTAGATAAAGTACAGAAATAAGAAAAGTATGAAAGAGTTGTCGATGGTGATATATTTTGTCCGATGGAAAAGACATAGAGTATAATAGTAGGGAAATAAAATAGAATATAAAGGATGGAGTATAATAAATACTTCAATATCGCTATTTTGAATTCTTTGTCTGCTGCAACTTTTCTTTTTTTGAAAATAATCACAAATGCATAGAATGCATAAATGACATAAAGTAAAGGAACGAGTAACAAAGAATATAAAGCAACTTCTTTACCAGGATTAGTAAAGTCATTTTTTATAAAGCATGTAAGCATGGGCTAATTATAAATTAATTAAACATTTACACTAAGTCCATATATCTCAGAGAAGAACACACTATACGTAAATATCCCAGAAACTCCTGCTGAAATAAAAAAATACATTCTCAATCTACGATTGAAATTCTGCTCCTTTAAGGGATCTCTTACAAAGCAAGTAATATTATGTAAGGAACAGCTGAAAAAAACCCAATCAAAGCTTTGAATAAATATTGATAAAATAGAACTTGCGAAACAAGCTTCGCAGTTATCTTGGATTGCTTGAACTTTGTAGAAAAATATTCCATTGCAGAGCCAATATAAGGAGAAAAAGCTCTCGACGATTGTAAGATAGTAAAGCATTCTCTCGATGGACATTTCTCTTTTCTTGCTCCTTGAATAAGTTACATTAAATTTAATTTACTTGGCTGATAAATTCTTTCTCACGTGTGTAATTATAATAAATATATTTAAAGAAAGTGCTAATGAAGGAAGAAGTATAAATGGCCATGATGGATGTGCGAAACCTATATTCAAATCCTTGATAGAATCATCTTTATAATTTTCACAAATACGGTCGAAGAAGGCATTAGTGTTAGTTATCGATTCCATTAATTATAGAATTAAGATTATTTGAGAATATTTAATTAATAATTAGTGTATTTTATTTAAATATATCAAAAATGATAAATTTTTGAATTAGATAAATCATTCTGTTTTTCATCATCATTCTGCACATTTTCTATTATAGCAGCATTTTCTTCTTCAGTAACTGGATCTTGTTTAAAATCCGATCTTTGTATTTTAACGATGTAATTATATTTAATTATATTAATGTATTTAAACCATGACGGGAGAGAATCATAATTAAACATGAAGAAGACTAACAACATAAAATTCTGAACAAACAGTATTAAGGGCCATTTGAATGAAATATTTTTGATAATATCCAAATCATTAAATGCTATCGTCGTGTTTGTTATAATTCCAATAAGTGTGAAAATTTTTAAAATTTTTAAAATTGTTCCCACCCCTTTTGAACCTTCTACAAAAAATAATAAAAATCTTCTTACCTATCATAGGTACATTATAAATGTATACAAGCTTATAGCAGTCAACAAACCTCTTTAGCCAGATTGAAACCAAAATCAAAAAGAAACAAGAGGGAGAAGCGATCCCGAAAAGGATAACATACCCATACTTGAGAACAATATTGATATATTCATGTGACATATAATCAGGGTATTTGGGCTTAGATAAATTCAGCATTCTTTTATTCTCTTCCTGATTCACAAAATTAAAATTTTTCTTATTATAAATCTCGGTAAGGAATGGGAAAAACAATTCTACTATGTTAAAGACAGTTGATGTTAATATAATTATCGTAAGCTGGTGTCCTAGCTCTTCGAAGCAGTCATTGTTAACACATGATTCGTAGTAGTTTTTGAAATACGCAATATAAATCAAGTTAAAGTAGTAATTTACGAATTCGAAGCTTATTATTTTAATAATCATGCTATCTTCATAAGAAGATTGCATTGTGTGATTTTCATAATTTGTAACCCATTTAGACACATAATAATTTAAAAAAGATGAAATATTTCGAAGAACGACATTAAGTACTGGAATTAAAAAGTACCAAAAATCAGATCGAACTTCCAAATCTGAAATTGATTTTGTAGTTCCTAATTGTAACTTACTTACCTCATTGCTATCCGGCACATTTGCTTCGAAAAAATAGAATAAAACTAAATTAGTTAATATGCTCATTAAGCACATTACAATTGATACTAAAATAGAAAATAAAATTTTAAAAAATTTTTCGATGGTGGTAATCAAAGGGATTTGAACGTTTAAATATATCATGGCTCTGTCGATTTTGCATTTAGGATTTTGTTTTTGGTGAGAATTTATTTCATCCATCCCCCAAATAAAATTGTAATATTTTTGATTGCAAGCCCAGGACTTAATGTACATAATTGCCCAGAAAATTATAATAAATATAAATGATAAATCTAAATAGCATCTGAATAGATTTAAATCTTTTTTAGCAGAATTTTCATGATAAATTATTTTTAGTGTGAAGAAGTAAAAAAGGCCGAATACAGACGGGAATAGCATCCACTTCATAAAATGAGAAACGAACACAAAATAATAAGCTACTTTTTCTCCAAAGAAATTTCTAATAGAGAAATTGAATCGATTTACAATTTCAGTCTCAGAAGGCGACAAAAAATCTCTCACCATTCCTTCAAAGTCCTTTTTGTAACTCTCTTCGTTTCTAATGAAAGTCACACGATGAAAGAAGTAAAACGATTTAAATTCTTCCAAATCCACTAAGAAATTTAAAGACGAATGAATCAACCGCAGCTTGTCAATATTTCTAAAGATGGAACATTCATGTATTCTTGTCAACTTTTCTGCATCCTCTTCATGATGATTGTTTACAGTTTCAGCAAATTTACAGTCATGATATTTATCATTCAACGTGTATCTTCTGAAATATGGCCTTATCTTATCCGAATATTTGAAATATGGAGTGAAATAGGATATATCCTCAGGATTGATCTGCTCATATTGAAGACTGTTCTTCTCGTTGATATTTCTTACAGTGCGTAAAGTTTTCATTTGATTTTCATAAATAAGAGTTTGTAAATCCTTTATATCATGCAACTCTTTTTTATATGTTTTATCGTAAATTTTTAGATCAGCTAAAATTTTTAAATTTAGAAAATAATTAAACTTCTCAGCAATTAGTTGCAACGTTTCCTCATCTCCGTAAAATTCTAAAATTACCAAAATTTTGTTATAGTAAACATTACATTTTAATCCACTAAAATAACAGATGTAGTTGATTAAAAATATAACAAAATGTTCGAAAAGTATAGAAAAGAATCTGGTTGGATCTTTCTCATTTGAGAGAGGAATTCTCAATTTGCTAATGAAGACTTCAATAATTTTCTCGACAACTTTAAACCGCCTCTCATTAGGATCTAAATTGTCAAATTTTATTAATTTTTTAATATCTTCTTTTTGCTCCTGAATAAAATATTCTAAAACAAAGTCTGGTTTTGATATTTCATTCATTAAAGTTTTTTCAGTCTCCTCGAAGGTTTCTAAAAATTTGAACCAACCCTGATAAAAGGTATTTTTATCTTCAACTGAAGTCTCAGGGTCCAATTCTTTCTTTATAAAACCTGGAACATTCATCGAAATAGTTATCATCACTTTTTCGTTGATCTTTTTAAATTAAAAATAACCCACTTACTTTATGGCTTGATGAATTTTCAAGTGCTTCTTTCAAATTTTTGTATAAAAAATTATTTGCTCTTTCTGCTATGTACGATAATCTCTGCTCGTTAGAAGAAAAAAAATTTAATTTTAAGTCTGAAATATAGGGAAGTTTTTTTCTTACTTTTTTCTTAACTTGACCATAAAAATTAGAATCAGAATTCCTAGGTGCATTAACTACTGGAGTGTGAGACACTAAAAATAAATAATAGTTATTTTTGATAAAAATCTAATTAACTTTTTCTGAATACACCAAAAGTTTTTAATACTTTTCTATCATCTTTGTAATCAATCGAAGCGTCATCATCGATCATATTTATAATTTATTTATATTAATATGAAAGGTTAAGCATTCCTGATATAACAGCAGTACCTATATAATTCCTGAAGAGCTACATAAATATTATAATCTTTTTTTTCTACTAATCGTTTCATATTTATTATTTTAATTTCCCTTCTTTATTTAATGATCTATTTGTCAATCTTAATTCTACTCAATACTTTTGTTTTAATTTTCCTCTAAATTTATAAATATTAATATTTTTCAATTTTTATTTGAATTTAAAATAAAATTTGAATGTTCAATAACCAACCATCATCACACCAAAGTAAATCAAATTTACATAAGATAGAAATATTCAACTATGAAGATAAAGAAAATTACAAAACCTGTGACCATAATCAGGATGTCAAAAGTCGAATTGAACAATCACATACCCCTATTGTGATACTCAAAAATTGTGAAAAGCAGACATCACCATTTAAAAGAAACTTAAACAGCACAGAATTTACAACTAATTTACATAATATATCTCGTTCTGATATAAAAGTAGGGCCTACCACAGCTTTACGAGACAACCCCTTCTTTAAATTTGATCTAGACAATTATGTAAAAAATTTCACTTCGCCAAGGAAAAATAACATAGAAGAAACAGTCCTTTTATCGAAGCATAATTTTTGTTTTAAATCTTTAGTTTCCTTTACAGCTTCAAAAGAGAAACCTAAATTAACCCAGTATGAAAGCAAAAAAATTTCTCTCGAATTCTCTAAACAGAAAAATATCATTAGTAGGCAGAACATAAATACGAATTATACATTAAAAAAAACAGAATTCGAGAATGAATCAAAGAATAATATTGAAGTTGGACACAAAACTAATTTTGAATCGGATTCACAAAATTCAAAGAATTCGATTTCATCAGAATCAAAACAAAAATCAAACAAATGTTTAGTGCTTACAAAATCCGAAATCAAAGAAATAAAATCTTTCGTAAATTTTCCTTGCTCAAATGATGCTGAATCTTATTTAGAGAGTAGCCATTCAATCAAAGACATCAGTTATAAAAATAAAAGTTCAGAAAATAGAAGAAAGACCGAAGGTGATGAGCCGATCCTTCATATCTCACAGAACGAAATCAATATTAAAGAAGTTAGCAATCATGAACTAGAAAAAAACCTTTTAGTTAGCAAAGATAGAAGAAATGATGAGGTCTATAAGTTGCTTAAAATTAAGAAGACAGTCAGGAAGCCAGAAGTATCTGTTAACAGTTCAGCCAGGAAAATGACTGATTTTAAAAAAGTAGATGAAGATTGTTTAATAGACGATGGTATATGATAAAAGCTTAAATTCTGAAATATTAAATTAATGTTTAGCTTTCAATTATAATATTCTCTCAAGAAAGAAAAAGGTTCATTCAGTCAAAAAGGTGTTTTGTAGTGAGATTAAGCTTTACAACGATAAATTGCAAGGATACAAAACCTTCAAAATTTTTAGAGACAGTGATATTGGCATCAATCCTTACTGGCAATCTCATCTTATATCTACTGTAATTTTTCATATTCATTTCTTCTAGGATCAAGATGACGACATCGAATCTGACGATGAACAAATTGAGATGGCATATCAATATACTTTAGAGCAGTTAAAGATTGGCTATTTAACATTACTAAAAAAAACTCCTGGTGGTTGTCTTAGAAATGAAGTGTATATTACTATGAAAAAATAATAAGAAATAGGTAATGAATTCTGCTAAATTTATTTTTTTAATTTAAAATAATTTTCAATCTTATTAAGAACTACTATCGACTAAATTAATTTATTGTATGAATAATGGTGAATATGATCTTTCTTTAGATTCTTATAAAACGAAAGAAATTATATTTAATACATTAAAAAATGATCTAAATAAAAATCAAAAGTTTCTAAATTTTCTAAGTTTGAATCATGAAAACTTTTCTAAATCTCTTCAATCAGAATTAAACGAATTCATTTCAATATGTAAATTCAATCAGAAAATTTTTACGACATTAGAAAAAGAAGGGATGATATTTTTACCAGAACAAAAGAAAATTGAAAATTCTTATGTATTCAATGAGCTTCAAATTTTTCTAAATGAAATAGAAGAAATGGAGCTTAAATTATACGTAATCAAGGAGAAAATAAATGAAAATGCAGAAATAAAAAGAATGAAAGAAGATCCCATTAATATCAATAAGGAAAACATGAATATCGAAATAGTCTGCAAAAACATCGAAAAGATTCTTGATGATAGAAATATCTCTGAGGAAAATCGTCTGGAAATAAAAAATGAGGAACTTTCAAGATTGAGAAAATTTAAAAACGAAATTTGTGAATTGTATGAATTGAACATAAAGCTCAAAGAACAAAAGGAAAAATTAGGAAATAAGATGAAAACCTATTGTAATTTGCCTTCTGATATAAAAAAGATAAAGGAAATGATTAAACAGAAAAGAGAAGAATATGATCAATTAAACATAACTTAAATATCTAATTAGCTTAGTTCCATAAATAATGTTATGATTCATGAAATTCTTAAACAATATTATAAAATTGTATTTATATTAATTCATCTTATTCCATTATTAGAATAGAAGTATTTCATTATCTGATTATTTTTTTATAATTGATTATTATTATATTTCTATTTTAAATTCCAATAATAATTAGTAGCTTTCTTCACTTTTTCATCCGAGACACAAAAAATCGGATTTATTTGATCAAATTCCATAGACTCATTATAGGTGAGAGTAACATCATATTCATTGTTGTCAAGATCTTTTAATAGGCTCTTTCTGGACAATGCTAATCCCGCTGTTGCATAATTCGTATGAAATAAATCAGGAGATTTACCTGGTTTATCCACCAGCCCTCCTTCATTGATTTGACAAGCGAAAAGAATGTATGCTTGAAGGGCTAATTGATCATAAAGCAGTTCGTTATCGTAAGAAAATCTCGCTTCATTTCCGTTCAGTATTAGTAAGTTAAAAATGCTAGCTTGCCAGAAAGAATAGCAGGAATCGACTAACTTATTTGTTCTTCCTTGAAATCCTCCTTCAACCTTCATTTGTCTATTGACGAGCCATAGAATAAATCTCTCTACGTCTATTGCATCGAGCTTATTTAATAATGCTAAGGTTGCTATTCCACAGTAAGAATAACCCCCGTGTGCCTCGCAAAATGGCTCTGGACCTAATCCTCCTTCGAATGTTTGACAAAGCTTTATATTATCAACTACACCTTCAATCAGCTCGTCGTCTAGGATATTCAAGACATATGCTACTGTCAAGGCACAGTAAGTAGCTCGAAGATCGCTCTCGCCGTTTTTGTGCATTTGAAAACTTCCTGGGGTATTTGTTATAAAATTAGTGCATTTATTATCGGATTTCTTATCTATTACGAAATTTCCTGTTTTATCTAAGATATATCCATAACTTTTATCTCTATTGTTAATATTATTGTTTTTCATTTTTTTCAGAAAAATTTTCATTTTCTCTCTATCGACAATGTCATATCCTTCTTTAAAATCTAATGCAATTAATGCCATGATTGCAGCGTAGTTTGAAACTACGTGGGGAATTCCTTTAGCGTATCCAGAAAATCCGCCTTCTTCATGTTGAAGTTCTTTTAAATAATTTACGAATTTTATTTTATTTGTGTAACTTAATTCAATTTTTTTATCTGAACACATATCCAGAATGTTTAGTACCCAATAAGAGAACCAGGGCATCCCAGCGTCTAATTGAGAATAGCCTCCAGGTAATCTATAAATCATTTTTTTAGCAAAATTGAAGTGTTTTTCTCGTTCGTATTCGATATCTTTTTCAAATTTATCTGGATTTCTTATATCGAATTCGGATATCTTGAAAATTTTTTCTATTTCTTTTTCGACATAGGATTGTTCTCTAAATGTGCGATTTGTATTCTTATCTTTTTTTCTGTCATTTTGCATATTTTAATTTTTATATTTAAAAAAATTAAATTTATTAAGAAAGCGCATATGGGAATGATTAGTTGTCATTAAATAGAAAAAATTTTAGTTTGATTCATAGGTTAAAATAACAACAGATTATAATTTGATTTAGTAAATTTTGACTAATTTTAAGAAACTGTATGTAATAAAATTTGTAAATAATATTTATGAGATAAAAATATTTTTCAAAGAATTAATTGAATTTATTTTCTTTTTCTATTTTCATTTTCTAATTAAAATTTTTATAAGCTTCTAAAGAAAATTTAATATATATACCAAACATATCACAATTTTTTAATTTCTTCTAAATCATTATCTAACCCTTTCATAAATGAATCATAATAGGATCTAAAATTGAAAGTAGATAGATTATAACAATCTCTCAGACAATACTTAATTTCATCGAATTTTATATCGTCTTGATTTTCAGAAAATTTTTTACTGAAAATTTTTTTACAATCTTTTAAACAAAGACTATAAGAAGTATCATTCAACTTTTCAAAATACTTTTTGTAATTCAAATCATAGTCTATAATTGCCATATAGGGTCCAGCACAAACAAACAGTTCATTTTTCAAAGTATCGAATTCTGTTTCTTCTCCCGGTTTTGGTTCTAGAGTTATCTGGAGTGTCTCGTTTTCCATTTGATTAACAGACTCGCTTACAAGGGAGATTTTACCAACTATGTTTCCGCACTTAGACAAAATTTTTTGTGCAACAATTTTTTGAATATTTAAGAAATTTTCTTCTAATGATTTATATTCATTTTCGGTATTCTGAAGGTAGATTCGAGTCATCTCTTGTGACATATATTCGAAATTCTTTTCAAATTCTTTTTGCATTTTTCTATTTGAATAATTTTATTTAAAAATCAGAATTATTATTGTAGAATTAAATTTATTATAAATAAGACATATTGAATTAGAAATTTTTTCTTAAAATATTTGGCACCTGCATCTTGTTTTTTCTCCAATAATTACTGGATCGCCGTAACTTAAATCGATGTTGTATTTTTTGTAACTTTCTACCATAACTAGATCTACAAACTTTTTTCTAAATGTGAGTTTTTTTAATTTTCTGTTCTTATCTACTGAGGATTTGCCATTATGTGGGATAGGTGACATATTTTTTTTCTTATCCCTACTCGAATCTATTGTGGAGGAATTATTTTGCGCTGAATGTTTTATTTTATTTAAGGTATTATGTGAACTATTCGATTTAGGATATAAGGGGAAGCTTAGATTAGAGGCTGTTTTCTTTGATGAATCCATTGATATTTTGTCTTCTTCATTCTTGTGAATTTGTCTTCTATCTAATTTAATCGGAGAATTCATTTATTAAAATTAAGTTAAATCTATTCATTATTAAAACAGTATAAATATTATGTGAATAACTAATTCAGGTAAATTATTAATTCATAAAATTTTATTATTATATATACTAAGAAAATTGTAATAGAATTATTTATTTTTATAATATTATCGATTTTCGTATTTAAGATAAACTTAATAAAGGCAAATATAAGCTCAATTCTTTTCAAGACATTATCAGAGTTTCAATTGTGTAGCAAGAGCTTTAGTCATTCTCTTAATTTCAGCTGTACAGTCAATTGCTTCAACCTTGTAAGCATAAAGTTTCTTTTTAGGGATGGAGTTATAGAAATGCAGCTTAGGCTTCACATAAAAGAAGAAAGTTTTGAATTCGATGTTACTCGAGATTTGTCTCAATTTATTCTCGTCTCTGTCATTTAGAAGCTCTTTATACTCTTCAGCAGTAATTTTCATCAGCTTCTCGGCTACAGATCCAAATATGTCAATCCAGTGCTCAGATGAACAGTCTTTTACTCTGATAGAAAGAGTGTAGTAATATGTAGGTTTTGGGTAAGACTTGTTACAGCTAAGACAAACCCAGTTATATGTCTCTTGTTGAAGTTTCTTTTTACATCTTTGATCCTCGCATCCACCATAAAAGTTTTTGTCATTGTGCATCATTTGTGTAACTGTAGCTTTGATTCTAGACATTGGCAGCTTGTCGTCTGCTATAACATCGTCTAACAAATCAAGCACGTCTTTCATATAAAACACAGTAGGCAAAAAATTATTTTCGTTAGATTCTTTTTGTGAGACAGCTGGAACTGAGAGGTTTTTTAAAGTATCTAATTTTTTGTGATTTTCGATATAATATCTCACTTCTGTAGCTTCTCTTATCATAGGATTTGTAATTACACCAGATTCCTCGAAGGTAGAGATGTTCCTTCCGTTGAATTCCCCAATTTTTACGTTTTTTAATGCAATCACCTCACCGACATTTACTTCTTTATGAGCAAAAACTCTCCAAAGCGTAAATTCAATTTTGCAGTCGGAAGTATCAGCGATAATCACCTTTTTCATTGGCTGCTCACCATTTTTTGTATTTTTTATGATCTTTTCACCTACCTCTAATACATATCCAATGCAATCTACTACAGAATAGAGGGGAGCATTTACTAAATCTGCAATTTTAGTAAACATGAATTTCTGGTGTTGAATGGAGCCATCGTCTTGGATCTCCATCACTTTGCTATTTTCATCAATGACGATTTTGTAATCAGATTTTACAGAAGAAAACTTTTTATCGTTTATCTTCACGTATCCACCGGATATTTCGAAGACTTTATTTTCATGTATAACATTATAGAATTTTTGAACTGCCTTATTAAAACAAGTCACCTGCATTTCATTACCCTCTTCATCGAGAATCACAAAAGAGAAAAGAGTTCCTCCATTTTTGTTAGGGGAAGAATTGAAAGTTTTCAAGTCAGATTTTTTGATGACTCTGACATAAATCCTGAAATCTTTGGAAAAGGTTGTTAATTGCTTTAAGGGTGTATAAAATTTATTTCTGGGATTTTTCACAGGCGTATTGATATCTAGATCATCATCTGTCATGAAATTCATAATTTTGTTAATTTTAGATATCTTATCGTCACTTCTTTTCGTTCTGGAAGGGGCTTCGTCTAAATCATGCATAAAATTATCATCTTCACATTCAGATTTGATTTGATTGACTTTATCCTTTGCTCTTGCAATATCTCCTTCGTCTTTAATCAATTCAGGGTCTCCAATGACTTCGCCGCCTTTTGAAATCAATTCATATTTCTTGACGATAAATACACGGCTCTTCTGGGATTTCAGATTTGCCGGAGTTACTGTAATTACTTTGATTACATCCCCGTCTTTTAAAGGTTCAGAGTCAGTCACTTTGAAAATAATGAAGCCATTGTATTTGAATTTTGAATCCGAAAGAGTGGCTGTAAACATTTCGCTGTTTCCTCCTTTTTGATGACTTGTGCTGTCACAAATTTTAATATTTAAAATTTGCAGATTCATTTCCACCTCGTATGTCTTCTTTTCTGTTGCGTTTAAATCGAAAAGATCGTAAATGGCATTTGCTGATAATTGATTAGTGTTTCCTTTCATTTACTTTTATTATTAAAATATTTTGCGCTATTTAAGCATTTAAAAAATTTAAAATATTTTGTAAATTTAATCAAATTAATGAAGGATTATCATATAATAAGAATTCTATATTTTTTATTCTATTTGGGTTTTAATTTAATTCTTTATGGGGATTTATGATTAAGCTTAGGGAAATCAGTAAAAGTATGTAAATCCTTATTTAGATTCTTAGATTCTAATGAATTATTAAATCTGAATCAATTTTTAATAAAGATATAATAAGAGAATATAATTTCTTTTAATTTACTCGGCTTAAAATATTTTGACGATAATAAATCATAAAGTGTTCTGAATTATATAATTTTTCTTTTTATTACTTTCAACATTTTTTTCTGATGATATTATTAATTTATTATGATTTATTATCTTCCCTTAATATTTAGATAGTACTTTGACAATTATTAGAATATTGATTAATTTTAAATTTGATCATTTTTAGATTATATTTGTTCTTAGTAATGGGGATTGGGGATTGGGGATTGGGGATTGGCCCAATCCCCAATCCCCAATCCCCAATCCCCAATCCCCAAACTACAATGTAGTCTGATTG
>Ga0169931_10005645_pt1 | contig 19012 bp, 21 predicted proteins | sample Kivu_15m_20L_FD_129675 | JGI IMG/M metagenome (GOLD analysis project Ga0169931, IMG submission 129675) | Freshwater microbial communities from Lake Kivu, Western Province, Rwanda to study Microbial Dark Matter (Phase II) - Kivu_15m_20L... | ecosystem: Environmental > Aquatic > Freshwater > Lake... | reverse complement strand
ATGGGGGATTGGGGATTGGGGATTGGGGATTGGGGATTGGGGATTGGGGATTGGGCCCAATCCCCAATCCCCAATCCCCAATCCCCAATCCCCATTTACCTTTTTTTAAATCCACAAAAACACCCCTTTTATTTTCTTTTCTTTTGATATTTGATTTTATAATATTTAATTATTTCAAAATAAAAATTTAAATTTAAATAATTAGAAAGAGTATGAGCAAAAATCAATTTTCAACGATAAACACAACTAATACTAAGGATAACATTCAAGACAATCCATTCAATCCAAGCAGGACTTTCCTAGACAAAGAAAGAGTAAAGAATCAAATGAAGAAAATGATAATGATGTCAGAGAATCAAAGAGAATCAATAAACACAAGTGCAATTAATTTTCCAAAACCCAAGATTACAAACACATTCGATTTACATAACGACAAGATAACAGAGTTAAATAAGCTAAATAAGGTGGCAGAAATGGTCTTTGAAAATCAAAACATTATTCTTAAGGCGATCACAGAGGAGAATATGGACACATTAAAATTGATAGAATACTATAAAAAGCAAATCGAGATAGAAAAGAAAATATATGAAGACTTTGAGTGCGAAGAGAAAAAGATAAAATACAAGGAAGAGATCTTCTTAGAGGAATCCAAACGAGAATTAGAAGAAAACATGAAATTGATCCAATCCATAAAAGAAGAATGTTTTGAACAAGAGGCAGAGCTGACTAATAAGGAATATAAGTTAGCGAGTCTGAAACAAAGAACAGAAGAAATGTCACATAAAATAGAATTCAATTCAATTGAATTGGAAGATAAGATCAAATTAAAGCTTTATAAACAGAATGAATTTAACAATAAAGAAAAAGAATTAGAAGAGACTAAGAATAGAACAGCTGACATTCAAAGAATAAATAATGAATATATAGATTATCTCAGGTTAATTCATAATGATCTCCAAGAAAGTAAAGGAAATATCAGAGTCTTCTGTAGAGTCCGTCCTTTGTTAGTTAAAGAATCCAAAGAAGAACACAACAACGCTAATTTTATTGAATTTCCAAGCTATAATTCAATATTATTAAACGGTCCTGTAATGAAATCAAATACAGGAAAAAGTAAAGACACTCAGTACAGAGAAATTTATAAATTTGATAGAGTGTTTCGTCCTGAAGACTCTCAAGAGGATGTATTTCAAGAAATTTCCCAGCTTGTTCAATCTGCATTGGATGGATATAAAGTTTGTATTTTTGCATATGGACAAACTGGAAGTGGAAAAACTTACACTATGGAAGGAGAAGAAGATCATAAGAGAGGAATAATCCCCAGAAGCATCGAGCAAATTTTTAAATTTAAATCTACTTTGGAAAATATGGGCTGGTCTTTTGTCGTTGAAGCTTCATGTGTTGAAATTTATATGGATCAAGTCCGTGATTTACTTATGAACTCACAAAATAACATAATATCACAAAATAACAAAGTAGACAAATCCACAAGTTTCATTGTGAAAGAAGTCGAGGATTTGTATGCAATTCTACAAATGACTGGACAAAAAAGATCTGTGGCTGAGACACTGTGTAACGAAAAGTCCTCAAGATCTCATTGCATTTTTCAGTTGAAGATAACAGGCAAAAACAGTCAAACTAAACAGGAAAGAAACGGTGCATTAAATCTTATAGATCTAGCAGGTAGCGAAAGAGTGTCCAGTTCTAAAGTTGAAGGAGAAAGACTTAAAGAAACTATTTCTATTAATAAAAGTTTAACATGCTTGAAAAGTGTAATAACCGCCCTAGTTAGTACAAATTACAAATCAAACACCCATATTCCATACAGAGATTCTATTTTAACATATCTTCTACAGAATTATCTTGGTGGGGATTCCAAAACTCTTATGTTTGTTAATATTTCACCACTTATGTCAAACTTTCAGGAAAGTTCTTGCTCTTTAAAATTTGCTTCAGACGTAAACTCCTGTTATCTAAAATCTACTGAAGATAAATAATTCTTTGAATAATTTTTAAATTAGTTTTATAAATTTTAATTATATTAATTTTACATTAATTTATTAAATCGAATGTCAAATAAAACAAAAAAGTTAAAAACCTTATCTACACCGAATGTTTCTGTTATGATTGAAGATAGTTCATTCGTTAACTCTAAAAATTTTGATTCCTTATCAAAGAAGATTACTATAAAGGATTTGTGCCCAGAAGAGAAACTGAAAATTGGTGAGCTACTGAAAAAATTAGCTGAAGAAAAAGAGGCGAAAGAAAAATTATCAAGAGAAATCGAAGAAGAAAAGCGAAATTATCTAATAAAATTAGAATCCATCAGTAAGGAAAAGTAATAAATAAAATATTAAGCATAGAGATAATCTTTCGATTAGTAATTTGAATAATTCAAGCTTCTGCCTTAAATCAGAAACATTTACAGAAAATTTTATAGGGAGAAACTCCAACACCAAACAAAACGACAACTGTGTTAAGGAAGAAATAAAAAACCTCAGAGAAAAATTTAATAATATGATAGACAAGATAAAACAATCTGCAAGTAAGCAAGAAGATTTTTTGAATAGAATATCGACTACCAAATCTGAATTCGACTTTGCCCCAGTATACGATAAAAAGGAAACTAGACAGAGTCTTTTAGAAATCAGTACAAATAGCAGCATGCTTAGAGAAGAACAACCTTTGAATTTAGAAATCGAAAAATTTTCCCATGAATTCGAAGAAACTAGTAAACCAAACACAAATATAGACAACGACTTTAAAGCATCAGTTACTAAAAACTTTTCGCCTAAGATTTATGACATGACTAATTTGGAACAGCAAAATCAATTACAAACTTCTATTATAAATATCAATCAAGAAATTCGAGATAATCACTATGAAAAGAATAGTCATACAACTGAAAGTATTATTAAATCTTTTAATCTATTAGAGTCTTTCAAAACTACTGAAACGAGTTCAAGTCCAAAAAAATCTAATTCATACTTTTTATCAACTAAAAAGTTAAATGATTTGAAAAATAAACTATATCAAAACGAAAACAACTTAAACCTTTCAAATAATTGGAACAATCTTAGTAATAATAATATTTCACAAAATGATAATTACACAACCATCTCTGATAATAATCCTTCAAACCAAAATATTTTCAAATATAATAGAGAATCTAGTTATAAACAAATGTTAAATCGTGTCAGAGAAAAATCTCAGGAGCAAGCGAAGAGAACAGAAAATGTAATTCCTATAAGAAAAGCTGAAGAAAATAAAGTCCGTTTCAAAATCACTCCAAATTGCACAAATAAATTTTTAGTTTCTTCTAATGAAAACGATTTTCAAATAATTTCTAATTACTCCTCAAGATTTGTGGAAAGATTCCAAGAGAAAAGTTTAAATGACTCGTATCTAACTAAAACTCATTTTGAAAATGAGGATGAGCAGTTAATTTTCATATTAAACACAAATTCCAGCAAGAAAAGTGACTTATCTTCTTTAAGAAAGAAACAAGAGCTTAAGGAAAGTTCTATTGATCTAAAATCAGAATTTTATGAAGAAAATTTGTTTGATCTAATTGAAGAAATTGAATCAAAGGATCGAATAAGAAAAGAAAATCAACAAATAGAGTCCCATCCCACAAATACTGAGATTTCCTTTAATCAACAAATTGATTATGAAATAGATAAAAAGTACATACATACCTTAATATAAATTTTTCATTTAAAGAATTCATTTGACTATGAAAGAAGTCGAGGAAGAAATAAACAAGATAAATCAAATGAATAGAACGAATAATCTAGATAAAGTTTCTGCTAATAGAAATACAAAATATAAAGAAAATTTAACCAAAACAAAAGAGAATCATACGCGGAAGAAGAATACTAAATTTCAAAATGGGAAAAATATTTATGAAAATATAAACATGCTAAATTTTAAATATAGTACTGATTCATAAAAAAATTTATACGTAATAATATGTATTCTAGTAATTATAAGTTAAAAAATTTATTTAAATCTTTTTAACTGCTTTATTGATAGTCCAAATTTAAAATTAATTTATATTCCTATTTATCTTTGATCATTTAAAAATGGAAAATAATCTAAAAACTAATAACAACAAGGACATTAGTAATCTCAACAATCCATCTAAGAAAAAACAGAAAATGCTGATGCGAGAGAAAAGAAATAAGCAATATGAAGATATAGCCAAAGAATGTGCAAATTTGAATATCTCAGAAATCAGAGTGGAGGATTTTGCTGAGGCAAGGAAAAAGGAATTGAATAAATTTGTTCAAATTCTAAATTCAAAATATAACTCTAAGGGAGGATTCCAACTGCTTCCTAAACATATGAGAAGAAGGCAGATGTCACACAATCCTTTCAGAATCCCAGTCAGAAACAGAGTTTCGAATTTAAATGTGAATATAAAATCAAGATGTAAAAAGCACAAAAAGAAGAAAAGGTAAAATAGCATTAAATTTTATTTTGAATTTTCAGATTTCTAAAATTTTCGATTTTAAAAAGAGCCAACAAAAATAACTGGCTTGAAACTCATATCTGGCATGCAAAGAGATTTGTAATGAAAAAACTCTTCAATTACACAATCGCTGCAAAGAGACTTGATAAAGGATTCAAGGCTTGCTATCGCTATTCAAAATATGATAGTTGTATTTATGATAGCTCTTATTACAATTATTTACTTATCGATACTGTGAATGATAATGTAATTCCTTTATTTGAAAAAATTCTCACAAAGTTTTCCTTGAGTAATTTTTGGAAAATCCAAAAATTTCAAATTTATAAAATAAATTTGTATAACAATGACTATTGTAAAAGATTAATCGGTCCATGTTCTTTTATTCTTATGGAAAATTCTATTATAATAACATATCATCCTTTGATGAAAGAAGAAATTGTTAAACTTTTTAAATCTTTTAATCAAGATGAAGATCAAATAATCGAGACTAAATTTTATTTTAATAATAAGCTGAATAATTTAACACTACTCGGCCCTAGAGTTGGAGAAAATATCTACAAAATTTTAAAATCTCTTACCCCTCAAAATGATGATAGAAACATTTTATCAAAATTTAATAACGAGGATGAGTTCATAAAATTTTTGAACATGATGAATGAAAATCAGTTTGTTATTTTTGAAATTTCTAATCCAAGAAGCTGCTTTAGAATGAATGAGTTTATTTTTCGAGAATCAACTAAAGAAATCTTAGAAAAATTGAATAATGAAGATGTTATAAATCAAATCAACTCTCTGAATTATGATAATAAATATTATAATAACCTTCTGCTATCAAATAATTCAACCTTACATGAAAATTTGAGAAATTCAATTTTTAAGAATTCTTACATTATACACACGGATTTAATGACAGACGATTCTACAGTAAAGGAGAATCCCAAGCATTTAGAAATACCTACAGAAAGGACTGTCTTTATGCATAGAAAAAAAGCTAAATTGGAGGACATTAACAAGAAGTTAGAAAATTCCATAAGACAAAAAAGAAAGAAGGACAAAATAATAAAATTACAAGAGAAAAAGTTAAATACTTCTGATATGCAATGCGATGAATTTAAATCTATATTCTCTAATACCAATGAAAAAATATGCCTCATCTTAACTAAAACTAATTTACATCTTCTCGATAAATGCAAAAATTTAAATACACCCATATTCAATTTAATCTTTCCAAAAGGTCATGCCTTAGATTTACTCCGAAGATTTGTTTATTTGGAAACCAGACCTATCGGATTGAAAGAATACAAGTATTACCTAACTAATTCTGATTCTTTTATTTTCCCTGATGATTATCCTTCTACATTATCATATCAATCATACATCAAAGAAAAAACACTAAGGATAATTGATAAATATTGTCGTTTTCCCTCAAGCAAAAGAGTAAATTTTCAAAAGATAGGAAATCCTTATCCATTCTATGCAGCATGGCATAGATTAGGAAACATTAGTTGCAATAATAATAGCAATCCACTTTTCTATAACTTTAATAAAAATGTTGAAATTGTTTCAGATCTTGCTAACAAAGAAAAGCTTCAAAGGCAATTCAAATTACAAAATATAATCGAACCGTCCAGTAAAATTTTTTTGATTCCTGTTTTAATCGAAATGACTGGAAAAGGTATACCCGATTACAATTCTTTGATATGCATTCCAAATCCTGATGACATTTCAAAGTATAAATTAGGATTAGAAGCAAGACTAAAAGGAAAAAATAATATTAAAAGAATGTTAAAAATTGAAAATAATAAATATGAAATTGATGACATTCAAATTAATTTCAATGATGATCCTGATGACGATAAAATCTTAGAGAAGAAGCATAAGACTGAAATAAGAAATAAATACTTCAATACTGAATTTCTTGCTATTAAAAACGAGATATTGTCGAAAACAGAAGAAGATAATCTTGTTTCATTTTCATCAGCTGAGAATTTAAATGTTGATTTAACTATAAAAATCCCTGACGAAAAGGGAATTTCTAGAGAAGTTATTGGATTTGTAACATCAGGTCAATTTTCTTATACTAATTCTAAAGGAATTGCAAAGGGATTTATAAATGTAAGAAGTTTCGAAAATTTGAATAAAATAAACAGAGACGATATTAACAAAATTTACCCAAATAATTACGATTCTAATTCATTTTACAGAGATAAAAATGCAATAGAGTTAATAGCTTTAGTAAGAAAGAAGATTTCTAGAAATTATTATTTTGCAAAAATGAGAACTATCAAAATGAATAACTATAGCTAACACCGTGTCTCCAACTCTATATAAAATTATTATATAAAAATTTTAATTTAAATTAAATTAATTTTAATTTCATGAAAATAAATTTCATTTTTTTGTCTTTTTATTGTAGGCTGACAATAAAATTAAATATACAAAATAAATAAAATTAAATGAAAAAAATAAATTTAATTTAAATTAAAAATTTTATTTTATAATTTTATATAAAATTGGAGACACGATGTTAGCTATAAATTTATAAGAACTTATGATAAAAACAATCGTTTCTTTATTAAAATTCTTGAACCTTTTTTCTGTTATCTTTTCTTTAAATATATTTAATAAAATTAATTCATAACAAAATAAAACATTTCGATAAGTTATATTTTTAAAATTATAAATGACCTTGATTATAAAATGATCTCGTTGTTGAATCCAAATTATGATTGTCTCCTAGATTGTCATAAGATGGTAACCATCCATAAGTTGAATTAGTTACGATAGGATAAGAATATTTGTCTTTAATTTGTTCTTTTTTATTCTTATGTGGACAATAATTTTTCATACTGGGGCATTTCTGACAATATGTGTTATCCTCATCATTTTCAAAAACAGGATTACTTTTAAACTTACTATTCATTTTATCGTTCATCGCTTGTATATCTCGTTCATTGACCTCAGGAATTTTTGATCTGGCAAAGTAATTATTTTTTTCATTCAACTCCTTTTCATATTTTTGTAAAGAACTGCTCGATGATTTGCTTGAAGCAAGATCAATTTTTTTCTGTATTTGTTTATTCATTTCTAATTCTCTTGAATTAAGCCCACTACATTTGAATCTATCAAAATGGGGTTTTTCTTTTGGTTTGTCTTCACTATCCATTATTAAAATTATTAAAATTTAAGAATTATAGTTATTTATAGTCTATAGTATTTAGTACTAAGTTCAGGATAGGTAGGTTAATTTATTTATGTGTTTATTAATTTATTTATATATTATTTTATACAGTCGATGTTTGTGTCGTTCTTCTTTCCTGTTGCATCGAAGGGTTGTATTTGTGCAAATATTCACCGGTTACTATTTGGACCGCCTTATATTTCAAATGAACAGCATATGAATATACTATCCAGATCATATACAATTGGATTGAAAGTATCACTATACTCGCCACGAGATATCCTAAGCTTCCTTTCAGATAGTGATCCCCGAATGGTTTATAAACGCGGGTAATTAATAATATTAAAATTACTATTGTATCGATTAGACTTAGTAAAAATATTAGGCCGTATATTACGTAAGCTGTATAGGCAGGTGTAAATTCGTAATTCATCGAAGAGTAAAATACAAGCAAGCAAGCGGTGAAATATAGAAATAACATCAATCCGCTTAGAATTATTGTCCATAATGATCCATATCTGAGTGCGGAAAAAAAATTTGAAAGGGATGCAATAAGAAAAATCAATGAGATTATTTGTGATCCTGTTTTAAGCGAGCAACCGCAACATGCATCTTGGGCAAGGAAATTAGGAGTGATAAAAAATAAAAACCTCTCTGACTCTGTTACTGGTATAATAGGATTAGATATTCCATCTACTCTTACATTCGACATGATATTTTGAGTGTTAGTAAATTATAAAAAACGATGGAATCTATTAAAATTGCGAGTTGTAATTTTATTAAATTTTAACGGGATTTTTAGTTTGCGATAATTTTCAAGTAAATCATCAAGGAGGCTGAATTTATTAATTATTTAATAAAAATAAAAAATGAAATTTCAAATTTTACGATTTCGATTTATTAATAAGTATAATCATTACAGATTCTCTTCTATAATTAATCCCACTACTAAGTCGAAGATTAACTTTGAAAGGATATCAGAAGATTATTGGTTGAGTAAAACTGCTAATGTTAGCAACATGTGCGGTATTAGTGAACTCAATGAAGAAGATATCGCTCATTCCAACAAAATTTTTCACGATTTAAAAATCGATAAAAATTTCAACAGAGCTTTAGATGTTGGAGCCGGAATAGGAAGAATTACTTTTAACGTTTTATATGATAAATGCGAAAAAATTGACATGTTGGATATTAATAGAAAATTCCTTGAATCAGCTTTAATTAAAGAAAAGGAAATGAAAGGAAATAAAATACATAGATTATATCCTCAAAAGCTTCAAGATTTTAATTTTGAATTCATTTACGATCTCATATTTATACAGTGGGTTCTTGAATATTTAAACGAAGAAAATTTTGTTAAATTTTTGTCAAATGCTGTGTCTCATCTTAAAGATGATGGATACATTATTATTAAAGAGAATGTGAATTTGAGTGACGACAATGTAATTTTTATAGAGGAAGAAGGTTCTCTTATTAGACCAATTAAATTTTTTGAAAGTGTCTTTAAAAATTTTAGATTGAATGTGAAGAGTGATGAATTAGTTATTTATAAAAATGTAAAATATGAAATATATGATGTTAATTGTTGGGTATTAAGCAAAATTTGATTTATTATATTTTTATTATTTATTGTAATATTTACTTTTATTTATTTTTTATATTTTTTCTTTAAGTTTTTATAAATTTTTGTAACATCGAAAACATTCTCCCTTTGCATGTATTTTTCACATATATTTTGAGTTCTAGGATCCCGCAGACCATTTCAGATCTTGTTTAAAATTATATATGCATTCAATTCAGTATCTTCTCCAAGGCTGAATTGGTAAATCTTCCGCAACAGCATAATTTCGCTTTTGTTTTTTTTATAGGTTAGGTTTTCAAGCGATAAAATTTTACTTTTAAAATTATTTGCCTTCTTTAACAAATTTGGAGAGACCCACTTTGATTTCATTTTTCAAAAAAATTTTCTTCTGACATCTTGCTGACATATTCTGATTTTCTTTTTAACTGAGTTGAGGATTACAATCTTATTAGTGTCTTCATAGTCTTCAGAATTTGATTCTTCGATAGAATCCAATTTTTTTAAAATTACAAGACAAGGTATTTATAGTATTGGAAAAATTTTCTAAAATTTAAACCCAAATATAATTATATATAATTTTAATCCCTAATTCTTTTTTATCTTATGTAACCAATTTATGAAATCCTTAGATTTTCATTGCATATTGTCTTCTTATTGTACATTATTAAAATCTCCTAATACATGCCTAAATAGTATTATATAAAATTTCCGTTAAAACTATTATTATTTTATTTAAAAAGAATAGTAGAAGTTAAGGAACTACGATTTCCATAAGACTCAATTTAACCCTATATAAAAATAATTTATAAAATTCAGTAGTAATTCCTTATGATAATATAATATTTGTTTGAAAATACCTACCTTGGGATATATTACTGTTTACTAAATTAATTCTATTTATGAGTCATATAAATATATCCTTAGTGAATTTAATCACGAAGTATACATCAAAAGAAATAATTAAATATTAATACATATAAATGAATTATTTACAAATTGAAAATATTAGGGTCCTTAATATTAAAATTTTTAAAATTATTCACAATTTAATTCCATCAAATACACATTCTACTTATTCTTTTTATCTACATTCATTTTCATATTGAATTTATTTAATGAACTTGATTTCTGTTCACTCTTTTGTCTCTCCTTTTTTTCTTTGATGTAATATATCCTCAGTTTTTCTGAGTTTTTAAAACTCTTTTTCCCTGTATCATGGATATTTCTAGTATCTTGTGATTTCTCATAATCGAAACCAAATGAATCAGAATTTTTTCTGGGCAAGCTCTATCCTTTTTAGACATTTACGAGTTTAATTTATAATGTATAAATATCCCTTATATTTTAGATTATATAATTTGAGAAAATGACAAAATGAATATAAGACTAAATTTACTTACTAAATAGAGAACACTAGACAAACTAAATTTGTCAAGGTAAATTAAGGGTAAATATGATAGTAATCATAGAATGCGTTTAAATTGTTTAGAAACACTTGAAAATTTATGAGATAAACAAGCATTCAATCATTTATCATAGCCCTTTTATCTTACAAGTTTTTAATTTATAAATTAAAATTTTATTTTAATACCAAATTCAATCCTTGTTTAGTCTTACTTTATTTGTAAATTTTATAACTTTAAATAAAAAATTAAATCAAACCATTAGATATTTATAACAGTCGAAGTTAATAAACGGACATATTCTTTTCTGAGCAATCTAATTTAAGGGAAATATTTCTATTCATAACCTTTCTTATAAATTCAAAATCAAAATATTTTAAATAAATAAAATAATAAACTAAATTATATAATTAAAAAAATAATTACAAAAGTATCTATACTAGAAAAAATGTTAAATTAAATATTTTATATAAAAGAATGGCTGATAGATATGAAAAACAAGTTTACCTTGCAATGTTGGCTGAGCAATGCAGCCGTTTTGAAGACATGATGGAATTTTTAGAAGAGATGGTAAAGGGAAAGAAGGACGACCTCACCTCAGACGAAAGAAACTTATTGTCAATTGCATACAAAAATACCATTTCACTAAGAAGACAAGCAATCAGAACATTGATGGCCTACGAGCTCAAGGAAAAGAAAAGAGAAGAATCTCTCTATTTACCTTATATCGTCGAGTATAAAAATAAAGTAGAGAAAGAATTGGAAGCATTATGTCTTAAAATCATTGGAAACATCGACGCTCATTTGCTTCCCAAAGCTGGTGACAGTGAAGCCAAAGTTTTCTATCACAAAATGAAGGCCGATTATTACAGATACATCGCCGAAAATGTTGACGGAGAAGCCAAATCAAAGTACTCCAACCTTAGTAACAAATCTTATGAAGAAGCAACAGCCTCAGCTAAAGATTTGGCCATTTCCAATCCCATCAGACTTGGATTAGCTCTCAACTACTCCGTTTTCTATTACGAGGTCTTCAATGACCACGCCAAAGCTTGCGATATTGCAAGAGAAACCCTCGACTTAGCCAAAAAAGAACTTGCTGGAGTCGATGAAGATGACGAGGAATACAAGGATGCCTATAGCATCATTAACTTACTTCAAGAGAATCTCAGCATGTGGACTCCTGATGCCGATTTATAGAGAATTAGAATAAATTTACTTATAATAAGAACTCATTTCTTTATTTAATGAATATATCAATATAATCTTCTTTGGATAAATTTAAACGCTTTAAATTTAAATTTAATTTAATTTAATTAAATTTGGTATGAAATTTAAATTAAATAAAATAATTTTAATTAATTTTATGGTAAAATCGAATATAGAAACTTTTCTAAGAATTAAGCCGAGTGATAATTTATTAAGCCACCTCCATTCGAATTCGATGACAAATGAAGAAATAAGAGAATTAATTGAGAACAGAAGGAATCTTAACGAGATGAATTATGAGTTGAATGATAACAATAGTGTCCTAGGGATTACGATGCCAGACGAAATGAGAAAAGGTTACATAAATAATTTAAAGAAGACCTATGAATTCAAATTTAATGGAGTCTTTGATAAGACTTCTAGTCAGGAAGATATATTCAAAAAAATAGGCAGCAAAGTTATCGATAACTCCTTGGAAGGTTATAACAACACCGTATTTTGTTACGGGCAAACCGGAAGTGGTAAAACCTTCACAATGTGTGGATCTAAACTATGGAAAGAAAGAGGTTTAATCCCCAGAATAATAATAGAGCTATTCAAACAGATGAAAAAAGTGAAAAATTATTCCTACGAAATTTTCATTTCATACTTAGAAATCTATAATGAAAACGCATATGATCTACTTGATCGCCAACATTCAGAAATGGACATAGAAAAGTGGCGCAAGATAACAGTTTACGAAGATAACATGGGAAACATCATAATGAAGAACCTCTATATGATAAAAGTAGAAAATGAACAACAGGCTCTAGATCTATTAATGAATGGGAACTATATAAGACATGTTAGTTCTACCCCAAACAATCTCGCATCCAGCAGATCTCATGCGATATTTTCCTGTGTTTTAGAAGGAAAAGAAATCAATTCAGAATTTATGAGAGTTTCTAAAATAAACTTAGTCGATTTGGCAGGTTCCGAAAGAATGAAAAGCAATCAATACGACACAAACACAGCAAATGAGACCAAGTATATAAATCTCTCTCTGTCATTTCTCGAACAGGTTATAATCGCCTTAAATGAAAAGTCAAACGGGCAAAGAACACATATTCCTTACAGAAATTCTCTAATGACAACAATACTTAAAGATTCATTGGGAGGAAATTGTAAAACTATTCTAATCGCAAATGTCTCTAGTGAAATAGATAATATAGAAGAAACCTTCTCGACAATGAGATTTGCAATGCGATGTGGGATGGTAGAGAATGAAATAAAGATAAACCAGCATGTTGATTTGAATATATTAGTAAGCAAACTCCATTCAGAGAACGAAGAGCTTAGAAAGTAAAATAGCCATATTAACATAAAAACTAGCAAACTTTCAAGTGCTAAAATGGTCTATAATCAACAGAATGTCTTAGAAATTATGAACAAAGATCTCAATCCTAATGAGAAAGATGAATGTAAGGTGATTATTTCAAATTATTTGAACAATCCATCCAAAAATAAAAAACTTGAAGCCAAAAATGCTAATCAATTGTTTTTCATTATCGAATATTTGATACAATACATAAATAATAAAGAAAGAGTATTTAAGGAGAAGATAGGGAATCTCAGTGATGATAATAAAGAATTAATAAAAATTATTGAAGTGAATAAAGATAAAATTGCGTTGTTAGAGGAATCATTTAAGGAAAATTTAGATATTAAGGAAAAATTAAAAGATTTGAAAATAAATTTCGAATATGAGTCTGGTTTGAGGATATGCAAGTCCAAGTATATAAAAAGTAATTTGGTAACAAATGAAAATATTCGTAAAAAAGAACAAATTAATCTCAATGATAATAAATTTTCGGAAAGGGCATCAGATTCGGCATCTAACAGTTTTGTTGAAGAAAACAAAAAAGACCTGAATAATCTAATCTAAAATAATCTTGGTAGCAAATTAATATACAAAAATACTTTTCCTAAAAATAAAAAAATATGATAAGCCGATGTGTTTATAATTGTTATTATGTGAATTCAGAGTCTGTAGGTGTATATGAAAATTTTGATGCTGGTTTTGTGTTTGAATAATTTTTTTAATTAAAATTTTAAAATAAAAATTTCGAATTAAATTACATAAATTACAATGGATTATTCATAATTTTAGCTAAAATCAAAACATCTTCAAGTATTTATAAAACCAATATAAAAAATAGCTTATAAAAATAAAAATCCTCAAAATAAATATATCCTTTTATAATTTTAAAAATTCTTTTTAATTAAATTAATTTTTAATTAAAATGGCAACAGCTTTTAACAGGAATAGTATTATTAGAGATTATTTAGTAAAAGATAAGTTGGGTGTGGGATCCTATGGGGTGATTTACAAGGTTTTAAAAAGGGGAGAAAAGCATTATAGTGTTCTGAAGCAAGTTTCTTTATTTAATATGGATAAATATGAAATACAAGAAGTGAAAAACGAATCCAAAATTTTGGCATCTTTGAATTCAAATTTTATTGTTAGATATTATGAGAGCTTCATAGAAAACAATATGCTCTATATCGTGATGGAATATTGTGATGGGGGAGATTTGTGTAATTTTTTGAATAATCAGACAAAACTTGGCAGAATGATGAGTGAAGAGAGGATTTGGAGATTTTTCATTCAAATAAGCTTGGGATTAGCATATATTCATTACAAAAAGATCCTTCACAGAGATCTGAAAACTTTGAATATTTTTCTTTCAAAAGATGATAAACTAAAAATAGGGGATTTAGGAGTTGCCAAGGTCCTCTCTCAAACTAATTTTGCAAAAACTTTTATCGGAACTCCTTATTACCTTTCTCCCGAAATATGTGAAGAAAAACCCTACAATGAAAAATCTGATGTTTGGGCTCTTGGCTGTATTCTTTACGAATTGGCTACTTTAAAGCATCCATTCAATGCTAATAATCAGGGTGCCTTAATTTTGAAAATTTTGAAAGGAAAATATGACCCTATTTCCAGTAAAGATTATTCCAGTGAACTAGCAACTATGATCAATCTCCTTCTGGAAAAGAGTTATTTTATTAGACCTTCAATGTTCGAGATTATCAAACATCCCAGTAATATAAATATAAAATAATTTATCGTAGTATTCTTAACTAAAGCTAAAAGTGTTGGAATGATAGATCACGTTGTAACTACATGCATTGACATCAACTTGCATATACATGCAGTGCCATTTTTCAGAGACATGATGGGTGTAGATAAAATAAAAGAAGTTAAGGAATTAGAAGCCCCTTTATCTAAAAAAAACTCAAAAGTCAGCAGTAATTTTAATTTATTCATCTATAGAGAAATCGACAGATAATTTGCAAAAATTAAATGTGAAAAATTTAAGGCTAGAGATAAATCCTACAATCAATAGTGATTCTAAAAGTAAATAGTGATCTCAATTAACTTTAGGATCTATTGAAGACCCATCTAAGAAATTTATTCAAATGAATTTACCTAGTAATTATAAAAAGCAGTTACAAATTAAAAAAGATAAAAAGGCTCAGATAAACAAGCAAATAAATTCAGTAAATATATTATATAAAGAAGATCAAAGATAATCCTCCAATAGGTAGAAGTAGTTCGCAAAATACTAACCAAGTGAAAATTCTGAACATACTCGTAAATGTAAATAACACTAATCATGCTCCAAACATAATACCACAAAACTCAGCAGAATTGAGCAAGGATAAAAGCAACAATAAAAGTAATTCCAAAAACAAAGATAGAAAGACACCAATTAGAGCAGTAAAGAGGGAAGATTCATTTAAAAAAGAGAATTTAAACAATCATCCAAATAATCCAGTTACTAACTCAAATAATAAGGAAAAACATCAACTTAAAGTAAATGAAGTTTATCTAAAAATGAACGAATTCGATGCTAAACTAGAAAATGATCAAATCAATCCAAATAAATCAAATGAACAAAAAGCTCAACCAAAACGTCCACAAAGTTCTTTGGAAAAAGACAATTTAGAAATAAACAAAAATCAAAAACAAGAAGATAATAATTTATTAAAAAGAAACGATTCTATATGTAGCCAAGATTTAATCGATGAATATATAAAATATAACATTAACAAAAAAATATTAGAAAACCCAAATATTGCAAACGTAGAAAAATCTAAAATGGTCATTCCCAGGCCCGATAAAATAACAAAACAAGAATCCAAAGATTTTAAATGCACGAACTTATTCCTTGACGATGATAAAAGGAGAACTGAATTCTTTAAAGATTTAAACTTGAAAGACTCAAATTTCGATAATACAGAAATATCTAAATTCGTAGATGATCTATTGAAGAAATCCAATCTCGATTGTAACTTAAGTACAATATTCAGTGACAAGAATTTTAATAACAAAGCTTCAATAAGCGATTTCTTAACAAAAACAAAGGATGATAATTCAACAATAGAAAATCTAAATCCATATTTGGACAGCATAATGAAAGAATTAAAAGCCTATCAACAAAACAAGGAAAAAGTTCAAGCACTTGAGGCAGAAGACCAAAAATTAGAAAGAATGCAATCTAGAGCAAAGTCTAGAAAACTATCAAAAAAGCAATCGAAAAATGAAGATTATGAAATCATTCCATCTATCCCTTTGTACAAGAAAGATATGAACTTTGATTTCAGCGTATGTTATGTTAACGATAACAGCATGCAAGATGGACCAACAAAAAATAATTCTGAGAACTTAGAAACGAATTCCTTAGAAAATAATACTTTCATCCACAAGAATTCGAACTCAGTCATTGTCAAAGATTTTATGGATTCCTATGACGATAATTCTTATGATTACTATGACGAAGAAGAGGAAGAGGAGGAAGATGATTACTATGAAGGTGATGAGGAAGCTGTGGAGGTCGTTAAGAATTTCAGAAACAGTGAAAATATTGAAAAGGGCCCAGAAGATTCCACGATAGACAAGGACAAAAATAAAGCCAAAGAATTATCAGAATTAAAGGAACAATTTTCTAAAAAAATTGAATTCCATAAAAACGAATTAAAAAAAATTGCTGGAGAAGTTGAATTTAATAAGATATATCAAGTCTACCAAAATGAAGAGAATCCAGAAAATATTGATGAGATCAGCCAAAAGATAGATAAATTGATAAGAAGTTCAATTCCTCATACTTATGAAAATGTAAATATTATTTTCTAATAATTTAGTTTACTCTTCAATTTTATAGTTTAATTTTCTATGAGGTTCAATTATCCTACATAGACAAAGAAATAGGGAGTGAAATTTAAATATTTTAAATTATGTTATTAAATAATTAAGAATTTATATTAATAACCTTTATTATTAATCATGATTGAAATTATATTTTATTGTTTCTTCCCACCTATAGTAAATTTAGAATTATTTAAAAAATCATGGAATTCAGAATCTTTTCCAGTTGTCTTTTTCCTTTTTCCTGATTCTTTGTTATTATGAGTCTTAAAAATTTCCCCATCATCTTGTTGTTCAAGATTTGTAAGAGAATCGTGGTTGTTGAAAATCTTCTCTTCCTTATCAATTATATTTTCTACCTCAACCCATCTTTCAAAATTTGTTGGAGTTTCAACTCCACCTTTATACAAATCGTCCCATTTTTCAAAAACGACCTTACGAAGTGTTGCTTGGTAATTGCCACCTTCACTTAATCCCCACATGGATCTTAGCTTGTTTATGTTTTTTGAAAGTAAGATCGTTGATGAGTATTTGATTGGTGGATCGTAACTGTTGCAGTAGGCTTCGAAATGAATCATGTTACTGTTAGTTATATCAAAAGAAATGTGTTCGATTTCACCACAAGCTAACGAGTAAAGTTTTCAATTAATATAACAAATTTACGATTAGTCTGTTGATCCTCAGAAAACCTAATATCTAGAAGTATATATTCTTTGCTTTGTGCCCATCTAAAACTAGGACTAACCTTTTTATAGTCTATTTCCTTATATGTATACTTTCGTTTGAGTAGGTTCAATTGATTAGAATATGAATTTATTTTTTGATTGAGCATTTCTTTTATTTTTAATCCATTATTGATCATTTCGTTTAGAAGATATTCTAAAGCTGTAAAATGATTTGTTTTCATTAGATCTTCAGTGCATTCTTCGAAATTTTGAGTCTGAAAGTGTTTTATGTTTTCTTTTAAATATTTTATTATTTCTTGATCCTGTTTTATTTTAATCAAATTGCATGGATTTACACATGCAACATAAAAAACAAATGAAAAAACTAAGAAAATAAAAATTTTCGCGATTTTCATTTTTTAGAAATTTAATAAAGTTCAATAATAACAATCCTGGAAGAAATTTTTAATCATAACTAAAACTCCTTAAAAATTATATACAGAATTTGCATATTTTTATAATCCATGCCATAATTATAATACCAAACAGAATAAATACATAAAATAATCCTTAATAAGAATAGATTATCTAAAATAATTTATTTATATTTTTAATTTCCTTAAGATGAGTATAATTCTATTTCGCCTCTTTAGGGTAAAAGCAACTCCAAAAAAGATAAAATTCACTTTTTCTATCTTAATTGATTAAAATAGTTGATGTTTATTGGAATCATCCAAATTCTTCTTCTATGAATATTTATTATTGCCTATTCTAAATTCATCTATGTTTATTTTATGTTTATTATGTCTTTTTTCAAATAACTCTCTATCTTTATCGAGAAAATTTTTATCTAAATTTACGTTAGAATTAAAATCCACTCCAGTTTTATCATCTTTTGAATTAACAAAGATTTTTCTGTTTTCTTCATTTTGAGGATTGATACTAGGACTACTCATGAAATGAACATTTCCCACAACTGTTGGTCTGATCGTTATTTCAACCTCTTCATCTTGTGAAAATTTTTGATTCAAATACTAAGGATATTAATAATATTATATTATTACTGGTTTATTTTTGCTTGTAAATTTTTCAAATAAATTAGTCCTCGTATTATTCATAAAAATATCTGAAGAAAATGTTTTACCGAAAGTCCCCTGATTCTGATAATGTATTTTTTGAAATTTATCTTCGCATGTTATACGATCATTTCCTGAAAATTTGAAGATCAAAGAATCTACAAAATATTTAGACATTTTTCTAAAGCTAGTTAAATAATATTTACTTAATTTCATCCGGAACAGTTT
>Ga0169931_10005644_pt1 | contig 19012 bp, 17 predicted proteins | sample Kivu_15m_20L_FD_129675 | JGI IMG/M metagenome (GOLD analysis project Ga0169931, IMG submission 129675) | Freshwater microbial communities from Lake Kivu, Western Province, Rwanda to study Microbial Dark Matter (Phase II) - Kivu_15m_20L... | ecosystem: Environmental > Aquatic > Freshwater > Lake... | reverse complement strand
TCGAGCGGCAGCCCGAGCCCCGTGATGTCGGCCCAGCGCCGGTTGATGCCGGACGCGGACACCCAACTCTCGAGCGGAGCTCCGTCCCACTGCATGCGCCAGCCGCGCGGAAACCAATCCTCGACCTCCGCGAGCTCGACGAGCTCGCCGCGCAGACACAGCGCCTCCGCGAGCCCCGTGCCTCCGCCGACGTAGTACGCGTCGCGCACGCCGCGCAGACCGCCGTCGTCCGCGTGCGCCTCGCCGACGCCCGCGCACCAGCCGTCGCTCTGCAGGCCGAGCAGCTCACCGTCGAACTCGAGCCCCTCCGAGCGCAGGAGCTGCTCGAGCTGGTTCAAGAACTCCGGCACGCGCGGACCATTGAGCGCGAAGTCGATGCCGCGCGCATCGGCGGTCTTGCGGCCGGGAAACGCGATGCCGAGCAGCACGCGCGCCGCGCCGCGCTCGTGCGCCAGCTCGAGCACACAGCGCGCCGTCGACTCGACCCACGCCCAGCCCTGCTCGCGCTCCGCCGGACCGATCGGGCCGAGCTTCTCCGCGCTCGCGAGCCCGCGCTCCGCGGGCGTCTCGAAGCCCGGCACCTGCCGGTGCGCGCGCGAGCGCTCGGCTCCGCTCGCTCGCACGCGCAGCCCACCGCCCGGCGCGGGCTCGACCTCGACGTGCACCGCGCGCACATGCGTCGCGCCGCCGTCGACGCCGACGAGCTGCGTCGAGAGCGGAAGTCGTCGCTGCGGTGCGAGTCTCATGGCGTGGCCGCAGGATGGCACTCCGCTCACGCACTTGCAAAGGCCCCGGAAAAGCACATCGCCCTCGCATCCGCTGCTGCGAATGCGAGGGCGACGGGAACCGCAGTTCGCAGCGCGCTCAGCGCTTCGTGGCGCCCGTGTAGATCTGGCGCGGGCGGCCGATCTTGAACTCGGGATCGCGGCGCGACTCGAGCCACTGGGCGACCCAGCCCGGCATGCGGCCGAGCGCGAACATCACCGTGAACATGTTGGTCGGGATGCCCATCGCCTTGTAGATGACGCCCGAGTAGAAGTCGACGTTGGGGTAGAGCTTGCGCTTGACGAAGTACTCGTCGGACAGCGCGATCTCCTCGAGCTTGCGCGCGATGTCGAACAGCTGCGCCGAGGGGCTGCCGGCCGGCACTCTTGCGAGGATCTGGCCGCAGTACTTCTTCAGGATCGTCGCGCGCGGGTCGTAGCTCTTGTACACGCGGTGGCCGAAGCCCATCAGGCGCGTGGTGTCGTTCTTGTCCTTGGCGCGCGCCACGAAGCGCTCGGCATTGCCGTCGTTCTGCGCGATCCACTCGAGCATCTCGATCACCTTCTGGTTCGCACCGCCGTGGAGCGGGCCCCACAGCGCGCTGATGCCGGAGCTGACCGAGGCGAACAGGTTGGCTTGGCTCGAGCCGACCATGCGCACGGTCGAGGTCGAGCAGTTTTGCTCGTGGTCGGCGTGCAGGATCAAGAGCAGGTCGAGCGCCTTGGCGAACAGCGGATCGACCTCGTACTGCTCGCACGGCGTCGCGAACATCATGCGCAGGAAGTTCGAGCAGTAGTCGAGGTCGTTGTTCGGATAAACGAACGGCTGCCCGATGTAGTGCTTGTAGGAGTACGCCGCGATGGTCGGCATCTTCGCCAGCAGGCGAATCACGGTCTTGTGGATCGTGTCCTCGCTCTCGGGCTCCTGATAGAAGGTCGCCATCGCCGCCACGGCCGCGGCGCACACCGGCATCGGGTGCGCGTCCTTCGGGAAGGCGTTGAAGAAGCGCGTGAAGTTCTCGTGCAGCAGCGTGTGGTGCACGATCTCGTCGGAGAACGACGTGAGCTCGGCCTTGGTCGGCAGCTCGCCGTGCAGGAGCAGCCACGCCACCTCGAGGAAGCTCGAGCGCTCGGCCAAGTCCTCGATCGGATAACCGCGGTAGCGCAGGATGCCCTGCTCGCCATCGATGAAGGTGATCGCGCTCTTGCAGGCGCCCGTGTTGGCGTAGCCCGGGTCGAACGTGACCAAGCCGGTCTGGGCGCGCAGGTTGCGAATGTCGATCGCGACCTCGCCCTCCGTGCCCTCGATCAAGGGCAGCGGCACGGTCTTGCCGTTGTAGGTGAGCGGGATCGAAGTCGGTGCGGTGGCCGTGGGCTCGGGGGACATGGGAGCGCTGCGTCGTCGGGGAGTCTTCTCGTGCAGTCCTAAGGCCGCGAAGTGTAGCGAGCCCCACCCGCCCGGCTCCACAGGCGAAGGGCGAAGAACGCTTCAACTTCGGGACGAAAGTCCTTCCGGTCGCAGCGCTCCTTGGCCCCCGCCACCCCCGCGCCTCTAGAATCGCGCCGCGGCTTCTCGAAGAAGCCCGACCCCATGGCCCGCACTCAAAAAGTCGTCGCGGTGCTCCCGGCGTACAACCTCGAAAAGGGGATCGCCGAGATCGTCCGCCGCACTCTGCCCTTCGTCGACCACGTCGTCGTCACCGCCGACGCCTCCAAGGACGGCACCGCCGCCGCCGCCCGCGCCGCCGGGGCCACGGTCCCGGAGCCCGAGATGGTGCGCGGCAAGGGCTACGCGCTGATCAAGGGGGTCGAGGCCTCGCGGCAGTTCCAGCCCGACATCGTGATCGTGATGGACTCCGACGGCCAGCACCTGCCGGAGGAGATCCCGGTGCTCTTGAAGCCCTTCGAGGAAGGTCCGGTCGACATGGTCGTCGGTAGCCGCATGCTCGGCACCCTGCGCACGTCGACGATCAACAAGTTCGGAAACTGGGGCCTGAAGTGCATCTCGTTCGCGGTCACGTGGCGCTGGCTCACGGACACGGAGTCGGGCTTCCGCGCCTTCAAGGCCGAGCGCCTCTACACGCTCAAGCTCTCCTCGCGCGGCTACGAGATCGAGAGCGAGCTCCTGCTGCGCGCCCTGCACGCGGGCTTCAAGTATAAGGAGGTCCCGATCCACGTGCCGTTCGCCGTCCCCGGCGTCACGGTCTGGGATGGCCTCAAGGTCGGCTGGTACAAGGTCAAGAACGGACTCAAGCTCCGCTTCGGGATGGACTTCTAGCGATGGACTTCGCAGCGATCGAGACCCGCTCCCGCGCCGCCAGGGCCGCCGGACAGGAAGTCGTGCTCGTGCTGGGCTTGGGCTTCGTCGGCACGGCCGTCGCCGGCAACCTCGCGCGCGCGGAAGGAAAGCGCGGACGCCTGTACTTCGTGATCGGTCTCGATCGCGACGACGAGCCCGGCCGCGCCAAGGTCGCGCGCCTCGACCAAGGCAGCTCCCCCACCTACGCCAACGACCCGAGCCTCGAGCGCGTGATCCACGAGGCCTGCACGGTCTCGAAGAACCTCGTTGGCTCCAACGACCCGCGCTCGATCGGCCTCGCCGACATCGTGGTCTCGTGCATCAACCTCGACGTGCAGCGCGAGGCGGGGCAGGTCGACCAGCTCACGGTTCCGACCGAGGGCTACGCCGCCGCCATGCGCATGGTCGGCGCGCACATGCGCCCCGGCACGCTGGTCACGGTCGAGAGCACGCTGCCGATCGGCCTGTGCGACCGCGTGCTGTATCCCGCGCTGTGCGAAGGCCAGAAGAAGCAAGGCGTCGACGTCGCGGCGCAGCCGCCGAAGCTCGCCTACTGCTACGAGCGCGTGATGCCGGGGCCCGACTACCTCGACAGCGTCAACAACTTCTGGCGCGCGTACGCCGGCATCGACGCCGCGAGCGCCGACGCCGCGCGCGACTTCCTCTCGCAGTACGTCAACGTCGAGAAGTTCCCGCTCTGGCGCCACAAGTCGACGCGCGCGGCCGAGATGGCCAAGCTGCTCGAGAACAGCTACCGCGCGACCAACATCGCGTTCATCGAGGAGTGGGCCAAGCTCGCCGAAGGCGCGGGCGTGGACCTGTTCGACATCGTGAAGTCCGTGCGCATGCGCAAGGGCACGCACGACAACATGATGCTGCCGGGCCTCGGCGTCGGCGGCTACTGCCTCACGAAGGACGCGCTGCTCGCGCGCTACGGCGCGGAGAAGCTGCTCGGCCTTCAAGTCGCGATGCCGTTCTCGCGCAGCGCGATCCTGACCAACGAGGCGATGCCGATGCGCGCCGTGCGCTGGATCGAGGAGCACTTCCACGGCGCGCTCGCCGGTCGCAAGGTCGCGCTCGTCGGCGTCACCTACCGCCCGGGCGTCAACGACACGCGCAGCACGCCGAGCGAGATCGTCGGCCGCGCGCTCGCCGCGCAGGGCGCCACCGTGCGCGCCTACGACCCGCTCGTGACGCACTGGGACGAGTGTCCCGAGATTCCCGTCGCGCAGGAGCCCAAGGGCGTGGTCGCCGGCGCCGACGCCGTGATCATCTGCCTGCCCGATCCGCTCTACCGCCCGTTCCTCGCCGAGCTCCTGAAAAGCGAGCTGCGGCCGGGCGCGATCGTGATCGACCCGTGGAACATGATCGTCGACGCCTGCGCGGCAGACTTCGCACGCCGCGACATCGCGCTCAAGGTCTACGGACGCGGCGACTACGAGCGCGGCGGCGCGCGCTAGCGCAAGGAATCCCAACCGATGCGACACCTCGTCACCGGCGGCGCTGGAGTGATCGGCTTCGAGCTCGTGCGCCAGCTGCTCGAGCAGGGCGACACGGTCACGACCGTCGACGTCGGCAAGAAGGGCGGCCTCGCCGATCTCGAAGCGCTCGCCGTGCGCCACCCCGGCCGTCTCGAAGTGCGCCGCGGCGACTTCGCGCAGGACCGCGCGCTGCTGCGCGGCAACTTCGACGCGTTCTTCCACTTCGCCGCGATCGTCGGCGTGCAGTACGTCACCGACCATCCCTACGAGACGATGGCGGTCAACATGCGCACCACGCTCAACGCGCTCGACGCCGCGCTCGAGTCCGGCTGCCGCACGTTCTTCTTCGCCTCGTCGAGCGAAAACTACGCCGCGAGCGTCGACCGCGGCCTCGCGCCGATTCCGACTCCGGAAGACGTGCTGCTCGCGATCGACGACATCGCGCTGCCGCGCTGGTCCTACGCAGCGAGCAAGATCGCCGGCGAGAGCGCCGTCTTCGGCGCCGCGAAGCTTGGGAAGTTCACGCCGATCGTCGTGCGCTTCCACAACGTCTACGGGCCGCGCATGGGCCCCACCCACGTGATCCCCGAGTTCCTCGCGCGCGCCCGCGCGCAGGTCGATCCGTTCCCGGTCTTCGGCGCCGACCAGACGCGCTCGTTCCTGCACGTCGACGACGCCGCCCGCGCGCTGCGCGCCGTTCTCGGTGCCGCACTCGAAGGCAAGGGCGGCCTCTACAACATCGGCTCCGACCGCGAGACCGGCATCGCCGAGCTCGCGCAGGTCGTGTTCGACGTCACGGGCTTCCACCCCAAGCTCGACGCCCGCCCCGCGCCGCCGGGCTCCGTCCGCCGCCGCGTGCCCGACACGCGCAAGCTGCGCGCGCTCGGCTTCGCACCGCAGCGCGAGCTGCGCGAAGGCATCGCCGAGTGCTGGCAGCGCCTGCGCGGCTAGCCGCGCGGGAACCACTCGGGCTCGCGGCCCGGAGTCCACTTGATGTTGCAGCCCATGCTCGGGCGCTGCGGGAGCGCGGGAGCGCGGCCGGCGAGCAGGGCTTCGAGTGCGGCGCGTAGGTCGCTGCCGTCGACGGGCTTGTCGTTGCCGGGACGCGCCGAGTCCAGCTGGCCGCGGTAGGCGAGCTTGCGAGCCGCGTCGTACACGAAGAAGTCCGGCGTGCAGGCCGCGCGGTAGGCGCGCGCGACCGACTGCTCGGCGTCGAACAGATACGGATACGGGAGCTCCTTCGCGCGCGCGAGCTTCGCCATCTCCGCAGGGCCGTCTTGCGGATGCGTGCCGACGTCGTTCGACGCGACCGCGACGAAAGCGACGCCGCGCGGCTGGTACTCGCGCACGAGCGCAACGAGGCCGTGGAGCACGTGCTGCACGAACGGGCAGTGGTTCGAGAGGAACATCACCACGAGCGCCTTGGACCCCGCGAAGTCCGCGAGCCGCACGCGGCGGCCCTGCGTGTCGAGGAGGTCGAAGTCGGCTGCGCTCGTGCCGAGCGCGAGCATCGTGGATTCCGTGCGGACCATTTTTGGCGCTGTCTCTTGGAGGTGGGGCGGGAGTGCGCCTAGAAGTGTGCCCTCGCGCGCCGCGGCGCGCGAGCCACGACGTCCCCCATCCCCCGCTGCGCGCCTGCGCGCTCCCTCCCCCATGCTCCAGACCGGCCACAAGGCTCCCGCGTTCACGCTCCCCTCGACCTCCGGCGCGAGCATCTCGCTCGCCTCGCTCAAGGGCCGCAAGGTCGTGCTGTACTTCTACCCGCGCGACAACACGCCCGGCTGCACGGTCGAGGCCTGCGACTTCCGCGACCAGCACTCCGCTCTGCAGCAGGCCGGCGCGGTCGTGCTCGGCGTCTCGGCCGACTCGCTCAAGTCCCATGACGGCTTCCGGGCCAAGTACCAGCTGCCCTTCGACCTGCTCGTCGACGAAGGCAGCAAGGTCGCGAGCTCCTACGGCGCCTTCGGGGAGAAGCTCATGTACGGCCGCAAGGTGCAGGGCACGATCCGCTCGACCTTCCTGATCGACGAACAGGGCAAGCTCGCCGCCGTCTGGTCGCCGGTGAAGGTCCAAGGCCACGTCGAGGCCGTCCTCGCCGCCCTCACCGGCAACGCCGCGCCCGCCGCGCAGCAGCCCGCGGGCAAGGCCACGGCCACCAAGAAGATCGCGGCGAAGAACGTCACTGCGCGGAAGGTCGCGGCGAGCAAGACCCCGGCCAAGCCCGCGGCGAAGAAGCCGTCCGCTCCGAAGTCGAAGAAGGCCTGAGGCTGGGTGGGGCGGAGCCGCGCCGCCACTCGGGCGTGCGCGGCTCGGGCCTGCGGCGGTCGCGAGCTGCCGAGTCGCCGGCTGCCGAGTCGCGGTGCGGGAGCTCCCGCAGGCGTTCCCGTGCGGCCGCGGCCGTGCGAACGCGAGCTCGAGTGCTGTTTTCCAAAAATCGCGGTTGGACGGAGCGCCCGGGCCTGTCCGGGGAGGTGTGCGGCCGAGGTGGCCGCGCACACCCGACACCCCTCGCCTGGAGCACTCCGATGAAGACCGCACTCCTCTCCCTCGCCAACCTCGACCGCACCGCGACCGCTGCCCGCACCTCCCGCCGCTCGGTGGGCCAGCTGGCCCTCGCCTGCCTGCTCGTGGGCCTCGCCTCCTGCGGCGGCGGCGGTGGCGGCGGCGGCAGCGACGCTCCGACGGCGCCCCCCGCGAACCCGGGCACGGGCAACGGCGGCGGCGGTTCCGGCGGCGGCAACACGGGGGGTGGCAACACCGGCGGCGGCAGCGCCGCGATCGACCCGCGCCTGATCGGCCGCTGGGAAAACCAAGAGATCCTGCAGTCGAACACGCCTCCGGTCAGCTTCAGCGTGATCAACGTCGACCGCCTGACCTTCTCCGCCGACCTCTCGGGCTCCATCGACGAGTTCTCGATCGTCAACGGCGCTCCGGGCCAGATCACCAGCTCGGTGTTCACGTGGACTCCGATCGCCCCCGGCGCCATCCGCATCACCGAGCAGGGCTTCGCCCCCGCTGACGTGCAGTTCGCCTTCACCACCGACGGCAGCGCCATGCAGGTCGGCGGTAGGGTCTTCAACCGCCTCAACTGATCCCCTTGGGGACTCCCCCAGACCGCGAGCGCCGGTTTCCCAACCTAGGGGGACCGGCGCTCGCGCGCTTGCGCACGCCCCCACCCGAGTGACCCGCGCGCTCCAACTTTCTCGAGATTGCCGGTTGGACCGAGCGCCCGGGCCTGTCCGGAGGGGAGTACGGCCCACGCGGCCACGCCCACCCACGACTCCCGACCCAAGGACACTCCCATGAAGACCCTCGCCCAACAACTCGCCTTCCTCTTCCTCGCCCTGGTCGCCCTCTGCGGCCTCTCCGGCTCCGCCCTCGCCCAGCGCCCGGCCATCACCGGCTTCAGCCCGGCGAGCGGCGCGGTCGGCTCGACCGTCACGATCGACGGCACCAACTTCAACCGCGACGTCAACGGAGCGCAGTGGACCGGCTCGATCCCCTGGCGCGTGCGCTTCTCGATCGGCGACGGCGTCGCGACCGTCACCCCGACCTTCGTCTCCGCGACGCGCGTCACCGCCGTGGTCCCCGCCGGAGCCCAGTCCGCGCCGATCAGCCTGTCGCAGGGCTTCACCGTGATGTCGACGAGCACCGCGACCTACACGGTCATCTCGGCTCCCGCCGCGAGCTCGTTCACGCCCACGAGCGGCGCCGTCGGCTCCGAGATCACGATCAGCGGCTCCTCGTTCAACCGCGACGCGAACGGCGCGCTGTGGAGCGGTCCGATTCCGTGGCGCGTGCGCTTCCTCACCACGACGGGCTCCACGGACGTGATCCCGCTGTTCGTCTCCGCGAGCACGATCCGCGTCAACGTCCCGGCCGGAGCGAGCACGGGCACCCTGCGTCTCGTGCAAGGCGCGACGGTGATGTCCACGACCGCGGGCATCTTCACGGTCAACAACACGGGCACCCTGCGCCTCGCGATCGTCCTCCTCCTGCCAACGCCGCAACAACTCCGTCGCTCGCTTCAACTCTCCGGATGCGTCGTTCATGAATTCCTGCTCCCCACGGGGCCTCTTGCCTTCGTCCCCATCGCTGTCCTCCGCAAGTGCGCAGCCGCGCTCAGGGCTTGTGGCCGACGAAGGTGTCCCACTGGCCGCGGGTGTGGAGGGTGTCGAGGACGAGGCCGGCTTCGGCGAGGGCGGCGAGGGTGGGGTAGCGCTTCTTGTCGAGGCAGCCGGAGAAGGCGAACCAGCCGCCGGGGCGCAGGCGGGCGGCCATGTCCTCGGCGTGGGCTTGGATCAGGTCGGCGAAGATGTTGGCGAGCACGCCGTCGAAGCCGGTGTCGGCGGGGCCGAGGCACTCGAAGGTGCCGGCGCGGAACTCGCAGCGCGCTTGGACGCCGTTCCACTCCGCGAGCTCGCGCGCGTAGGGCATGGCGGAGGGATCGATGTCGAAGCCCACGGCCTCGCGAGCGCCGCGCAGGGCGGCCCCGACGGCGAGGATGCCGCTGCCGCAGCCGGCGTCGAGCACGCGGTCGCCGGGGCGCACGAGGCGCGAGATGGCGCGTAGGCAGCCGCGCGTGGTCGGGTGGCGGCCGGTGCCGAAGGCGCCGCCGGGCTCGAGCACGAGGCGCGTGTCGCTCGGGCGCAGGGTGCCGGTGAAGTCGCGGGGCACGATGGCGAAGTCGGCGACGCGCAGGGGCTTCCAGCTCTTGCGCCACGAGGTGGCGTAGTCCTCGGGCGGCAGGCGGCGGAAGCGCGGGCGCAGGCCGCGCAGCTCCTCGGCGCCCGTCAGGTCAGCGAGCCCCCCCACCGCGGCCTCGACCTGCGCGCGCAGCTCGGGCGTGTCCTCGTCCTCGATCACGTAGCCGCGCACCCACTCGAAGCCCGTCGGAGGCTCCGGCGTGACGAGGGACGGGCGGCCGAAGGCCACGGACGAGCAGGGCCCGAGCGAGAGGGTCTCGGCGACGAGCTCCAGCCAGCCCACGGGCGCGACCAGAGCGATTTCGGTCCAGGCGGGTGCCATCGGGTGCGACTTCGGGTGGAGCGACGTGTCGGCGGGGATCGCGCGGGAAGGGCGGGACGGGAGCTGGGGCAGGCGGGACGAAGGCAACGCCCGGCGTCTCGGGGCGGCCCTTGTAGAGCGCCGAGCGGGACTGGGGCAACCGCAAAGACGCGCCGCGGCCCTTCCGGGATCTGGCGGCCTCCGCGCTTGCAGTGCCCGCGCGCGGCGGCGAAGGTCTTGAGCGGGGCTTTATCGGGGCTTCACGGACAAGGAACGTACTCCGGCTTGTCCAATAAGACCCCGCTCCAAGGCTTCCCAAGGGACCCCATGTCCAAGCGCGAGAAGATCGCCGTCATCGAGGACGAGGCCGACATCCTCGAGGTCGTGCAGTACAACCTACGACGCGAGGGCTACCTCGTCGTGTCGAGCCGCAACGGCGAAGAGGGACTCGACCGGATCCGCAAGGAGAACCCCGACCTCGTCCTGCTCGACCTGATGCTGCCCGGCCTCGACGGACTCGAGGTCTGCAAGCGCCTGCAGGCCGATCCGCTGACGGCCGCGATCCCCGTGATCATGGTGACCGCGAAGGGCGAGGAGAGCGACGTGGTGCTCGGGCTGCAGCTCGGTGCCGACGACTACGTGACCAAGCCCTTCAGCCCCAAGGAGCTGCTCGCGCGCGTCAAGGCCGTGCTGCGCCGCGGCCCGCTGCGCGAGGTGCACTCGAGCGGCGATCGAGTCGTGCGCAACGGTCTCGTGGTCGACGCGACCAAGCACCTCGTCACGGTCGACGGCGAGCCGATCACCATGACCGCGACGGAAATGCGCCTCCTGCACTTCCTCGCCACGCACCCCGGGCGGGTGTTCTCGCGCGACCAGCTGCTCTCGCGCGCCATCGGCGACCACGCGGTCGTGATCGACCGCAACATCGACGTGCACGTCGGCTCGATCCGCCGCAAGCTCGGCCGCTGCCGGGAGCTGATCGAAACGATCCGCGGAGTGGGCTACCGCTTCCGCGACGCCGAGCCCGTCGCCTAGGGGCGGGCCGCCTTGCGCTACACTGCCGCGCATTCGATGCGCGCATCCTTCTTCTGGCGGCTGTACGTAGGCTGCGTTGCGCTGATTCTACTCTCGACCGTGACCCTCGGCGTGTGGTTCGAGCGCCGGGCGCGGGCCGACATGCTGAGCGACCTCGACGCGTCGCTGCGCGCGCGGCTGGTGCTCCTGCAAGACATCGCAGCCGGGCATTGGGAGGAGCCCGCGTCGCCCGAGCTTGAGCTGCGCATCCAGCGCCTCGGCATCGAGGGCGAGGCACGGCTCACGCTCGTGCGCCCCGACGGCGTCGTGATCGCCGACTCCGAGCGCGACCCCGCGTCGATCGGCAACCACCGCCTGCGTCCGGAAATCGAGGCGGCGGCGCGCACCGGCGAGGGCTCGGCGGAGCGCGACAGCGAGACGGTCGGTCGCCCCTACCGCTACATCGCGCGCGCCGTGCGGGTCGATGGCGAGCTCGTCGGCTTCGTCCGCGCGGCCTTCCCGCTCGACGAGGTCGACGCTCGCATCACGGACCTGCGCGTGTCGACGGTGCTCACCGCGCTCGCAGCCGCCGGAATCGCGGTGCTCGTCGCCCTGTCCTTCGCGAGCCGCGTGTCGGCGCCCCTCGCGGCCACGGCGGCGCTCGCCGAGCGGATCGCGCGCGGCGACTACGCGGGCCCGACCGAGCCGGTTGCAGGTGCCGACGAAATCGCGCGCCTCTCCGAGGCCATCGCGACCATGAACCGCCAGCTCGAGGAGCGGCTCGAGACGATCACGGCCCACCGCAACAAGGTGCTCGCGATCCTTGGCGGCATGGTCGAGGGCGTGGTCGCGATCGACGCGGACGAGCGCATCGTGCACATGAACGCCGTGGCGGCGCGCCTGCTCGGCGCGAATCCGGCGGAAGTCGAAGGCCGGCGCATCTGGGAGATCACGCGCGTGCTCGCGGTGAGCGACTTGCTCGACCATGCGCGCAAGACCGGTGAACCGCGCTCGGCAGCCTGCACACTGGTGCCGGCGGGCGACGCGGGCAGCGCGCAGGTCGAGATCGAGCTGCGCGCGTCGGCGATCCGCGATGGCGCGGGCGAGCTGTTTGGCGCGGTGCTCGTGATGCACGACGTCACCGAGCTGCGGCGCCTCGAAAACGTGCGGCGCGACTTCGTTGCGAACGTCAGCCACGAGCTCAAGACGCCGCTGACGGCGATCCGCGGCATGGTCGAGACGATGATCGACGATCCGGAGATGCCGAAGGAGATGCAGTCGCGCTTCCTCGATCGCGTGCGCGACCAGTCGCTGCGGCTCTCGGCGCTCGTCACCGACCTGCTCTCGCTCGCCAAGATCGAGGCCAATGAGGGACGCGGCGAGCGCGCGCTGATCGACCTGCGGGCACGCGTGCGCGAGGGCGTCGCGCGCTTTGGCGAGGTCGCCGCGCGCAAGCGCATCACGCTCGTGGCCGAGCTGCCCGAGCAGGACTGCACCGTGCAGACCGATGAGGAAAGCCTGCGCCAGATCCTCGACAACCTGCTCGACAACGCCTGCAAGTACACGCCGGAGGGCGGCAAGGTCTGGGCGCGGATCCTGCGCCGTCCGGGCGAGCTGCGCTTCGAAGTCGAGGACTCTGGCATCGGCATCGAGCCGGCGGACCAAGCGCGCGTCTTCGAGCGTTTCTATCGTGTGGACAAGGCCCGCTCGCGCGACCTCGGCGGCACTGGCCTCGGCCTCTCGATCGTCAAGCACTTGGCGAGCTCGCTCGGCGGCAGCGTGTCGCTCGAAAGCACCCCGGGACGCGGCTCGACCTTCCGCGTACACTTCCCCGCCTGAGCCCGCTGCGGCTCCGCACCCACCATGACACGCCACCTCCAGACCGACCTCGATCGCCTCAAGAAGGAAGTCCTCGCCATGGGCGCGCTCGTCGAGGAAGCGATCAACCGCGCGATCCGCGCGCTGGTCGCGCGCGAGACCGACCTCGCCAAGGAAGTGGCCGCGGGCGACGACGCCATCGACCGCAAGGAGCTCGAGGTCGAGGACATGTGCCTCAAGATGCTCGCGCTGCACCAGCCCGTCGCGGGCGACCTGCGCTACATCATCGCGGTGCTCAAGGTGAACAACGACCTTGAGCGCATGGGCGACCTCGCGGGCAACATCGCCGAGCGCGCGCAGTTTCTCTCGACGCACGCACCGCTGCCGGTCGACATCGACTTCACGCGCATGGTCGAGTCCGTGCGCCGCATGGTGCGCCAGAGCCTCGATGCGCTCGTGAATCAGGATCCCGATCTCGCTCGCAAGGTGTGTCTCGCGGACGAGGAAGTCGACGGCTTCCAGCGCCACATGTTCGAGACACTGACCAGCCTGATGCAGCGCGACAGCTCGACGGTCGAGCGCGCGGTGCAGGTGCTGTCCGTCTCGCGCCACCTCGAGCGCATCGGCGACTCGGCCACCAACATCGCCGAGGACGTGGTGTTCATGGTCGAAGGCGACGTGATCCGCCACCAGCCGCGCGGGCGGCTGCACCGCGCGGGCACCTAGCGCGCGAGCCGCAGTCCGAGCGCGACACCGCCGAGCCCGCAGGCGAGGCTCGTCGCCACGTACACGCAGGCCACGAGCGTGCGGCCATCGCGCACGAGCGCGAGCGTGTCGACTCCGAAGGCCGAGAAGGTCGTGAAGCCGCCCAGCACGCCGACGGCGAGGAATGCGCGCAGCTCCACGGAATCACCGCGCGCCTCGAGCCACGCCGCGACGAGCCCGGCCACACAGCAGCCGAGGGCATTCACGAGCAGCGTACCCAGCGGAAAACCGTCTCCGAAAGCGCGCGCGGCGAGCGTGACACAGCCGTAGCGCGCGAGCGCACCGAGCGCACCACCGAGGGCGACGAGCAGCGCCGCGTTCAAGCGCTCTCCCACGGCAGCCAGCCCGCGCGCTCGAGGAACCAGAAGAGCCCCGCCAACAACACGGCCCACGCCAGCGTCGAGCGCAGCCAGCGCGGCACGAGCCAAGCATCTCGCTCGCCGCGGTAGTCGCGGTCGCCCGGCACGCGCGCGACGACGAGCGCCGCGGCGGCGACCACCGCGAGCTGCCCCGCCTCCACGCCGAGGTTGAAGCCTAGAAGCGCCGTCACCTTGAGCGGCTCGAGCACCAAGGACTCCCCGAGAAAACCGGCGAAACCGAGGCCGTGGACGAGCCCAAACACGAAGGCCTCGATCCAGCGCGCTCCGGGGCGCCGCACGAGCAGCACCTCGGCAGCCACGTAGGCGATCGAGAGCGCGATCGCGAGCTCGACCAGCCGTCCGGGGACGCGCACGAGATCGAGCGCCGCGAGCGCCAGCGTGATCGAGTGCGCGGCGGTGAACGCCGTCACCACGGCGACGAGCGAGCGCAGGCCGCGCGCGGCGACCAAGAGCGCGAATAAGAACGCGAGGTGGTCCCAGCCACCGAGGATGTGCTCGACGCCGAGCTGGAAGTAGCTCGCGAGCACTCCGCCGCGCCGCGCGGACGCCGAGCGGAAGTTCCACAGCTCGACGCCCTCGCCGAACAAGAACACCGCGGGCTCCTCGCCGCGCCACACGATCGTCGCCACGTCGCGGTGCAGCGGATTCTGCTCGAGAAACAGCCGGCAGCGCAGGTTGAGTTCCTTGCACTCGCGCGCGATCGGGAACGTCGTCAGCGCGTGCACGAGCTGGTAGCCCGTCTGGTCGCCTTCGACGAGCTCGAGCGTCCACGGGTTCCGCGGCCCGGTCGGATCGACCTGGTAGCGCGCGTCGAGGTACTGGCCGATGACGACGCGGCTTCGCTCGAGCTCTCCCTCCGAGATGCGTCGATCACCGTCGGAATCAACCTCGAGACACTCGATCAAGGAGAGCGCCTGCATCGAAAGTTCGAGCCCCGCGCCGCCGTCGGTGACGGTGAGGCGCGAGCTCGACTGCGAGTCGGGGTGTACGCCCAACCCCAGCGCGAGAACCAGCGGTGCCAAACACGCGAGCATCGCTCAGCGTCCCCCACCCGCGGCTTGCGCGAGGAGCGCCTTGGCGCGCGCGTTCTGCGGATCGATGTCGAGCAGCGCGCGCAGGTTGCGCACCGCGTCCTCGCGCCGCCCCTGCTTCAGGAACAGCTCGCACACGTCGACGACGTAGCCGCGCGACTGCGAATCGAGCGCCTGCGCTCGCAGCAAGTACGGCTCGGCCTCGAGCAGCCGATTCGCGGCGAGGTACGCCTTGCCGATCCCGCTCTCGACCATCGCTGCGGGCACCGAGGCGCGGCGCGCGCGCTCGAAGAGCTCCAGCGTCGCGGGCAAGCCGGAGCGCTGCGTCGCCTGCGCCAGCGCGTCGAGCACGTCCTGCGCGCCGGTGCGCTCGAGCACCACGGCCTTGAACACGTGCGGCTCCGCATCGCGCGCGCGACCGGCGGCCAGCAACGCGCGTCCTAGTCCAGCCGCGACACCCGCGCGTGGAAGACCCGCGACTTTTTCCGCTCGCTCCCACAAAGCCACGCGATCCTGTGCGCGCCCGAGCTGCGCATACAGGCCGTCGAGATCGGTGTAGAGCTGCACGACGTCGGGACGACGCGCAATCCCGCGCTCATAGAGCTCCGCGAGCTCCGCCCACGCGCCTCGGCCTCCGAACGGCCCGCGCAGCGCGGTGAGGCACAGACTCGGATCCGGCAGCCAGAACTCGAGCCGACCGCGCCAGCGCGGATCCTCCGGCTCGGGCTGCCACTCGACCGCGGTGCGCCACACGCGCTCCGCCTCGTCCATGCGGCCCTGCAACTGGTACAGCAGCCCGAGCGTGTGCCGCGCGAACTCGTTGCCGCGCCCGGGGTGCGCATCCACCGAGCGCTGCTCGACCTCGATCGCCTCGGCCCACGCCTGTCGCCGGTAGAGCATCACAGCGAGGTTGTGCAGCACGAAGTAGTTGTCGGGATCCGCGGCGACGGCGCGCTGGAACAGCGCCTCCGAGCTCGACCACACGCGGACCTGCGCGCGCGTGAAGAATCCCAACACCAACGCAAGAGGCGCCAGCGGTACGAGGAGGATGAGCGGCGCGCGCGCTGCGGACGCCTGCCGCCGATCGAGCCACACGAGCAGCGCACCCGCGCCGAGGAACACGAGCGGAATCGCTCCGAGCTGCGCGTAACGATCCGCGACCTTCTGTGCGCCACTCTGAAGAATGCCGAGCACGGGCGACACCAGCACGGCGTAGACGAACCACGTCGCGAACAGCGCAGGCGCGCGGCGGCGCAGCAGGAACGTCAGGACCGTGATCGCCGCCACGCTCGCGATCGCCGCGAGGTGCAGAGCACTCTGCGGATCGAAGTCGAGTTCGAGCAGGTAGTGACACCCCAAGTTCGACGGCCAGAGCGTCTTGAGCACGTAGAAGCACAGCCCGTAGCTCGCCTGCGCGAGTCTGTGCAGCACGCCGTGCTCGTCGAGCGTCACCGTGGCCGCGATCTCGCGCTGCGCCGCGGCGGCCTGAAATGCCGTCAGAGCGGCGAGCGGCACGAACCACAGCTTCTCGACGAGCAGAGCGCGCCACGAAGAGCTGGCCAGTCGACGGAGCGGGAACACGTCGAGCGCGAGCAGCACGACGGGCAGAGTCATGCCCCACGCCTTCGAGAGCAGCGACAGCGCGAAGGTCGCGAGCGCGAGCGCCAACCACGCGCCCCGCAGCGCACCGAAACGGCACATGCGGAGATACGCCGCCACGCTCGCGAACAGGAACAGCGCGCTCAACAGATCGCGGCGCTCCGTCAGCCACACCACGTTCTCGACGCGCAGCGGATGGATGCCCCACGCGAGCGTCGCCAGCGCGGCACAGCCGTGCAGCGCGAGCTCGCTCGAGCGCCTGCCCCATCTCGCGGCATCGAGCTCACCCTGCGCGCTCACCCGACCCGAGCACCAGCGCAGGAGCTCCAGCGCCAGCCACCAGAACGTGAGGACCGACAGCGCGTGAATCGCGAGGCTCGTGCGGTGGTAGCTCGGCGCATCGAGCCCGGCGCGCGCGTAGTCCCAGCCAAACGTCATCCAAGTCAGCGGATGCCAGTGTCCATAGTGGTAGCTCTTCCAGCCCCACATCCAGCGCAGCTGCTCATCGCCGAGTCCGCGGTAGAGGAAATTGAGCTCGAAGTTCGCGTCGTCATCGAGCGCCACGAACGGGTAGTCGATGCACGGCCAGAACACCGCGAGTGTGATCGCGACGAGCGCGAGCGGGAACGCCAATCGCAGGCCGAGCGGCAACCCGGAGGGGGCGGAAGCGGGGCGGGACATCGGGGGGAAGAGTAGCGCACGCGCGAGCGGAGTTCCCGCACCGCGCGCAGTCACGGCACGAACGACAGCGAGAGCGCGTTGGTGAAGTTCTGCTGCGAGCCACAGGGCTGCGCGCTATCGCGGTACCACACTTGGAAGTGCCACGTCGTCCCGGCCGTGATCAGGCCGCCGGAACTCGCGACGAGCCCGCCGCGCGTGAAGCTGCCGCTCACGCCGCTCTGCAACACGGGGAAGCGTCGGTTGAGCCCCGCGAGGCAGCGCAGGCCATCGCCGAGCGCGCCGCCCGCGCCGCCGTTCTTCTTCGCGGTGCCCATGTAGAGGATGCCCGACTTGTTCGGCGGCAGCTGCGTGACGGTGAGCAGCGCGTTGTCGGCCGAGACGCTCGCTCCGCCGATGCTGACAAGGCGCGCGCCGACGCCGGTCGAGTTGCGGCAGCCCTCGCCCGCGGCGCCGAAGTTGGCGCACGGGCACGGAGCCGCGCTGCCGTCGCCGGAGCAGAACACGCTGCCCGCCACGATCTCGCAGCTGTCGGGAATGCCGTTGGCGTTGACGTCGAGCTGGCTCCCGCTCGCGAGCTCGCACACGTCGCCCGCGCCGTCGCCGTCGCAGTCGGACTGGTTCGCATTGGCGTGCGCGGGGCAGTTGTCACACGTGTCCCCCACCCCATCCGCATCCGCATCGCCCTGCGCCACGTTGGCGAGCGTCGGGCAATTGTCGATGCAGTCCGGCACCGAGTCGAGGTCCGCGTCCGTGTCGGGGACGCCGCAGCCGCAGGAACCCGCCGCAACCTTGTTCGGATCGCTCGGGCAGCCATCGGAGACCACCGTGACCGTATCGACGAGCGAGCCGCTGCTCGTCGTGACAGTCAGCGCCAACACATACACGCCCGGCGCGCTGAACGTCGCGCTCGGCGCCAGCGCGCTCGCATCCGAGAACGCGACGCTGCCAGGCCCTGAGACCTTCGACCACGCCGCGGGCTCGGGCAGCGAACGCACGAGACAGGTGTGGGCCGAGCAATCCGGCACGATGGAACTCACGGGAATCACCGCGCCCGTCGCGAGGTCGATCCGCGCGAGCTGCGTGAAATCGAGGTTGCCGTTCAACGTGCCCGCGTAGGAGCCGTACAGCTCGCCACCAAAGAACTGGATGTCCTCGAACTGGCGATTGACAGCCATCTGCACCAGCACGGACTGCGTGAGGGCGCCCGTGGTCGGGTTCAAGAGCAGCATGCGCTTGGTGTAGTTGTCGAGCGCGTAGAGCGTGTCACTCGGCTGGTGGTACGCGAGCGACTTCACCTGCTGGTAGCCCGCGAGCGTGCCGCTGCCGACGGCGGAAATCGCGCCGGTGGTGCGCTGGATCTTGAGCAATTGCTTGCGGAACAGATCGACCGCGAACAGCCGATCGCCGACGGGATCGTGCGCGAGTGACATCACGTTCGACCAGGTCGTCGACCAGCCCGTCGCGTTGACGGGCGTGGCGAGTCCCGTGAGCGGATTCACCGTGTAGAGCTGGCGCAGCGCGACGTCGCTGCCGTAGATCACGCCGCCGACATCGATCCAGTCCGACGGCCAGCCGAAGACCGTGCCGCTCGCGGTCCGCACCACCGCCGCGCCGACGAGCCCCGATCCCTCGACCCAGCGCAGCAGCGCGTTCTCGGTCGCGTTGTTGCCATCTCCGGTCCACCACTCGAGCGGCGCACGATTGCCGACCGAGCCCGAGAGCTGCGCCGCGCTGGGGTAGTTGAGCGCCTGATCGACTCCGGCGTAGACCGACACCTGCCCCAGCGCGGGCGCACCCAAGGTGCCGAGGGCGAGGAGGAGGCCGAGAGTGCGCATCAATCGAAATCGTAAGGGCGGGCGGGCCGAAGCGGGGGGCGGGAGCGCGCGGGGGCCCGTGCAGGCCGTAGGAAGCGGAAGACGGAGTCGGGGCGATCCGAGGTTCCCTGAAAAACGAGTCCGGGGCCGGTGCCGGACGCCCCTGACCCCGAAAATTCGTCCGGCCGAGGCCCTACTTCGCAAAGGCGGCGTCGAAGGCCACGTTGGAGCGCGGGAAGTCGAGCTTGCGGACGAAGGCCGCCGCATCGGTGGCCCCGAACTCGCGGTCCATGAGCATGTCCTCCCACTCGACCGTCAGCGGGCCGTGGTAGCCCGCGTGGTTGAGCACGCGCACGATG
>Ga0169931_10005643_pt1 | contig 19013 bp, 12 predicted proteins | sample Kivu_15m_20L_FD_129675 | JGI IMG/M metagenome (GOLD analysis project Ga0169931, IMG submission 129675) | Freshwater microbial communities from Lake Kivu, Western Province, Rwanda to study Microbial Dark Matter (Phase II) - Kivu_15m_20L... | ecosystem: Environmental > Aquatic > Freshwater > Lake... | reverse complement strand
TACAACGACTATTTTTACGAATTCAATTGTTATCACAAACTTTAAAATAAATAAAGCAAGTAAATTTAATTATAATTATTATGACATTGCGTGGACATATACTAATTTTATAATGATTAATATTAAACTATTAAATCAATTATATGGCGGACATATATATTTACTTGATAATCTAATGATTTATTCTGATGAAAACATTGCATCTACAGGGGTGACAGTATATGAAGTAACAGATGAAACCAAATTGTCGCCTATTTATATAGAAAAAACGAATATATCATATTATAATACTTTCGACCAGGTTGATTGGATTAGTAATATAAATGGTTGGATAAATATAAATAATACAGATATAATGATTAAAGATTTTGATACTAATAATATACCAGATGGTAATTACTTATTATATTATAGTGAATCAAATATAAAACCAACTATATATAAACATCCTGATATATATACATCAACAAAAATGTATAACAATATAGAATATAATGTATATAATAATAGTTATATATTTCCAGAAACAGACCCACTTATATTATCAAATATAGACCAATTTACAATTAACGGAGTAAAAATATATTCAATTGAAGGAACGGTTGTTTATATGGAACCATTTTTCAACTCTTTTTTAACAACAATCGTGGTTCAAGTCGGTTCAACCCAATATAACAGACCATTTTATATTTCAACAGTACCCGTAACAGTTGATTATTATGTGACAAAGGAAGATGGTACGCCAATTGATAGTTTATTATATGTTAATACAGTGTCTACATCAGGAGTCATATTTTATATTAACTTTACATCATCACAAGAAACTGTTATAACTTATTCTGATAATATAGAATTAAATAAAATTACTGGTTATCGTTATGAATTAAAAGTAACAACAATTTCTAATATTACCGAAAATACTTTTAATATTATTGAATTATTTACAAATGGAGAGCGTATTATATTATGGTTATATAAAGGAACATATGGAGATTTTAATATAATTTCAAATGCACCATATTACGCAAGTCCAGGTGGCGTATATCTAAGAGAGCCATTTTATATTGATAATACAACTCTTTTTGATTTTTATCCACTTGAATCAAATGCAAGTATTATAGTGGCAGACCCTAAATATTTTACATTAAATTCTCCCAAGATAACAATTTTGCCGAATACAATTATAAATACGATTACGTTAGAATTTAATTCGCGAATGAATTTTGATGAAGCACTTAATTTTACTGGTTTGAATGCATATGAACAACAAAACAAAAATATAAATGGTGAATTAAATAGTTGGACCTATATTGATAATATAAAAATAAATGATAATATAATTATATCATCTGTATTAAATGATATACAGTATTTTATATTTATTAATAATGATAAATTATATTTCAATATTAAAAATCAAAATTTAACAAATGGAATTGAATTAAAATATAATATGGATATAATAGAAGGCGATATGTTTGTATATCCATTTGTTCCAATATTTATAAAATGTAATTTTTCATATGAAATAAGAAATGTAACCGCGTATATATATGCAGATACTAATATATTCCAACGAAATGAAATAATTATGGTCGGTGATAATATAATACAAATAAATTATTGGTCTTATTTTAATTCTTGTTTTATTGGAACCATTATATCCACTATTGTTAATAAAAATAATTATATGTACGGATATTATAGTTTTGGTATATTCACGAACTATTTAAATAGAAATAAAATGTTGAAGGGAATTGATAATACTAATCCGAGTTTAGGGTTATTTTATAGTGCACTAAAAAAGGAAGATTTAAATATAGGTGATTATTATATTGAAAATAATATGTTATATCGTGCAAATAATTATGCCAATCCTGATTTTGCTTTTTATTTAAAGGAAGGATGTAAAACAACACTGTTTTACTTAAATAATATATTTTATTATGATAATACACTTGTTTATTTAGAACCATATATGACTATAATATATTATGATGGAATGGTAAATCATACTATGGTGATACAAAGTATAGTAGGTGATATAGTTAACTTTTTTAATCCAGTTATTCCAACAAACGAGAAAATAATTGTATATATACCATATCAACCTTTCCCTGTTATGACGTTGGAAATTATTAACAAAGAAATTATTAATTATAAATTTACGGGATGGATAGAATTTTATTATAATGAAGATATTAATATTTATCGAGTGGAAGATGGTATTATTATAGGCGATATTCCGGAAGAGTTATTATATGCAACTTATACAGTTAGAATTATAAATCCAGAAAATATGAAAATTAAACACGATTTTAATAATGCAGTTTATATTGATAATCCAATATATCAATTATCACAAAGGAATTATATCACTCCATTATTATTTGATTGCAATATATATACAGATGAAACTTATATTTACATAAGAAATATTACGTGGTCTTTATCTTATAATTTTAGTTATATTAAATATTGTTACTATCAATCAATATTAATAGATAATGTATGGTATCAAGTTATAGATGTAAAAGAACCGATATTTAGTCAAGATAGTAGAATATATATAAATATTAAAAGTAGCGACAATCCATTTACCAATACAACAGCAAAAGTATATATATCAGCTGGTAATGTTAATGATTATAATTTGATATCAAATAATTATAGATTAAAATATACAAATAAAATAGAATATCCGTACATCGAATCGAATTATAATACAGATATTAAATATAACACCTCAATTGTTATGGCTGGTAAAAATACATATATTACTTATATATTAAATGATGTTGTGATAGAATATACGACCCCAGAACAATTTATATCTAATCAGTTATACTCAACATTTGTTAATTATAGTTTTTTCCCTGATATATCCAAATATTATTATTATGATAGCTACATACCATTGAATATTAATACAAGCGATAGAACATTTGATATTATACCATTATATTTAAAACCAGGAAGTAAAATATTATTACAAGAAATTACTGTTGACGGTAATATATATCAACATTATGTCGATATAAGTGTTGTTAATTATATTGTTAAAATTACAAGTAATAATAAATTTCATAATATAAAAGACTCTTTTTTTTATATTAATAATACGATACCTTGTATAATTACAGCTAATATGTATATTCAAATTATCCAACCACAATATAAATTATCTAGAACTATAAATACGGTTGATAAAAATGTTGCAAAAATCGATGTCTATATACAAACCAAATTGGTTTCAAAACCAATTAGAACTAGTGGTAAATGGAAATATCAAATTGAATTTATACAGAAATCTGGTTTACCAAATTCTTATGATATTATTAAAAATAGAGATATTTATATAAACAACAAATTGGTAACTCTTTCTACTAATAATAATTTATATTATATTACATCATCTGAATTATATAACAGTATTGATATATTAAATGTGTATGACAGTGCATATATTGATAGTATCACAATATTAGATAAAACCCCAAAAACAGAATATAATGCATTTGATGAATCTTTGTATAATAAATTGTTAGATGTCGATTATAATTTAGAAATAAAACACATAAGTATGGCTGATATGTATACTATTATTAATAATACTGCAATTTATTTTCAAGATAATAGTTCAACAAAAATTATATTTAATGAACTCCCAAATAATTCATATATTGGCTATTCTAATAATATTATATCGAATAATATAAATGATGATTATTATTTACTTACAACTACTCACCCAGTTTTAGATATTGAAAGCAGTCCAGTACTATATAATTTCTCGACCCAATATATTTATGCTAATATTAATTCATATCAATATGTACCAGAAATATCATTAACCATTCCATCTTTTGAAACATATATAGTCGATAATAGTATTAAAATGAATGATGTTACAAATATAAATAAGCCATGGCGTGATTGGACATTAATTACAACCAGACGTGACGATAATTTAAAGGTATATTTAAATAATTATGATTTAATTTATCAAAATGATGAATTTAAAACAGTTCAGTCTACATCATATTTTACTGATAATGAAATTAATGAATTAAAAGTATTTATGAAATTTATGTATAATAATAACACAGCTTATGATATAATGATTGAATTATACGAGGTAGAAATGTTCGTTTTAAAGCAAATAGCTTATTATTTAGACCAAAAATACTTTTGGGATAATATTACTATTATTTTAAAAACTATCGTTGAACAATTTGTAGGTATATATCAGTGGACAATTACAAATAATATTATCGTGATTAATGATGAATTTACATTATATCCAGAACACTTTATTAAAGTTGGTAATAATTATATACGAAAAAATTATATTGGTCAAGAGTTTAATATTATTTTTAGTTTAAATTATATTAAAATAAGCAGAAATCCAACTATTATTGATATTAATATTGGCTATGTAATTGATATGACAGATAATTATAATTTATATGGAACTAGAATGGATAATATCATAAATACTTTATTAAACTATAATGAATCATTGAATAATTTAACACCAATTTTACCAATTAATTTCAAGTATATGGATAGTATAAAATATTTTATTGCAAAATTATATTATGATATTGTTAAAGATAACGCTTCAAATTTTAATTTATTGACACAAATAGACCGTAAAGTTAATTTTGAAAATAAAATATATTATGGCAAGTACTTTGATTATCTTTTTAATGAACGCTACTTTGGCTACTTTGGACTCCAACAATATAATACAATAAATAATAATATGAATGATACTATTTATGTCCGTGCTTTTGTTGTCGGACAACTATATAATACACTAGTGGCAGATAGTAAACTTAATTTACTCTTAACTAATAATATTTTTAAATATAATATAGTTATTAATAACAATAATTATAATAGTAATGAAATAATTAAAGCAACTAATCAATATACTGTAGATATACGCGATAATTATAATCACATTGTTGACCCTTTAGTTGAAGATGTTTATATTAATACAGATAGTATGATGTTTGATTCCGCTGAAATGGTCCAATCGACTAATGTATCGTTATTAACACAAGAACCTTATAATATTATTAATAGTATATATTATGGTGATATGTATGACGTTACTTACGATGGAATTATCAATAGCACTGATAGTCTTATATATGATAATAATATGATACTATTTATAAATAAAACAACATTTGTATCTCCTGTTGATATTAGAAAAGGTAGTGTAATTGAAGTTATTATGAAAGTTGTTATTATATCAAAAACATATGAGAATAATAGAACATATATTGTTTTATCTTCTAATTATAAAAATGATTATTCTTATGTTAAAATTAATGATATTATATATGAAATATTACAAGACTTTGGTAGATATTATATAGACGAAATAATTAATATTAAAGTAAATGAATTATATGATTCTATTAAATTTATTATATTAACATATGGGAAGCCAACAATAAATAAAAAAGTTATTGATATCACTTTAGATAGAAATATAGTACCATTACAATATAATCAAACAGATAATACTTTACCTCAATCTTTCACAATGGATAATATTGTTATTTATGAAGCAGTTATATATACAGAGAATACACTCAGATTATATTTTAATTATAATGATGGTTATACAACTATTAAAAATAAAATTTATCATAATTATCGTTTAAGAGAATCAATACCATATGAAATTAATTCAATACTAGAATTATATCAATATTATTACACCATACCAAATAAATATAACTTATTAATAACTGACGAAATATATTTTGACAATAATAGTATACGTGCATATATTCATAAAATTATTGATGGTAATATTATATTTTATTTAACACAATATATTAGGAATGAATCATTAAATAACATGGATATGTCATCAATGAAATTTTTTAATTTAACAATTGTACGTTACGATGGAGACAATATATATGCCATTATACCTGAAAATCTTGTAAATGATGAAAATACATTTGATGTTGTTGAAGAAAACGGTACAGTAGTTCAGATAGATGTCACTTTTACAAACTATATGATAATTACACCATTATTCCCGATAATAAATATTAATAATTTAAGATTAAGACAATCTATCATATTACCAACAAACAATGCAACAGAAAATACAAATAGTCACGCATATATGGTCGAAACTAGTTATAATACAGAGCATAATAATATTAGTGATTATTTTGTCCCAACAATACAAACGTTATCAGATAAATTAAAAGAGTTTGATGCACAATATTATTATAAAATTGATACATTGGTTTTAATATTTGATTACAATGACAGTATCTATATATTTATAAATGATAATTATATTCCTGCAAAAATTTATATAGTCCAAAAATATTATATTATAGTTGGAACAAATACATATATCAAACCACAATATGTAACTATATATGATAAATATCTAACACAAAAAAAAGAGTATATATTTTTAGAAGCGCAAAGTTATATGTATAATCAAGGTGAAATTTTACAAACATTATCGCCTAATTTATATATTATATTGATGCCCGTTAACAGTACAAACAATTATGTAAAAGTTAATAATATAACAACAAATAAAGTAATATTGTCATTCGCCTATTCAAAGATTGATATTAAGAATATATCATATGATGTTGGATTTAAGAAAATACCAGATGTTGTTAATACTACTATCACTAATAATACTACATATCACGAAGTTGAATGGATACAATATATTGCGAGAAGTATGTTCAAATCCATTGAATTTTCCATTGATGATAATATTATAGATAAATTGGATATTGATACATTAACACTATATGCGACTTATTATATTGATATGTTTAAACGAGACGAGTTAATTAATATGCAAAAAATAAGGAACAATCCAGATGGTTCATTCTTTTTTAATATGATTATACCATTATCATTTACTCTTTCAGCTGGTAGACACTTGCCAGTTAGTAGTATGAATACTAGTAATGTTAAGATTAAATTTACACTTAATAATATGAATGAATTAATAGTAAATAAGATGAATGGTTATACAAAGAATGTCACTCCATTGATTGATTTCTATTATTCATTTATAACCTTAGATAACAATTTATTAAAACTATTCAAGAATTATACTATGATGCTACGCCCATTATATAGTTATCAAAATTTCTTATTAAATAAACCAGAGGAATATAACCATCTTACTTTACTCAATCGAACAACCGATATATTCTTCATTACTAAAACTATTAATAATGAACAACCTTATACTAGTAATACTATTAGAGATGAATGGTATAATGAATATATTAAAGATGCTGATAGTGATAATTATATATATACGATAATTGATGCAGAAATTGCAAGTAATTCATATCGCTATCAGTTATTATCAACTCATATGATAATAGGAAAATATGACACACGATTTGCAATGTATTTGGACCAAAAATATTTACAATATATTGATGAGAATCTTAATAATAAAAATCTGAAATTTTCAAATAAATTAACCTTACTGACGTTATATTTTACCAATATTTATATGAATATGAATGTGAAAACAAATATTGATGCAATTGATAGTTTAAATATATTGGTTAATGGGAAGGAATTACAACCATATTTATCATCAGAATTTAATAATTTAGTAGTTCCCTATATGAAAGGTTATACTTTACCAGATGGTCATCATCTTTATAGTTTTGCATATGATTCATTATCATCCCAACCAAATGGGTTTGCCTTTATGAAACGATTGAAAGATTTTCTTATTTATTCAAAACAAAATAATATTATGAATGAATACAAAATGAAGATATGTGCGAGAGAATATAAGTTTATTAAGATTGAGAATAATAAGGCGGTTATATTATAAATTTATAAATAATACTTGAGAGATAAATATTTTTTATATTTATCTTAGAATCTATTATTTATAAATAATACTTGAAAGAGCAATTCCCGTTTTTAATCACCAATACATTATAATACAATCCATATGCCCTAACATTAATACTATTATTATAATTAACTATTTTATTTAGTCCTAAAACAAGAGTTGAATCATCCACCATACTAAAATTCATCGTTCCTTGTGGTTTATATTCCATTGGATTAAAACCAAAACTGAACATATATATTCCTTCATTTGAATACACCTTATTTATATAAGTTTGTAAATAGTTATAATATTCACTATTATAAATTTCATTTCTCGCTATTGAATTGATGAGTAATTTATTCATATTTATAATAGGTTCAGACAATGATGTTAAGGGTAAGGAGGTATAATTAAAAACGTCATTTATATTATAATTACTATCAAGTTGGGCACGCCAAAATAATGCCTTATGTGGATTAGTAAGTTTTAATATATAATTACTGTTCAAACTTTTTATATCTTTCTCTAAAACAGTTGATACCAATGGAACAACATATTCCAATTCATTATTAAGGAAATACCATCTTTCTTCTGCCTCTAAGTATATATAATTAACAAGAATATATGCATCTTTTAATGCAGGTGTTTCATATGGAAAATAACTTTCATCTTTCACAATGATACTGTTAACTGATGGTATCAGGGAAAAACCAGATATTTGCCCGGTTATATTATATTTAGTATTAACAGTATTTGGAACGAGAAAATTTCCATAAATCATATTATAGTATACTCGTTTAGTGTTAATATCAAAATAAACAAATTCACCAGCACTCTTAACCCCATCAACATTTTGTAATATTAATTCATTCTTTTGGTATAAGCAAATATAATTATCAATTTGAAAATAATTTGTTGGTGATTCTTTATAACATTGACTAAAATCATTTAATTCTACGTGTATTTCAATGTCTTGTTTAGTAATTGCACCAATGGGTAAACCAACATCTACATTCATATTAAAGAAAAATGATAATGGAATATATAATTTATAACTTGGTTTCCCATTACTATAATCAACCAATATTTTTACATTTTTACCAATATTTTGTTCCCATCCAATGTCATCTGAATGTTGTGTTTCATATTCTATATTTAACCAATCACCATAATGACGCGAGAATAAAACTCCACCTATTTCAACATCAATATATCGAATCATTGCAAGAGCTATTTTATTTGCCCACGCAAACTTTTTAATCCCGGATAGTAAGGTGGAATGATTAGAAAGGGGGATATCTGGGAGTTCAAAATATAAAGTAATATCTTTTATTAGGTCTGAATTTTTTGCTATTTTAGCTGATAATCGCCTTCCAAAATTTGGTGATGACCTAAAATACTGTGGTAATATCTCATACGAGGTATTGACATATTTTTTAAAAACAGTTTTAAAATATGTTATATTTGGGTCTATATTAAAATATATATTTTCCTTTCCAACTGATGCCAATAATAAAAGCCCTAATGTCATATTACATTATAATAGAATATTTGTTTAATCTTATTTTTTAAGGTCGTTAGAATGTAAACTTGTCAAAATAAAAAATCTATTATAAAGTATATGAAAATTGAATATATAATATGCGGTGTTGTATTTATATTAGTAATAGTAGTAGTAATAATTACATTAACTAAAAATAAATTAGGTTTTTTTACAAATAAAGAAAACTCTAAACATGAAGGATTTGTTGAACCTACTAGTCCTACTAAAACATTAAAATATTTTGGCGGCGGTTATTGCCCCTATTCAAATACAAATAGTAATGCATATAAGGTAATAAACGAGTTTGCTAGTTCACATAATGATGTTAAAGTAGAATATTATTGGACAGAAGATAATCAATCTGATATGGAAAAGTATAAGATTATGTATGTTCCTACAATTTTAGGTAAAAACGACCAGCCAATAGAATTAAGATTACCAGATGATTATGATAAAACAGATAGAACTGATTCTCAATTAAAAGAAGCACTTATGAATCATCTATATGAAATATTATGAGGATTTTCAGATAGCGATGCTCATAAATCTTTTTTAAATTCAAGCATATTAATAATATTAGGATTAATATCCTTATATCCGCAATATGCACCATACCACATTCCTGCTATTGCACCAATTGTATCGTTATCAGCAAATGATAGTGCTGAAAAGAATACAACACTATTCCAATTTATACTTAAATCTTTTTCTCTCTTAAAATCTAATTCATATCCTCCACCTTTTATGGTAATCGAACTGAGGAGACTATCAAGTGCTAATATGGTACAAGTTGAACCAGTTGCTCCATATCTATTATAATCTGGTTTATTATTATAGAGTATTTCATCTAATTCAAAATAACGGTCGGGCATAGTAAATTCCGATGTCTTAAATTCTAACATTTTAATACGACGTTCTCTATATTTATACCAAGTATCCCAAAATATATGTTTGTCCTCCATATATTGTTTATATATATCTGTTTTTTTCATAATCTTATCTATGGTTTTATTTTCTTCTAATTCTATTAACATATCAGTCCACTTCCACGGAGGGATATCTGATAGAGCATAACTAGTAAAAAGTGCAGTGACCATCCCGCCTAAAAATCCAAGTGGATAATTATGTGTTAATCGACTTGCCATAATAGAAACCTCTATTATTTTCTCGATATCACCGTGAAAATGCGCTCCAATATAATGAGTTCTCATTGCAGCTCCATTACCGCCCATTACTTCTGAATAGGGTATTGCTTTCATATCACGTTTTTTACTAAGCATTCTAAGAGAATTTAGAGTAGATATTCCAGATACGCGTTTTTTTTCTTCAAGTTGAGGAAGAATATCAATATAACAATTTATAAAATCCATCATACTCCCACCACGTAAACAGGCTTTTTTTGTGGCTATCATCATAATTGTATCATCACTTGCATACCATTTTGATATATCTATATTAAATCCACCAAGTGCAAAGAATTCGGTAATAATATGTTGGTTAATAATAATTGCTTGTCGTAAATCAGGTATATTTGGGTTCGTATAATTAAATTCCCATTTACCATTATTAAATCCCAATGTATCGAGATAGGAACCTAAAACACAAGATGCCTCAATTCTTTTTTTAATACTCATTATAATAAACGCATAAAAAATTTTTTTATTATGTATATTATAATAATGGACGAAATAAATTTTAATTCTTTGGAGTTTAATTTATATGAATTATTAAATCTTCCTACAAATTGTACGACTGAAGATGTTAAAAAGAAATTTAGAAAATTAATAAAACAATTCCATCCAGATAAAATAACCGAAGTAGAAGAAAAGATATATTATAATATTACCATTGCTCATCATATTCTTGGCAATGAAGTATCACGTAAACGTTATGATGATTGGCTGCTTGGAAGCCATAAAAGTCATTCATCATTAAAAGATGGATTTCAGGAAGCACTTGCTGGTGTACAACAATATTTCCCTTCATCTAAAGAAGAGGCTGCCGCTCGATTTGAGAAAGATATGCAAGATTTAGCAAATCGCCACGGGGCATTCCAAGAAGATAATCGTAAATTACACGATATATATAAAGAAAAAGAAAGAGAACGTGGGAAAGTAAGTATAATGAAAGAAGATTTTAGTAGTATGGATGATTTTAATAGTAAATTTAGTGAGAGGAAAAAGAATGGAATATATTGTGATAAAATTGTAAAGAGAAATACAGAAATTCAACCATTTACTTTTGGTAGTAGTTCGAATTATGCAGAATTAAAAGATTTTCATAATGTATATAAGAAAGATTCTCAAATACAATATGCATTTCAATTAATGCCAGTTGCGGATGATAGTTTTAATAATAAGACTATCGAACAAAGAATGAATGATTATAATAATGCAACTAATAGTTTTAAGAAAGAAAAACCCAATATATTAGATGGATTAGATTTTTAATTATATAAAATGATATAATATGGTCAAGGCAATGGATTTATTTAATGAACAGAAAGAACGCGAACGACAAAAACAGAAAATTTATAAAAAAGTATATGAAAAAGTAGAAAAAAAAATTATAAAAAGCAGTAGTATGAATATGTATCAATGTTGGTATATGATACCTGAATTTTTTCTCAATATACCGCTTTATGATATGGAAGATTGTAAAAAATATCTTGAAATGAGATTAAAAGATGATGGATTTAAAGTTAGTTTCTATAGTCCTACTATAATTGTGATATCATGGGGTTAAACTAAGTTTAGATATTTCATCTGAGTCATTAACCTAAGTAAATCGGCATTTGATGTATTATCTTTTTTAAATGAAACATTTACCATTCTCAATAATAGTATAAAAATAACAATTAAAATAATTATAAATAAAACTTTTAAAACATCTTGTGTTATATTTATTTTAAAACCAAAAATATTTATTGTTGAGATTGGGTTATTATCTGTTGTTGAATCTGCAAAATGCTCTTTCATTTTACTCATACAAAATGGACAACTTTGTAAATGTTCCATGAAAGCACAACTGTTTTGTGCAAAATGTTCATTTGTAACATACTCATTCGCAACATGCTCATGTGCAAAATGTACATTAACTTTAGGTTCAATTATGGGCTGTACTGGCTGAGGAGGCGGAGGAATGTCATATTTAATATCTTCTTGTTGTGTAAATTTTTCTGGTTGAACAACGGGTTGAACATTGCAATTAGTCGCTGATTCATATATGTTTGTTAATTTACCTGAAGGTATATTATTTTTAAACATATCTTTTTTACCCCACGCATCTTTTATACTTGAATAATGTATCATATTACTATGAAATATATAATAATAATACAAAATCGTTTAATATTAAAGAAAAGATTATTACTTAATATATAATGGATTCAAATACGAGTTCGGATATCGACTTAAACATACTTGATAGAAATGGACGCCAAATGGATATACCATCATTAAAAAAAGATTCAAGTGATACAGATTTATATTTAAATCTTATTGCAAATCCAGTGAAATCTAGGCAAGAAAGTGAAAATTCAACTTCATCATTACATTTAGATAATGATAGTAAGAAAAGTTCAACATCAAGTATAAAACGATTATCATTAAATAGTCTTAAAATGTCGCCAAAAAAAGATAAAAAAGAATCATTTAAACCAACATATTCTGAAAAATATTCAGATAAAAGACACACGGAACGCAATCATTCAGAAAAACATTCTGAACGCAAATCTTCCCATCGTCGCAGTGATACAGAATCATCGCGTGCTCGATATGAGAGTGTCGATGTATCTTCCAGACATACGCCATCTCCTGAGCCAGTAAAATTAACACCACAACAAATTAGAATGAAGAAAACTGATTTATTAAGAAAGTTATGCGATTTAAAGGCACAGGGGTATCAATTAACAAGAGAATATGATTTCAGCAGTGAAATCGATGAGATGGAGAATGAGTTTGAATTATTAAAGAGTTTCAAACAACGTCGTGACGGTATTAAATTATATAAAAATACCATTGTAAATGTATGTAATTTAGTCGAATTTTTTAATGGTAAATATGATCCATTTGGTGCGGATTTAAATGGTTGGTCTGAACATATGAGTGTGGAAGTAGATAGTTATGATGAGGTATTAGAAGAATTATATGAGAAATACAAGAGCGTCGGTAAGAGCTTCCCACCTGAACTCAAATTATTAATATTAATTGGTTTCTCTGCATCAGCCTTCCACTTTTCCAAGAAACATATGTCAAATATACCAAGTAGTACAAATATGGTAGGTGGTTTACAGAGTAGTATTGCTCAAAAAATAGCAGGAATGGGAAAAGAAAAAAGTAAATTTATGACGGAACAAGAATTAAATATTGAAAGACAAAAAGAAGCATTTAGACAAAAGGACCGTCAGATGAAGGAGGCTATGCGTCAAAAGTTTGCACCACGTACTGAAGATTCAGAAACACCTATGACACAAACCCAAACCCAAACACAAACATCATTTAAACCACCTGCTACTCAGCCCAATGTAAATTTACAAAACAGTTTCGCACCTGTTAATTTTGGAGCAAATATGGTACCACAAAGTAATCTTGGACCACCCAGTATGGTGATACCATCAAATGACCCACGTGATTCTATTGCAACACGTCCTTTAGTCCAATCAAACCAATCAGTTAAGGATATATTAAAACGATTACACGAACGTGAAGTAGATACACAAGAAACACAAGAAGAATTTACTGCAACAAATGATAGATTATTGTCTGATACAACCGCGAGTGAAAGCAAGAAAAAAGGTCGTAAAAAGAAGCCTCTAATGACCATACAATAATTTTAATTCTTTAGAATTATTCTAAAGAATTATTCTAAAGAATTATTCTAAAGAATTATTCTAAAGAATTATTCTAAAGAATTATTCTAAAGAATTATTCTAAAGAATTATTCTAAAGAATAAATTTAAAGACATACCCTTGTTAATTTAAAGACTAAAAAGTATTTATATTAATTATGGATAAAAGCAAACGTGGACGCCGTCCAAAAAAGCAAACAAACGAAGTGATTGAGCAAGTAGTCACAGACACGCCTATTATTGCTCATCTTCCAATAGAATTATCAGATATATGTGATCAAACTAGTGATATATTTATAAAAGCAGAAAATATAGAAGAACCATCTTATAATTATAATAATATAATGCAGGACCAAGAAATTAAAAATCTTAAAAAACAAGTTGATGAATTAACATTAAGATTAAGTAAATATGAAAAAGAAAAACCAGGCAAACCATCTATTATTGAATGTAGTAATGAATCAAATTGCTGGTGGGATAAACACTCATTTACTACACCAGCAGTCGAGATGCCAGAGAGTTATTACAATGGTATTTTTAGTTGCACTGGAAAGTTCTGCTCCTGGGAATGTATGATGGCATATAATATTGATATTAATGATGAAAATATTTCAAAACGAACATCTTTAATATATTACAAGTATAAAAAAACTTATAATAAGGATATTATTATAAAACCAGCATCTTCGTGGAAAATTCTTGATACATTTGGAGGTCCAATTAGTATTGAAAAATACAGAGAAAATCTATGTATGAATACTAATGATTATAATTATATAAAACCGCCAATTATATCGAGAATTTCGTATGTTGAAAAAATTCCAATTAAACAACATACCGAAGTTGTAAAAACAGATGAAATTGTATTAAAACGTAGTAAACCTCTTAAAACAACTAAATATAATTTGGAAGATATCATTGGACTTAAAGTAAAGACATCTACATTATCATAACAATGCACGTTTATTCAATTATAATATTAACATTTTTTCCCAGTTCAATTAATTTATTTTTAAATATATTATGATGAGTTTCATCGATGGTATCATCATTTGATATAATAATAAAGTTTGGCGGAGTATCCATTGTAATACAAATTTTGTCTCGTAAATTTGTATTATTTAATGCATTTTCAATTGTTTGTTTCAATACATTGATTCCATTTTGAGAAATCATTTTAAAACGAGTAGGTTGGACTGTTCTTTTTAGCATCAAAGCTTGGAGCATCATAACCAATTGTTGGTCTAATATATCAATACTATCAAATACGTGGTCAAATAGGGAGGTATCATCTGGGCGGGACATATCTAGTGGATGGAATGTTTCTTCCCAAAATTCGACATAATTTCGTTTATTCATTGTAGCATATTTTTTAACAACCCCAACCATTTTTTTAGTTTGGTCATTTGTTGTTTCAAACTCTTTATATTCTTCTGATTCTTTGTCAACATATGCCATACTAATAATGATATTATCCTCATTAATTTCTTCCACAATACCAACCATTGGCTTATTAAGGGGTGCAAGGGATTTTGGGCTCTTAATGGATGTTTTTGTGGTAGCTAGGCGGAGAGGCATAATTGCATCTACATTATAGTCAATTAGATGGCATTTAAAACAGTCTGCCATATGTTCGGTAAAGATAAAATTTACCATTGTCTTTTCCTTAGGGAGGTTACGCTGGTATAGTTTAAACTTGATTGTACTTGTGTGTGCCATATTATAATAAAATAAAATATTATTTAAACTGATTTTATCAATTTTTATTATTAATCCTTAAGGATTGATAATATTCCCTATTTATATTATAACAATCCGTAGGAAAGTTAGAGCAATCGATAATAAGTGGAACCGGGAATAAAAATTGATAATATAATCCCCTAAATACCATAACAAAATAGTAATGTCACAGTTCAATGGAATGAGCCAAATGTTCGCTGTTAACCAGCTAATGGGTCATCTTAATAATAAGATTAGGTCCAATGCGACCTATTTTGCTATTTCAGATGACCCTCATATGTGCGCGTCGTAATAGGCAAGTGCGCACTTGCCTATTAGCGAACATAACTGGTTGCGATAAATGAAAAGTGCGGGACGCACTTTTCAATTACGACAACCACATATTAATGATACCATTCATATGGTTATTCAAATGATTCTTATTGGTATTTTTACTGGTATGGCTACCTATATTACCAATAGTTTTAATGCTATCCCATCGCTTATTAAGAATATTATCTTTAACGGTCCAACTAGGGCTATCAATATGGTTGCCTCCTATTTTAAGAAGGTTGAAAGAAGGCATAAGATAGTCAGGCACGTCCCGCTTATCACAACTTCCCTCCAAAAGAATGCCGATCTCCATACCAAGTTGCAGTGGTTTCTCTCGAGTGAGTTTTGTGAGAAGGTGTCACCAAAGGAATTGATTATGGTTACACCGGTGAAGGAAATCTACTATGTGCCAATGGGTGTGGATATCAACAGTACAGACAAGGAACTTAAGCTAAACGAATCACCTCTGGTTGGCAACGATATGGTAGTAAAATTTGAAAATCACGATATATCAGTTCGACTAGTCAAGGAAACTATCGAGGTGAATGGTGATCTGGATTCCACCAAGCGCGACAATATGATTTACCAGCTCACTGTATATTGCGACAATGAAGACTCGGATATTCTTCAACGATTCTGCAACTATGCAATCCTAAAGCACAATACAACCAAGCAAAAGTGGGAACAGAAGATTTACAATCACACTGGTGGACAATGGGATAATGGTGTCAAGTGCTATTCACCAAATATTGATAGCGTTGTTCTTCGTGCCAGTATGAAGGATGATGTTCTCAATATTATGGATTTCTTCCATAACAACGAACTATATTATATTAACAATGGTATGCGATATAAGAACATTCTTCTCAATCTGGGTTATCCTGGAACGGGTAAGACTACATTCTCCTGCGCACTGGCTGCCAGATATCGCAAGCATATTTTTTCCATCAATCTGAACAATCTTGCTTCTCCTGATGACCTGAAGAAGTTGATGGATAGTTTTGCACAAAAGGTTACCACTGGAATTATTATGATTGATGATATTGACCACACATTTGAGCAACCACCTGTTGAAAGTGATATGGTAATTATGGATAATCCAAACGATAAGATGCTTGAAAAGATGCTTGAAAAGGTGCCTGATAAGGTTAAGGCCAAGCCCAAGTATCGTGTCAGTGTTCCAGAGCTTCTTGGATTTTTCGATGGTCTCAATACAATTCACGGGTTGGTAGTAATTATGTGTGCAAATGATCCGCTCAAGTTCTTTGATAAGAATGACCATAGTTTTAGTGCTATGTGTCGCGACCAACGTATCAACCATATCTTTGAGTTTGAGACATGCGACCGAAAGATGATTGCAACTATTTACAAGAATATCTTTGGAATGGAGATTGATATGGAGAAGCTTGATAAGATTGAAAATGATTATTATGCTCCTTGCACTATTGCAAAGGTCTTCTCATCATTCTACGAAAAGAATGGTGGGAAGATTGATAACAAGCAAGATGAGATTGATATGATACTTGCTGATTTGGCAAATAAGACAGTTAGGACAAATGTGCGCGTCGTAATAGGTAAGTGCAGACTTGCCTATTAGCGAACAAAACTGGTTGCGATAAGTCAAAAGTGCGGAACGCACTTTTGAATTACGACAACCACAAATGACGAGATTATTGTAGAGTATTCCAAGCGCTACCAGAGGGATCATCCGAATTTTTAAATATAAGGAGAATATTTTAATTTATATAAATACTTTATGGAATTTTTTATATTGAAATAGTAGATAAGTATATCCAGGAACATCTTCATATATTTATTAAATTCAAGTTCATCTTTCATAGGACCTTGATTATATTCAATCTGATAAATGATAAAACATCCATAATATACTTTGTTTATTATAATAGTATCGACGAATAACATAAAGTAGTTCATCTTTGCGATAATCCGTGGGAAATTTTTTGTCATTAATTATATTTGTCATTAATTATAATTAATAACTATCCTCTATATAATTTAAAATATGTCACGGGTGATCTTTTGACAGAGTCAATAAAAATCGTTTTTGAATCATTGCTTCGATAAATTCTTCCTGATTTTCACTAAATGTTCGGGTCGCACAAATACTGTTTTAAAGAATAACTATATTTTTTTTATATATGGGTGAAACTAAAATAAAAGAACTGGAAGAAAAAATTAACCTATTATCTGCTGAGATAAAAGGATATAAAACTGCATTTGATACTGTATGGAGTTATATAAATAGCCGATATGAGTGTGAAGATTTTGAAGATTTAGAAGACGAATTTAATATATGCACAAATTGCACCAGTTTTCATATTGATATTAAAGATGCATATTTATGTTGTGCTGAAGAGAAAGCATATGAACATCATATCTATTATTGTCCAGAATGTCTTTTAAAATATGATACAGACTATGAGACAACAGTTGAATGTTGCGGAATAGAATATACATATGGTGAAACAATCAAATATCCTGAAAATACAGACGAACAATAATAACACAGATATGTGTCCGTCGCCATTCGAAAACGGTTTTCGAATGTTCGCGGACCTCGATAAATGCGTCCGCATTTATCGCAGCAAATCCGAAGGATTTGACCAAAAGAGAGCCCGTACATTTGAAAACGGCTTAGCCGTTTTCAAATGGCGCTGCTCACATAT
>Ga0169931_10005642_pt1 | contig 19013 bp, 21 predicted proteins | sample Kivu_15m_20L_FD_129675 | JGI IMG/M metagenome (GOLD analysis project Ga0169931, IMG submission 129675) | Freshwater microbial communities from Lake Kivu, Western Province, Rwanda to study Microbial Dark Matter (Phase II) - Kivu_15m_20L... | ecosystem: Environmental > Aquatic > Freshwater > Lake... | reverse complement strand
TTCGTCTTGCCATGCTTTACTCATCTCAATTGGTTTCGTAATAAATCCTGGGTCTTCAGTATAACCTCTGAGTGACAATGCTGACCAAGATTTACCTTTGTTGTAATTGCTATAGTGATTTGTAAACTCTGGAAGAATCTCAAGTTTCTCACGAATTGATTTGATGAGATTCATGCTTACGCTACCAATCTGTTTAATGCTTAGATATTCTGCTTTATCAACTTTAGGAAACTGTCTTGGTGAACCTCTGTAGTAAATTGCAAAGATTTCACCATAGGTTGTGATCTTTGGACCAACATAACAGAACCCACACTTTTCAGCAAGTTTGCAATGGTCTGCATTCTCTGCCCACACATACAACCAAACATCTCTGTTAGGTGCAAGTCCGTTAAATTTAGTCATCGGTTTTAAACACTCTTTAAGTGTATTTAAATTTCCTGACAACTTACCTACAGTCATATCGCCTTTTTCTTTTCTTGCAATAACTGTATCACCATGCATGGCGATGTTTGAACCTGCTTTTGATTCAATCACCTCTAATCGTGCATCATCAAGAATAATCAATGTTTCTTTGTGCAATGCTTCAGCAATATTATTCTTTTTAAATTGTGCGAATGGTGATAGTGTGTATGCGTTATAGTCTGCATACTTTGATTCAAGTTCTTTCAAATAATCTATCTCAAATCCGTGTTGCCAATCTTTCATTTTTTTGCTTTCTTAACTTTTCGTTGAAGAATCATTCGTTTTCTAATTGCTCTTTGAGTTTCAAATGAAGATGCTTTTTGAGTAAACACTTTACCTTCCATGTGATCATACTCATGCAATGCAACTCTTGCAGTAAGCCCAATAAATGTTTCTGTTACAGTTTCACCATTCTCGTTTTGAAAACGAACACGGCAACGATCTGGTCGCTTCACATTCAGATAGAGTAGTGGATAACTCAAACATCCTTCTTTCGCTAGAATCTCATTCTCTGATACATCAACAACTCTTGGATTGAAAAGTGTCAATGGTGGTTCACTACGAATTGTAAACACACGATATGGCACACCAACCTGATTGGCTGACAATCCAAGCCCATCGTTCTTGATCATACAACTATATAGGCTTTCTGCGAATTCTTTTGGATCATATGGTGGGTTGTTAAAATCAAATTCTTGGCATGGCTCAAGTAACATAGGAGAATTTTCGGGTATAAGTTTGAGTTCCATTATTTTATCATCCTTGAAAAATTATTAATCTTCTCAAAACGAATTACATTTCTAAATTTGTCTTGTAGCAGATCACCTTTATGTGAAATAACAAATAGGTTTGTATGTTCAAGCAAGTTCAGAATCTTCATCAAGTCTTCAGTACCATTTGCATCAAGTGACGAATCAAAGATTTCATCAAGGATCAAAATGTTTGTATTGGTAGAGTTCTTCAGTTTTGCAATGGCACGCCAAGTCAACATAAGTGCCATATCAATTCTTTGTTTTTCACCTTCACTAAACGATGCATAACTGAAATCATCACGGTGTCTAGACTTAATTGTTTCTTTGAACGATTCATCAAGATTAAAGTTCACAAAGAAGTCTAGTGTACTGAGATACTTATTTACCAACTTGTTGATGATTGGTAGATACTGTTTGACGATCTTCGTTTTAATGCCAGTATCTTTGAGTAGTGTTGATGCCGTGTCATAGTATGCTCTCTCATCGATAAGTACTCTTAAATGTTGCTTTAAGTCTGTTAAGGCATCATTTATAGCGTTTAATTCATTCTCTTCTTTTTTTGACACCTTGCTAGATGTTTGAATCTCTTTGATTGCATCGTGCAATTTTTGCACATACTTGTTCAGTTCAGTCATGGTAGAAGTATCACCAGCGACTTTGACTTGCAACTTATTAATTTGTTTTTGTATATCAGCAATCTCTGCAATTTTCAATTGCTCTTCAGCAAGTTTCTTTTCTAATTCTTCAAGCCCATGTTCACACTCACCTACCTTCGAATTAAGATTGGTAAGTTCTCCTTCTTTAAACGCCAAGGCAATGGCTTGCCTACAGGTTGGGCAACTATCATTTTGTTGAAAGAAACTGACATCCTTGCGAAACTTGGATAGATTGCTTTCAATCTGCGATTCAAGTTTTGTAAGTTTCTTGACCTTATCCTCAATTGCAGTTTTGTTCTCAACAACCAATTGGAGTTCGGTGACCTTGGTATTCGCTTCCTCAATAGATGCGAGTAAGGTGGATATGGTATTACTGCTATTTTGTATCTCATCTTCATGTTCTTTTACCTTATCTTCATTGTTCTGCTTGAGTTCATCAATGTGATCTTTCAGCATATCATACTTTTGTTGTTGAAGATCAATCTCATATTTTTTAACTGAGATTTGTTCTTTAGTGATCTGCAATTTTTCTTTTACAATACCATTCATGCGTGAGAAGATTTGAATGTCTAGCAAGTCTTCAATGATTGCTCTGCGGTCTGATGCAGACAATTGCATGAACGGAGTAAACGATGCTGAACCAAGAATCACAATTTGTGTGAATGACTTGTAGTTCAACTTTAGAATAAATTTTTCTAGATGTTCTTGATAGTCTTTGATTGCGGCATCTTGTGTAATTAAAGTTTGACCACAACGAATCTCAAAAATGTTTGGCTTGATGCCACGGGTAACTTTGTATGATCTGCTACCAATGTCGAATTCAACTTCAACCACGCAATCTTTTGCATTGATTGAGTTTACCAACTGACTTTTATTAATATTACGAAATGGCTTACCAAACAAACAAAAGCACAATGCATCAAGCATTGTAGACTTGCCTGAACCATTCGTACCAACAATCAATGTTGATGCTTCATTATCAAGACTTATCTCAGTAAACAGATTGCCTGTACTGAGAAGATTCTTCCAGCGAATTTTACGAAATAAAATCATTCAATATGCTCAGTCGATAGTGCTTCCAAATAAAGTTCTTTCATTACAGTCTTTAATTTTTCTGGTTCTACTTGTAATGCTTGTGCGTCAATATAGTTCGATAGTATCGTTAGCGTGTCTTCTGCTTGGTCAACAATCTCAAAGTTATTGTTAGATGCTTCACTAAAGTCTTCCACAATGTTGATATCGATTGGATTTACTTTGTAAAGATTGTCTACCAATGCATCGAACACATGTGGGTTTGCTTTGTGCAACACTACTATCTTTATATAGGCTTTCTCATATTGAGAATAGTTGATATTTTTCAAATGCTCCATTGAGAGTTTGCTATCGTCATACTTGATCTTGTAAAAGATGCGATATGGATTGTTTATAAACTCAAGTTCTTTTGTTTCTGTATCAAAGATACCAAAACCTTTTTGATCTTTATAGTCATTCCAAAAGAGTTCGTATGGTGTGCCAAGATACATGACATTGCCTTGTGAAGACTTCATGTGATAGTGACCGCTATACACTTGGTCATAGTTACCTAAAAAGTCATCTGAGTAACCTTCATGACTAGGCATACCTGGCCATAGTTGATAGCCAAGAAGTTCAAAGTGCCCAAGGCAATGTGACGATAAACTCTTCGAAACAAATTCACGAATTTCTTTTTCGTTCTCTTGACATATCCATGGTATCATGTCAATGTTCATGTCTTCAAGTTCAAGTGTGCCATGCTTTGACCATAGCGTAATGTTGTCATAGTCTTTCAATAGAAGTTCTGGCGAGTTGACCTCTAGACTGTGACGCCAAAAGATATCGTGATTACCAACCAATGCGTGAAGATGAATGCCACGCTTCTTCAATTCATCAAAGAAGTAGCGTCTGCTTTCCGCAAGCGAAAGAAAGTTGATATACTTACGGCGATCAAAAAGGTCACCGAGTTGTATAACAATCTTGATATCGTGTTCTTCTAAGTACGGAAAGAAAACTGTGCTATAAAACTTCTCATAGAATTCATGAAAGTGCTTCGCATCATTTCTTACGCCAAAGTGTGTATCACCGAGTATGCATATTTTCATTCTTACTTTTATTTTTCCAATTGTTTTTTGCCATCTCTTGGCGAGAGTTGTCCTTGATCACCTTGTCAATTATAGCATGAATGTTTCTCAAATGCAAGAGCGAGGTTTCTCTTAAATCGTATGGTGACTTCTTATTTTGCACTACCTTGATCCATTGTTCAAGTTGTACTGGCAATGGTGTCTGCATCACTAATCTCCTTCGCTTTTCTTTTGGAAGTTTTCTTTCGTTTGGTATCTTCAAATGCTTCAATAAAATCACGGATGAAATTATCATTGTATGCTTCGTGCATCATGCCTTGCATCTGTGAAGTAATCTGATCTTCTCCGTTGTTGGCAATCAGTTGATTGACAATTTCATTTTCCATACTGCGAAACTTGATGTACAGGTGCTTCTTCTCCTTTTGAATTCTACGGAGAAAGGCATAGTAGATGATCTGTGTGAAGTACGCAAATGGATTTTTAGATTTCTCATGATCAAAGTTATCTATGTATAACAGACAGTTCTCAACACCATCGGAAATCATATCCTGCTTAAAAGTGTAGTTTGCAAAGTTTGGTTTTCTTGCAAGGTGCGTGGCGATTTTAAAAAGGCACTCGCCAATGTACTCTGGCACCCTTGGTCGTTCAGAATTTTTTTCCTTTGCGGCAATGACGCTCTTTTTATATTCGATCATTCTCTCTAGGAATTCTTGATTGTTCACATAATGATTACCCATAATTTTTCCTTTTTAGTATTGACAAATGCTTGACATATGCGTAGAATTAGCGTGTAGCCTTTCAATGCATCGTTTTTCCATTAATATTCTTAAGTAGTTCAGTCATAATATCGTTTAACTCCGTTATTTCATCTTCATCATTTTCTTTGCGAGATGAATTTTCTATAATTAGTTCAGCATAATTTTTTACCATTAGTTCAGTAGGTTCAGCACATGCAACAATAGAGTTCTTGTACACACGAACAGGATATTTGTAATCAAAGCCTGGATCCCATTTCATAACTGACATGTTCATTCTACTTTCTTGAGGGTGAATCATGAGCAAAATCTTCAAAGGCATTTCAACATCAATGTAAGAAGGAGTTTCTTTTGAAACATTTCCTATAATTGTTTCACCATTTGATAATTTCAAAACCTTGCACACTTTGTCTATATTTTGTTCTTCTTGGTGCATATTAGTCCTTTAAGTTGATGGTGTAAATTTTATAATCAAACTTCTCATCATTGTATATTTTCATTCTCTCTACAAAGTGTTCGATAGTAAAGTTTTTTCGACTTTTGTAAGTGAGATCATCGGCAATGTCAAATAGAGTTGCTTGATCTTTATTTTCCCCTAATCTAAGTACTCGCCCAATCGATTGTAGTGTTCTTATCTTGCTTTTGCTAGGAGATGCAAATACAATATTGTGTAAGTGTCTTATATTTATACCTGTTGAGAAGGTGCCATACGATGCAATGATAATTGCATTTTGTTCTTTTTCTGTAACTTCACGCACCATCTCTCTTTCATCTGCTTCTACTCCACCATGCACAAAAAAGACTTGCCTATCTTCTGCTCTATCTTTAATCATCTTGTACAAAGGTTCGCCGTGCTTATGTACAAACTGATAAAGTACAAGTGTATTCTGTTTTAGGGAAATAGTCAAGTTGGTAATAAACTTATTCCGTGATGGAGATGATACCAAGTAATCTATTTCCTCTGCATACTTAAAGTTTTTTACCGCTTTGCAATTTTCTTCTTGATGTTTAAGTACCAATGCTTTGATTTTTAGATTTGCAAGTTTACTTTTATCCATTAGTTCTTTTGTTGTAGTAACTTGCTTTACTGCACCAAACAAACCTTCAAGCACCAAGCGATGTGTTTGTGTACCATCAAGTGTGCCAGTCAAACCAAAACGATATGCACAATCAGTAAGACTTGTCATGATCTTCGTAAGTGACTGTGCTTTAAACAAATGTGCTTCATCACCAATGATCAAATCAAATTGATTGAAGTAATTTTTTGGCATCTTGTAGATTGACTGCCAAGTGGAGATGATGATGGGTTTCTTTGATACTTTATCTGCGCCAGCAGTAATCGTATGACAATATGTATCACTATCAAAACCATAATCTTTAAAGTCTTTATACATCTGTGCAACAAGCGAAATAGTTGGTACAATAATAAGTGTCTTGCATCTTAAGTATCTTGTAATAAGATATGCAATGAGTGACTTACCTGATGCAGTTGGTGACAAAAGCAAACCACGCTGATTGCGTATGGCATGTACAAATGCTTTCATCTGATAATCTCTAGGTTCAAAAGGTAGATTGAGTTTCTTTACAAACTCTTCTGCTTCAACTAATGAGAATTCCTCGTTAGTTCGTAGTTCATAGTCAACATCAAGTTCGTAGTCACGCTCTTTGCAAAACTTTTCAATGTAATGCAATAGACCAGCATAGATGTTATGTGTTTGTCTATCGAACAGGCGTATCTTTCCATCCCACACTTTGTTTCGAAATGCGGGCATGAATTTGTAGCCTGGTACATAGAAGGTAAAGTACTCTGACAGTTCCATTGCTTCACCTGCTTCACAATGAACCTTCACATACACCTCATTAACTTTTGAGATTCTAAGCGACACCTTGAGTAAACTTTCTCCAATCAATTGCATTCTTGATTTGAAAGTTCCGTTGATTAATATTCTTAAGAACCTCTTCAAGAAATGCAAGTTTCTCTTTTTGCATAACAATCTTCATGTTCTTTTGAATAATGTCTTTATCAGATTCTAAGTACATATCAATCTCATGCTTCATAAGTCTTTTCAGAAAAGGTTCCCAACCAAGTTCATTGAGTTCCTCTTCAGACATTTTACCATTATAGTACTCATACTTTTGCAGAAAGAGTTCTTTCGATTGAAACTCTGCGCCTTTCAGCACACGCCTTTCATCAAAGTAATGTTTGAGATACTTACTATGTAATTCTGGAATCTTTGTTGATTCTGTACCTAGTTCGGTTGAATCAATTGTTGCGTCTTTACGCCACTCTTCCATCAGTTGATCTAAAGTCATACCACCTCTCCATATGGATCCAATTACAAAACATAATAACACAAAACAATTTATATGTCAAGTGCTTAGAGCATAATAGTCATAAAAGAATGTAGAAGTGGTGGTAAGAAACTCTTGCGTTTCTGTGCTGGTAAATTGAAGACTACCAAGTTCGGTAGGAAAAATATTCTTAAATGAGAATTTAAGATTTACATTGTTTGAATTAGACTTCACAATAAGTACTGCATCAGATACCATACTGTTTGATCTACCAAGTGCAGTAGTTAAGTTGCCTAATTTATTTTTGCTTGTTGGATTTCCCATTGCGGTAATCCATGCATAGATATCTCTCCATGCTTGCATGTTCTCATCAACTATAAATGTCACACTCAATTGTTCAAATGAAAGAATATTTCCTGGTGTATTTACTTGAACAAATGGTGTTGGTGTTGCCACACTATTCAATGTAATTGATGGCAAGTTTACAGACTGTAAAAAGAATATGGTATTAGGTAGTCTATCAAATATGAGTTCGTACTTATTGTTTGATAAAAAACTTTTATTGATTGATGTAGTATCGGACATGGTATCTCCTGTAATTCATACTATTTATAAGCAAAAAAAGAGGGCACCAAAGTGCCCTCTCTGAAGTCCGATCTGTGTCGGCTTGGTATTACATGAGGTTGTTAATTGCGATTCTACGATAGTAGATGTTCTTGTTAGCAAACGCAATTGTACCATCAGCGGCAGAAGTCGCAAATGGGTTAGCAACCATACCGTAACGAGTTTTGAAACCGATCTTTGGCTGGAATGTATCCTGACCAACGGCACGAACCATTTGGAGAGGAACATATGGGCAGTAGAAAAGACCAGCGTCAAATGCTGAAGCACCTTTGTAACCCATTGTAGCGTAGTGAACGCCAGATGTTGCGGCGAAATATGGATCGATGTAAACACGAATACGACCATTTAGAACACCAGCGAATGTGTTACCTGTGTCATCAACTTGGAGGTTGTTTGTGAGAGCAGGTGTGTAATCAAGTACACCAGCCATCTGAAGAGCAGAAGCCACATCTGATGAACAGATGAGGATGTTGCCTTTACCTCTACGGGTTGCTTTTGCAATAGCGTTAGATTCACGCTCTAGTTGGAACATCAAGCCTTTGAATTTCTCAACTGACCAACGGCCGTTTGCGTCAACATCAAGGTCAAATGTACCAGCGGTTGCCACATTTTCTTGAGCACCGATAGAAGCAGTTTGATTGATAGTACGAACAACTTCACGGTTGATTTCAGCAAGAATCTCTGTTGTAAGAATGTTTGCAAGTTCTTGTTCAGCGTCAAGACCATGAACAGCCTTAAGGTCTTGTGCAAGTTCCATTGTGTATTCTGCTTTTAGCGCACGGCTCTTAGCAACAACGGAAATCTTTTCAATGCTAAATGCCATTTCGTTGAAGGCATTACCAGCAGTACCATCACCGAGTGCTTCGGCTTGTGCAGTAGTCATACCACCACCGAATGTGTACTCTGTACCGCTTGATAGATCAGCAGGTGACTGACCAGTCTGAAGTGTACCGATTGTGTTACCAGAGTTGGTACCAGAGAATGTGGTATTGGCTTCGTTAAACAATGCTTCAGTACCAGTCTGACCACGGAAGCGTGAACGCATTGCGAAAATAAGTCCAGTTGGACCGCTCATTGGCTGAACGCCGCAGATATCATAAGCGATAAGATTTGGCATTGAACGGCGAACAAGAGAGATCAAAACTGGATCATAGATATCGATCTGACCAGTACTAGCGTCTGAAGAAGAAGCACCAAAATTGTTTGTTGGAGCGGCTTCAGAAAGAAGTGATTGTGGATTGCGATAACCAGCAGATTCACCAGTGCGGCTCTCAATTTCTTGGTTCTCAAGCAACTGAGCCACAACGGATCTCTTGTGAGCGTCTTTAATTGGGTTTAGTTCAGGATGATCAAGAACTGGAGCCCATTTTTTGATTAATGCGTCTGACATATGTTTTCTCCTTTGAGTATAAGATTAACTCTGTTGTTATTTATAATTTTTTATCTTTTGACTATCTTAGAGATGTTGCTAACATACTTTGCCATAACTGGATTGTATGATTCTTCGATAGTAGAGGCATCAGAATCTAAACCATCTTTCTGTACTTCTTGCTTTGATTCTTCTTTGACTGATTCAAAGTATTTTTTCTTTGTAAGAGTAAGTTTCTCTTTGTAATCTTCTTCAGAGATGAATTCGATGTTTTCAGCAAGAGATTTAAGTTTTTCAATCTGTACTTCAGTTAGCCCTTCGGTAACATTGGCAACAATCGCATCTTTTTTGTAGTTATTCAACTGAGCAACTAGATCAGAGTTTTCTTGAATTTTCTTATCAAGGTCTTGCTCTGCGGTGCTAAGTTTTTCTGCCATGTCATTCACTAGATCAACTTTGTCATCTGGAATGTCAATGTAGTTTTCTACAAAAAGATTCTTGATTCCTACCATGAAATCTTCGGCAATCTCTGCCTTAAGATTGTTTTGAATAGCAATTTCATTTTCTTTTTGCCACTCAGAAACAACATAGTCAAGATACTCATCAACTTTGTCTACCAAACCGGCGGCGAATTCGCTTTGTGCTTCTTCCAATTTTTGTGCAAATTGCTCTTCAAGAGTTTTGACTTCTTCTTCAACTCTGACTGCAACTGCGGCTTCAAAAATTGCTTGTGCATTCTTTTTGAAATCTTCAGAGAGGTCTTCTCCAGAGAAAATTGCATCGATATCTTCTTTCATCTTTGCGTGTTTTTTCTCTTTCATTTCTTTCTCATCTTCATCATCTTCGTCTTTGTCTTCTTCCTCATCATCTTTTCCGTTATCTTTAGATTTTGCTTTTTTCTTTTCGATAGCGGCTTTGAGGGCAGGTGGAAGTTCACCTTCTTCTAACTTTTCATCTTCTAGGTCAACTTCTTGATCCTTAATTTGTTCTGCCATGATGCGTTCTCCTTTTAATTAATAAGGTTTTGCTTGATATATTTATATGACTATTTATAGTTTATTGATAAAATTCTCAAAAATTTGTAACTTAGTCTTTTCAAGGTCTCTTTTACTTACTTTCTTAATTTTTTCTTTTGATTCTTCGATTTGTCTTTCAGTCCAGCGACCAGCAACATAGACCCACTCTCTGTTCTCCATGATGCCTTGTACAAATGCATCTGGTGCTGAAGGATCGGCAACAATATCAGCGGCAGTTGCAAGATAAAAATCATCTTGCACAACCTTTGTACCATCTCTGCCCTCTTTCAAAGAACCAAGACCTCTAGTTGAAACACCTACGCAAGCACCCTCATTAATCAAATTCTTGACGATGTTACCATATGGCGTGTCCATGATCTTTGCTTTACCAATGAAGTTACTACCTTCTTGGCGCAATTCTTTGATCATGTGTGAAACTCGCTCAAGATTGATCGTAGGACCTTCTGGATGTCCTAACTCTCCATATGCACGATTCTTATTTACATAATCGTTTACATATCTGCTGACTTCTCTTTCCATAACAGGAAGAGGATACATTCTGCCATTGCGGTTTTTCTGTTCGGCTTGCATGAAGATGCCTTCGATGTACATGTTTTTTCTGCCATCATCGGTTGCTTCACTAATAAATTTTACTTCTTCATTAATTTCTGTAATTAGTTTCATGGAGATACTCCATCGTCTGTCGTTTCCCTGCTTGTATATCCTGCGGTTTTCTTGCCTTCAACAATAATTGTGTATCCTGCACCAGCAACAAAACCTGCGGTACTAAGATAGATATCACCATTTGTATTTGCTACATTATTTGTAATTGGTGTTGTTAAATTTGTTGCAAGATCCATTGTACCTGTGCCTGATAGAAAAACGGTTGTGTTTGGTGTGTCACCAGACCACATTAATTTTACTTTAGAGTTTGCACCAGCAATTGACCATGTAAGTTTGTTAATATTAATTCTTTGATTAGTAAGTGCGTTATTAGATGCCGCAGTTAAACCTGAAACATCAACTTTTAAAACATTTGTTTCGCCAGTACCATCAGATTCATTTGTAAATTTATACGCCCATTGAGCGGCATGATCTTTTAGTTTTTGGGAAGTTACAATATCTGCCATATTATTCCTCCGCTACTGATTTTGCAAATTCAATTAATCTATCGTAATCTTCTTCTAATTTTTCTAGAAGAGCATTTTTGTTATTTTCATGAAGTTCATCATAAAGTGCAATCAAAAGAACCTCATGTTCTTCATTTTTTGCTTTTGCTTTAATTGTAGCATATGCTTTCTCTTCTTTGTTTAGACGAGATTTAATTTGATCTTTTGTCTTTTGAATAGCAGACTTAGTAATCAATCCTTTACGCTCACCAGATTTAGCAACATTACTATCTTTATATGGTGATGGCGAATCTTTTCCACGCCATGTGCCACCAGTAGTATTTCCTATTTTAAATCCTGGTGAATTATCTCCTCTTGCGGCTCTTGCTGCCACTTTTTGTTTACCAGAAAGTCCTTGGTCAACTTTTGGTGTTTCATCAAGTTTTTGTTTGTTGTCAAGACGGTCTGCTGGTCTCTTGCCACTACGCTCTTTTGTAGTAACTTTAGCAGAGTTTGCTCCTTGATCTTCAGGATCGGCTACATCAACTTTATGAGCATCAAAAAAGTCTTTTTCGCCTTTTGCTTTAGGCTTTTCAACTTCATTGATTTGGTCTAAAAGAAAACTTTTAAAGGTCTTCATCTACATTTTCCTCTTCTGATTTGAAGTCTACGCCGTCCTCTGTGCTGGCTTGTTCTTCATTTTTGTTGTTGAAAATCGAATTTGAAATCTCTATCTTCTTAAGCAATAACGCATCATCAACCTTACTTGCAAGTTCACCATAAATGGCAGACTTAAAATCAACAGGTGAAGTATCAATTGCGGCTTGAATTGCGTTATGAATGTTTTCCATAATTTATCTCCTTATGACATATTTATAAAATTTCAATATTTCAATTGCCTAGACTATCTTTTTAGTCATAGAATCAATTAAAAACTCAGTATCAGAGTGTGTTTTTTTGTTTTCTGCTTGAGGTTCTTTTTTAATTACAACTGGAACTGGTTGTGGGTTTTCAACTTTTTGTTGAATAGGCGTAGGTGGCATTTGTCTTTCTTGTGGCATTTCATCTTCACCCCCATCAACACCTGCTTCTTCTTCCTCAGCCATTTCTTTATTCATTTGCTCAATGTCATCTTCAGTTTGCTGAAGAACTTTTTTACGAATCCAAGCAACGGAAAAATATTTACCAGCATAGTTATCAATATCAGAAAGAAGCATCAAACGCTCTTTCATAATTTCAGTATCTTTTAATTCTGCAAAGTGTGCATCGGTAACATAGTCATAATAAATTTCTTCTTTGATTTGTTCCCACTCTGCACGATTGCATATACCTTTTAAAATTAATTGTGTTTCAAGTAGTTTGTCAAATAGGTGTGAGAATCTTGAACGAAGTCTTGCAATAAATTTTGAAAACTTTAATTCGTCACGGGTGATTTCTGAAGCACGACCAAGGGAGAATCCATTGTCTGATTCTAAACGAGATACTGGAACATTGAGTGCTTTATAAAGTTTCTTTTGAAAGTATAGAACATCTTCAATCTCACCAAGGTTTTGTCCTGGTGGTAGCGTAGTAATCTCTGTGCCTTTGCCACCTTCTCTTCGTGGCAACCAAAAGTCTTCAAGCATTGTTTGAAATCTACGATCATCACGAATTTCACCTGTCTGTGCATCATATACAAGTTTGTTCTTATACTTTTGCATGATTTCACGCAAGTATTGCTCTGCTTTCATCTTTGGCAAGTTACCAACATCAATGTAGAACACTCTGCGTTCTGGTGCTCTTGAAATGCGATAGATGACTGTCGCATCTTCAAGCATACGCAATTGATTTAATGGTCGAATTGCTTTGTGTAGATAAGAGATGATTACTTTACCATCTTTATCTGTAACACCTGAATGTGTGTAGCAGATTGAATCTGGTGCAATCTTTAGACCTTGATTGGTATCACGCATGAAACCTTTGTCTGAATACACATAGTATTCAATAGGTTTGACATAGGTTGTTTGCCCAATAGCCGTAATTGGTTTACCTTTAGGCACTTCTTTGACTTTACGAATCTTGCGAGGATCAATGTAACGAACCTCTTGCAATCCTGCTCTAGGATTTTTATCGTCAATCATCATGTGATAGAATAATCTTCCATCAACATACCATCTACGAAATACATCGTAGCCTTGATTGTTAAAGTCTAGAAGTTTAAGTATGTGTTCAAATTCGTCACGAATTTTTTTCTTGATTGATTCTGGCTGTTCTAGTTTATCTAAAACAATTTGAACTGGATATTCGTCTGATTGATATACGATTGCTTCATTGATAATATCATCAATAGCGGCATCACATTCTGGTTGCAATGCCATCTCTCTATATTTTTTAACTAACTCAGCATCGTTTCGTACTTGCCCCTCAAGATCAACATATGTACCATAAACTCCGCCACCGACAATGCTTGCCGCACTATCATCATCACTTGGAGGAACAAAGGAGCGTAAATCTTCCTTTTCATCCTCTTTACCAATTTTAAATCCAAAAAGTTTTATTGCCATATTTTTCTCTCTTCATAAGAAAAGGGGGCGTAATAGCCCCCCTATTGAAACTATTACGCAACTATTTATTGTTGCGAAAATGTTTCTGTCAATAATTAACTGTAGTAAGTATACTGGAAGGTAACAGTAAATTCTTCAATTGTATCAGTAGTGTCGTATGACAAGTCAATCTGGCTAATGTCGGTAGGAAACGCTTCTTTAAGTGTATATGTGCCACCTGTAAGTGACGAACCATTCGAATTCAATTGTTGAACAACAATGGTTTGCTTATATTCACCAGTTACTTGTCCAGATGCTTTTGCGGCAGTATCAAAGTTGAAGTTTACAATACCTGCCATCCACTTTTCAAAGCCTGTTCTGAGACCATGACTTTGATCGGCAATGAATGTTGCAGTCCATTCTGCGAATGTACGATCTCCTGGAAGTTTCATTCTACGACCACCTTGTAGAGGAACTTCAATCACACCAATTGTAAGACCAGGAATTGCGGCGGCTTTACACAAAATACCAGCATTTGGAATTGTAACTCCGCTTGGTGGCGTAAAAGAAATAGTAAACTGATTTGGGCGTGCCGCATCAGCAATGGCTGCATTAAATTGTGAAATTGTAAAAGGCATTTAAGTATCTCCCGTTATGTAGTAGTTTTGAAGAAGTCGTAAACCCAAGTGACAGTAAATTCTTCAATCGCATCTACGCTATCATAGGAAAGATCAATAGTAGAAATATCGCTAATAAAACAATTTAGCAATTCATATTTCTTAACTGTGCTTGTACCGTCTTGACCCAATTGTTCTACAGTAATAGTAGAAAGTGCAGTTCCTTTGTTACCAATTGCGGTAGTGCTATAGTCGGTAGCAGAAAACAATTTTTGATAATTTTCTAATTGTCTACGAACATTATATGTACCATTATTAATAACAGTTGTTGTCCATTCGGCAAAAGTTCTATCGCCTGCAATTTTGAATCGTCTGCCTCCAGCAACAGGAATTTCAATAATTCCTAGAGTTGACCCCGGCAAGGCAGCCGCTTTGCAAAGAATGGAGAAGTCTGAACCTGAACCAGCAGTAAAACCTCCAGCAGAGGTTACTCTGAACAGATTAGGGCGGGCTCCCGCCCCAATCGCCTGTTTAAGTGTTGATAGTGTTGCAAGTGCCATTATTTTCTCCTTGTATTCTTCTTATTTAGGCGCCGACTTCGTTAAAAGATACGGAACCTCTAACTGAAACAAAATTAAGTTGAATAAAGTTGACAGAAGAAGTTGGGCGAACAAAAATGTCGCAAATGAATTCATTTGCATTTACTACTGTATCTGGATTGTTTGATGTGTCGCAAACAATACGGAATTCAGTAATACCACGCTGAGCCTGTACGCTTCGTAGATATGGTTCAATTGTGTTGACAAAATTAGTACGAGTTGATTCGTTGTTTTCATCAAAGAGAACATTGCCAGCAAAGTCACCAATTGTCTTCTGAAGTTCAATGAACAATCTACGAACATTGATACGATTGAATGAAGTTCCTCTGAGAATAAATGTTTTATCACCAAAGAGAACAGTACCTCTGCCAGTTTGACTAAAGATTGGATTAATAGACTGCTTGTAAAGAAGATCACGCTCTGATTCACTTGGATTCCAAGCAAGTTTAGTTACATTCAAGAGTGTACCCTTTGTGTAACCTGCTGGAGAATTCCATGGTGCTTGAGTAAAATCAGTTCTTGCCATTACACCAGCGATATCGGCATTACATGGAACATAAACATATGTGTCATTGTACTTGTCGTACTGATATTTCCAGTTAGCATCAAACACAACATATGTTGACTTGTCAACTGTTGTAGCAAAGTCTAGAATATTTGTAACTTCACTACCTGCCTGGTTCACAACATCACTATACTCTGGTGATACGCAAACCATAATATCTCTTCTTTTCTCTGCAATGTCTGCAACCACAGTATTGATAACAGTTGCACTTACTGCGCCCATTGGCATTAGATTAATTGCAATGTTTGACTTGTTTGCGAAAAGATTGAATGCGGTAATCTTCTGTGTATCAGTTGGTGTTGAACCATCTGCACCACCAGCAAGACGATATGAAACAGGTGCAGTTGGAGAATTTGTAGCACCAGTAAATGAAGTAGAAGTGCTTCCACCCCAATTTGTGGCACTTTCGTGATCCATCCAACGAATGAACTCTGAACGATTTGCAATTACATCTTTGTAGTAATTTGATGCGCCTGTATCAGTCTTAGCATCAACTGCTTTAGATACTTGCTGAAATTTTTCAAGCAATGTTCCTACAACACCAGTAATTGTGCCACCTTTGTCTACAACGGCAATGTGCATTTCGTCACCTGAACCGCCACGATCACTTACAAAAGTTGATGTGCCTGGAGCAGAATCAAACTGACTGAAGTATTCCCAACGGCGAGTTACAGTAGCACCAGTAGCACCAGTAATGTGTGCTGATTCAAGTGTTATGTGAGTATTGTTTGTGACTGAAGCAACTTTGATTGAGCGACCAGCAATTACAAGAAAGTCGCCTACATTAACTTCAGTATTTGCAGATGAACCGGCACCAACAACGGTTGTAGAACCAGCACCTACAGTAAATGTTCCAGTTAGGGTTGATTGAAATGCGGCCGCAGAAGCGCAAGTTGAAACTTGAATTGAGTTACCCAAAGCGCCAGCATATTTGGCAGCCCAAGGACCCACATCGGCAGAGCCAGATGAGTAAGATGCTTCCCAAACATCATCATTTTTGACGAGAAGACCTACGCCTGTATTTCCTGATCCTGTAACATCTTCAGCAGTAGCGTTAAGTAGATTTGCACCATCTTGACGAACAACGAAAAGATTTGGTGAGTATGCAATATAGTTAGCGGCTACGAGAAAGTCTACTGCGTTTGTTGCGTTTGGTGCGCCAAACTTGGACACAAGGTCAGATTCGCTTTGCACAAGAACCGCCTTCTCAACTGGTCCCCATCTAAAACGACCCGCAGTTCCGCCAGCAGTAGTACCGAGCGTCAACACCACTGGTGGTTGATCGACTTCAGTAATCTGAATTCCTGGTGAGATTAAATTGATTGCCATTCGTTTTCTCCTTGATTTTAAGATTTCATATCTTGTTTTTCACGAAACTTATCATTCATTATTCTTGTTTTATTTATAAAAAATCATATTTCTGAGGTTTTTCTTCTTCCCAGACTTGACCAGATGCGTCAACATAGACATTTTCTTCCATGCCATCATCAATAATGCCAAATGGAGTGATTTCTTCTTCGATCATTTGAATCTGTTTTTCATAAAGTTCTTTGCGAATATTTATGTTTGTGAGGTCTTTGAAATATGGGTTAGTAGACAACCAAGAAAATAACACCAATGGCATAACTAAATCGTCATGATATCCTTCGTCTGCTTGATAACTACTTCTTTTCTGTATAAATGTTGAAATTTCTGAGATTGTATCTGCGTCACGAATGAGAAGTTTTTTCTCTTCAACCAAAGACTTGAAGTTTGAACATCCAATTCGCTTAACTTTTTTATCTGTAATGACACCCAATTGAGTTTTGCCACCACCAAATCCACCTGTGACAACCTGACCGCTGGTTGTGCGATTGACGAATACAATATTTTCGTACTCATATTCACTATAGATAATTTCTGCAACCTGCTCTGAGGTGTTGACTTCAATAAGCACATATGCGTCATTGAATTCTTTTGCCACTTTATAAATGACTGACGGATAGAGCAATGGGCTTATCTTATTGTCACGATATTTTGCCACTTGTTTGTATGGTACTTCAGTAGCATCAATAACTGAAAATGCTGAGTAGTCACCTTCAATGCCTTTTGCGGTGTCTGCTACAATAACATACACACGATTCTTTTCTGCTTTTTCAAATACATCCAATCCATCTTTACTGTAGATCGATGCTGATGGTGACAATTGTGCAATGGTGCTTGCGTCAATGAGAGTAAGACTTGAACCAAGGAAGTTACAAAGCACCTCTTGATTGAATCGTAGTTCGCCAAGAAGTTTTCTTTGTTCTTCAGCCCATGCTTCGTCACGACCAGGAATCTCTGAATAAGGTATGAACAATGGAACAAAGCCATTGCGGTCGTTTTGTGCATCGTTCCAAAATTTCCAAAAATGATTGTATCCAAGCGGTGTAGATGATAGCAGAATCTTTGTTGTTTCACCAGCAGAGATTGTAGGATAAACTGCGGTAAAGAATTCTTCAGCAAGATTGTTTGGTATGATTGCAGTTTCGTCAACATACAATAAGTTTACAGACTTACCACGAATACCTGCTCTGCTTGTTGCAGAAGTAAATACGATTGATCCGTTCTCTAAAGCAATGTCACCTTTGTTCCATGTAGTGACGCCTTGTTGCAACCATATAGGAAGATTTTCATACATCAATTGATAGCGATAAAGAACCTCTCTAGCGGCTGATGCTTTGTTGGCAAGAATTGCTACAGTTTTGCTACCTTGAAAAAGTGTGTACCAAAGAATGTAAGCGGCAGAAGTAGTTGTTTTACCTTGCTGGCGCCCTTCCATAAGAATGACTTTACGATTCTCATGAATAATCTTTACCTTTTTCTTCTGGCATTCATAGAGTTTAAATGGTTGCATTCCGTGATCAAGTGTCACGATTTTACAATATGATTCAATAAAGTAAATAGGATCACCAGCACACTTTACATATTCTTCGATTTGATCTTTCGTGAATTGTAGAGCGACACCGGCTGCTTTTAATTGTGCATTTCCTAGATACTGTTTAGTTGTCATTGTTTGTTGTTGATTAGTTTTTGTAACTCTGCGGTACTACCCACAAAGAGCGCATTTTGAATTTGTGTTCCACCGAACTTTTCTTCTTTTTCTGTCTTGAGTTCTTTTGACTTCTTTGCAAGGTCAAGCAAGTCTTTGTTTGTGTCTGCAAGTGTCTTAATCAGTTGCCCTACAACCTCATAGGTTCGTGCTGATTCACCTTCTTTGGCAAGAAAGAGAATATTTTCCATCGCATCTTTGCCATTCTCAATTAAACCTTTGAGATTGTTTCGTGCATACTCATAGTCATCAGTAGTATCAATAATGACTGTATCTTTTTTGATTACAGTTGTAACCGGTTTTGTTACAATCTCTGTGGGCTTTACATCAAGAACATCGTTAATTTTTTCATCTATTGTTTTTTTCATAGTTTATCCAATACGCCAGTTTGTCCCATCACTCCATACTGGAACTGAATTAGCGCCACCACCACCTACTACTTCGCCAAAATTTCCAACTGCTTCAAGATTTGCATCAGTAATAAATGCTCTCTGTCCTGTAATTATAAG
>Ga0169931_10005641_pt1 | contig 19014 bp, 12 predicted proteins | sample Kivu_15m_20L_FD_129675 | JGI IMG/M metagenome (GOLD analysis project Ga0169931, IMG submission 129675) | Freshwater microbial communities from Lake Kivu, Western Province, Rwanda to study Microbial Dark Matter (Phase II) - Kivu_15m_20L... | ecosystem: Environmental > Aquatic > Freshwater > Lake... | reverse complement strand
CGCGCGTGAGCGGTTGGATGTCAAAGAGTTCGTTGTCGACGTTCAAACCCATCCGCCCAACGGCATGTTGTTGGCACCCTGGGAGCCAAAATCCCCGCAGCAAGAGGCGCTGGATTATATCAAGATGACCTACGTTCAAAGCGACGTCACGGTTGCCGTCTTGACCGGCTGGCCGAGCGCCCGAGAACAGAACGAGGCCAACGTGAAGGCGAACGCGATCTTGAAAGAGATCACCGACCGCCTGGGTGGTGACCGCTTTCTATTCCACGCCAACGCCAATCCTGATCTGATGGGCGAGCCGGAATACATCGAGAAACTCGCGGATCAATTCCCGAACATCTGCGCGTGGAAGACCTATCCCGCCACGCAACCCGGACAACGCCTGCACCAGCGGACCTCGTTTCTTGAGCGGGTTCAAAAGACGGGCATCAAGATTCTGGCTGCCCATCGTGGCCTGCACGCGAACCAGGGCTACGAATCACCAGGTTCGCCCGAAGATATCGTTCGCGCCGCCTTGATGTTCCCTGACATCAAGTTTCTGATTTATCACGGCGGATACGAACGGGCTGACGAGGAAAATCACGGCTACGTGGACATGGGTGCCGAGACCAAGGGCGTGGATCGTCTGGTTAAAGCCGTGCTGTGGGCCAAGGAACAAAACGGCGGCAAGGTACCGGCCAATATCTTTGCGGACATCGGGACGACGTGGGCCCAGATCATGTCGAACAATCCCGTCGCGGTGCACGTCATGGGCAAGCTGTTGCGTTACCTGGGTCCTGACCAGGTGTTGTTTGGCACAGACGCCTACAACGGCAATCAAAAGCCACAACCACAGATTCAGGCGTTGCGCATGTTCGACATCCCTGCCGAGATGCAAGATCGTTTCGGCTATCCCGCGATGACCGCCGATATCCGCCGGAAGATCCTGGGTGGCAACGCCGTGAACGTCTACAAGCTGGATGTCGCCGCGATTCGCTATCGCATCAAGGATGACGACGTCGCCAAGCTCAAGCTTGCCTACCGCGAAGATCCGAACTCGGTGCCGATGCCGGAGCCACGTCGATACCGCGGTCCACGGAACCGACGTGAATTTCTGGCGTTCACGGCCTACGAGAAAAAAGCCTGGGGCTGAACGAACGATACGTCGCGCGCACTTATTGTGGGCGACGAACGAAGGTCTCGGGGGTCTGGAAACGCGCCACGAGTTTTTCCGGTTCGACGCCGGACACCCGATCGATGTTCCAGTTTTCGCGCCAGGCCTCTGTCGTGCCGTAGCGCCATCGTCCGTCCATGCGGATGGTATTGCCGAACCTGGTGAAGCGAAACTCAACATCACCGGCATCATTGGGGGCCATGCGAGAGGGGACCTCGCTCCACCATCCGATCAGCACGCCGTCCACGTATTTTCCGACGATGGTGCCTTGATCGTGCGTGTATGCGCCCCAGATCTCGTTGCCGACCACGCGGAAGACCATGTCACCCCATTCTCCCGAGTAGTAACCGGACACCTCTGCTGCGCTGAGCCCGGCGTCTGCGCCTCCGTCGGATGGCGATGTGTCCGAGATGGTGCCGTCGGAGACGGACGCGTCGGCTGCGGGTGCGGCGTCGATCTGAACCACCGACGAAGCAGCGTCTTTGTTGTTGGGTGAGGACGAGCTCGACTCGTCATCGCAGGCTGCGAACCCGACGAGGAGCGAACAAACAAGGAAAGGCTTAAGGTTTTTCATGGCAAGGCACGATTTGCCACGGCCCTCGCCATTTTCAAAGCGAAAACGTAAGACGCGCCGCAGCTTCCCGCGACCTTGGACGGGCCTCAGTCTCGCTTGACCCAGAGCTCCAGCAGCCCGCCGTGCATGCGCTCGAGGCCTTCCTGTTCCCACCCGAACGGGATCTCTCCGCCGAAACCGTAATACGTAACAAGCCGCGTTCCCGCTGCAGCCTCATCAAGTCGTGTCTCCACCATCTGCACGTACCCGCGGTAGCGATCGGGAGAGCGTGGGAACGCCTCGTCGATGGTGTGACAGCCGGGCAGGTGCTCAGAGAACGGGTTGTAAAGGTACCACGAGGTGAAGGCCGACCAGTCGATGGCCTGAGCGTCGTCTGCAATGAAGCTGCAGCGTTTGATGCTGTGCCTTTTCGCCACCGCGTTCGCCACGTTGACGAGGCGGGTGCGTTGTTCGACACCGGTGAAGATGCCGTCGGTGCAGAGCGCACCGATGAGGCAGAGCTTGCCGACGCCGGAGCCGACATCGAGAACCCTCGTGCCGGGATCATCCACCAACCACTCGGCAGCCTTGCGGGCCACGGTCACCGGGGTCCATTGGATGCGGCTGAGATCGCGGACCCATCCGGGATACAGATCGTCCCAGCTGTTGTCGTCGAGGGACTGCTGTTCGCGCAGGCGCTTGATCGGATCGCGGCTCACGGTGTCCTATACCTCGACGGTGTCATTCTTCGGAGGATGACGCAATCAGTCGTGCGGTGCTCCGGATAAAGCCTTGACAGCGTCCGCGCTTGGCCTCAGAGTGGTGCTGTGGCTAAGCCACGCATCAGCCGAACCAAAGGAACATCCCGATGAGCCAACTGACCGCCCTCGATATCTCGAAAATGCTGGACCACTCGCTGTTGAACCCTATCTTCAACGAGCAGCAGCTGATCGATGGATGCAAGTTGGCAGTTCAGTTCAATGCGGCGACCGCCATGGTGTTGCCCTACTTCCTGCCTACCTCGGTGAAACTGCTTGCCGGCTCCACGGTTGTCCCGAGCACCGTCGTCGGCTTTCCGCACGGCTCGATCACGACCGCGATGAAGGTGGCCGAGACGCGCGAGGCGCTCGCCGCCGGTGCCGTCGAGATCGACATGGTGGTGAACATCAGCAAGGTCAAGAGCCAGGACTGGACCTACGTCCTAGCCGACATCAAGGCGGTCAACGACATCACCCACGAACACGGCGCCAAGCTGAAGGTGATCTTCGAGAACGCGTATCTGACCGACGAGGAGAAGATCAAGCTCTGTGAGCTTTGCGCCATCGCCAACGTCGACTGGGTAAAGACCTCGACCGGCTACGCCCCCACGGGTGCAACCGAGGCAGACATCATCCTCATGCGCAAGCACTCGCCTGCCCATATTCAGATCAAGGCGGCCGGTGGCGTGCGAACGCTCGATGCCGTGCTACGCATGCGCGAACTCGGCTGCTCTCGTGTCGGCTGTACGGCAACCAAGGTGGTCATGGAAGAGTTCCACCTGCGCGCCGCCGGGGGGCCCATCTCGGCGCCCGCCAGCAGCCAGCTGAGCAGCGGTTACTGAGCCCTACGCACGCCGGGCGACAGCGTGCCTGTCAGGTCAGCCGACGAGGGCAGCCTGAATGGTCTTGCCGAGTTTGATCTTCTGCTCCAGCACCGATGCGGGGACGCCGAGCGCGGCCCCCATCGTTCGGCTGACCGCGCCGAGCGATTCACCGACCGGAATGTCGCCCGAGGTGTTGAGACGGCCGGTGGTCGAGTCAAATGAGCCAGCGAGGTAGTCTTTGCCGCGGGCGCCGCTCGTGGGAACGAGGCCGCCCACCACGCCCGGCTTGATGTACTTGCCCGTCAGCATCGTCACGTGATGACTGCCCCAGTGATCGCGTCCCTTGAGGCCGTTCTTGAGGAGCGTGCGACCGAAGACGTTTTGTACGCCGAAGGTCACGCGGTCCTCGAGGCCGTTGTCCTTCAAGAGCTGCATGAGGAGCGCAATGTTCCCGATGCTCTCGATGGTTTGAGGCGTCTCGCTGACCATGAGATCCGCATCGCCATGGTTGTCGCCACCGAAGGGCAGGCGGACGTAGACGACCGGCGACACGTTCATCTTGATGAGCGCGACCGAGGCCGCGATCTGGCCCGCAGGACCGTTGCCCTTGATGTTCGAGAATATCGAGGCCAGCTCGTCGCCGAGCGAACGCGCCTGCTTGCGTGAGATCACGAGCTGGTCAAGGTAGTCACGCTGCGCTTTGGTACCACGGTCTCGCAACAAGGCCGACAGCTTGTCGACCGAGGCGTCGCGCAGCGCTTGCATCTTGCCGAGCGGGCTGCTGTCCACCGCGAGCATGTCGCGGAGTGAGGTCGGGACAAGGTTGGGCAGAGCCTTGCCCTCGAAGGTGAACTGACTGCCTGCACCCGCAGAGACGGGCTCCGACTGAATGGTACCGAGGCATCCGGCGAGTGTCTTGGAGAAAACCGATGGGGCCATCTCCTGTCGGTCGGTATAACCCATCACCCGAAGGACCTTGGGGTGGTTCGGGTGGGCGTTGGTCAGCGTGGAGTGGTGGATGAAGGTCGAGCGATCGAGCACCCACTGAGGCAAGGTGCTGTAGATCTGTGCTGCGTTTACCTGCGAGGTCCCCAGCTTGATCGCCGTCTTCTTCATCGCGGGATCGGCAGAGTGTACGATGTCATCAAACTCGTAACTGCCAGGGGTGTTGGCGTTGAAGGGATCGCCGGCGCCCGAGGTGCTGAGGACGAGGTACTGCGCGCGATTCTTGTCGATCGCACATTCGAGGGCTTCCGCCGAGGCTTCCGTGGGACGAAGCAGGAAGCTGGCCGGAAGTCCGGTGGCGAGGGCCCGAAGACCGATGGCGCCTGAGCCGAAAAGAACATTCGAGAGGGCTTGACGACGGTTTTGCATGGCGATTCCTACAGTCCGAATGAGGTGGAGAGGGGGGAAGTACAGGCCACAACGAAGGCCGAGCGAAGCGCATCGGGCTTGCTCACCGAGGCGGCGAGCGCGTCATCGATATGCTGTTGCAGAATCTGCTCACTTGCGACTTTCAAAGGATCGCCGTCGTTGAGCCCGAGCAGCGCGGACGCAAAGTCGGAGACTGCCTTGTTGCGGTCGGCGACGGTCCAGATGCCCGTCTTGCCGTTCTCGATGAGCTCCTTCGACAGCGACTTGCAGATGACGTCCGTCGCTGTGACGAAGAACAGATTCGAGTCTTTGGGCAAGAGCGCTGCGACCTCGCCGCGCGCGAATCCTGCGTCGGGCAGCGCCAGCGCAAGGGTCTGCAGCTTGGTGCGCAGCTGAGACTTCCCTTCGAGGTTGCAGATGTCGGTTTGGCGGAGTCGCGTGCTCAGGCGATCGCAAAGCACTTCTCTGCGCGCGACGCTCATGATGGCGCCGTATTCCTCGCCCGTCTTGGTTCGAGAGGCAAAGGTGACGATGGGCGAAGAGAAGAGTTCTCTGACCAGCACGTTGAAGTCGAACTTTGAGGTCTGGAAGACCTTCGCGATGCGCTCAAGTTCAGGATCGGTATCGAGACAGAATCCCGAGTTTGCCGACTGACATAGCTTGAGAGCCCAGGCCAGCGCAAAGCGCGGATGTGCGGCCAGCGCGTCGCCAAGCGCACCCACGCCTGTGCCCTTGACGGGTGGGCTATCTGCGGCGGAGAAGGAGCCCTCGGCGGGAATGCCTTTTTGCGCGAGCTCGGCCTTGGGCCTCGACGAGTAGAAGACGCTGTAGTCCTGACGGAAGAAGTCCCGCATCGGATCGAGGGTGATGTGACAACCGTAACACGGCGTTCCCTTCTGGGCGTGCTCGCCATCCAGGTTTGAGTCGTCGAGCGGCAGATTGGAGCCTTCCTCGATGAAGGTGAGCGCCAGGGCGGTGATGAGGGTCTGGTTTGCGGTGACCCGGAACGCGTTGTCGGCGTTGGTTCCCCAGGTTCCGAAGAATCCGGGCGTGGTCATGAAGCCCACGCGCTCGGTGCCAATGACGAGCTCCTTGGCGTTGCGCAGCTTGTTGAGGTCGAAGTAGAGCGTGTGATCGCCATCGCTCTTGGCCGTGCGAATGGTGACCATGCGGTAGTCGGTCCAGTCGGAGTCGCGAATGAGAGGCTCCACCCGGCCCTTGCAGTTCTGAGCGGGCCTTCCGAAGATCAGCGAGAAGGTGCGCGCGAAGGTGTCCTGGTTCTTGTAGGTGTAGACGTCGTTGCAGTTGTCGGTGCCGCTGGCTGGCGGCGCGAAGGTAAACTTCATGAAGTTTGGGCTGGCTGGATCGAAGGACGACGCAATAGACGGTGCGGGGTCGGTCGCGGTCCCCACCCGTGTGACGGTTGACGAGACCCCGGGGAACCTGCGGTTCGTCCAGACGTCGTTCGGCTTTCGTTGATCGTCGGTGACCGGGTTGGCATCGACGAACGCCATGTACGCCATCATGCCAGTGCTCATCATGAAGGTTCGCGTCGTGGCTGCCGCCGTGAATGGCTTGCCCTCGTCAATGAGCTGCATCATCGTCAACGCGAAGCTCGTGTTGAGGGCCTCCTTGATGTGGCCGAAGGCGGCGGGTCCAACGAGACCCGACAGGTTGGTGATGCCGGCCTGATCGTTGAGATCCGTGTCCTGAATTTGGTTCTGCTGGAAGGCGGTGGCGAGCCAGGCCTGCAGCTTCACACGATAGGGTGCACCCTTGCGCCATCCGTCCACGAGGCCCGCGAGCGCCTTGGGATCGTCCTTGACCGCCTGTATTTCAAGCGCCGTGGGGATCTCTCCGGTCAGCAGATCTTTGATCTTCGCGACGTAGGCTTCGGGCGGCTGTGGCTCGAAGGGCGGCGGCGGTGGTTCAACCGGCTTGTCCGTGGGCGGCGTCTTGTCCGTGGGCGGCGTCTTGTCCGTGGGCGGCGTCTTGTCCGTCGGATTCGTCTTGTCGCCGGGCTTCTTGCCGGAATCGCTTCCCGTATCACCGATGCTTCCGGAGCAGGCTCCGACGAGGAGGGAGAGCGACAACAATCCCGCGAGCGGGCGGGATGCCAAGGGGGTGGATTGCTTCATGTGCCTGGTCACGCGAACAGCTTTTGCAAGATGCTTGCCGGTTTTTGGCGCGGCCATACATTGGGCAGAACAAGCAAAATCAACGGGTTGAGCCGCCCTCGGCCGCCGCCTTTCGGTGTTTCAGGGTGTAACCGTTACAGTTACAGGTGTTACACCGGTGCTCAGCGCGGCGGGCTCCGGAAGCTCTCCGGGTCGAATCCGAAGCGTTCCATCCACCGGTGGATCTGCATGCGGGCCTTGCCCATCTCGCGCGCCACCGCGCTGACGTTGCCCCCGTGTCGGAAGAGGGCCTCGCGCAGCTGGGCTGCCAGTTCCGAATCCTCGAGCTCGGTCGCACGTGGCTCGGTGCCCGATGGGCCACCGACGACCGGTGTCTGTCCAAGATGTGCAAGCTCAATCTGTCCACCTTCGCCGGCGAGCACGAGTGCCGCCTGCAAGGTCTGATCGAGTTCTCGAATGTTGAGCGGCCAGCTGCGCGCGAAGAGTGCGTCGCACGCCTCGGCGCTGAACTTGAAGCGGTGGGCATCGTTGCCGCCGTGGCGACGGATGATCATCTCGGTGAGCACGCCGAGATCGGCCATGCGTTCGCGCAGCGGCGGCAGGTTCAGGGTGAACCCGGCAAGTCGCGCCAGCAGGTCGGCTCGAAAGCGTCCGGTACGCACGGCCTCGTGGAGGCTTGGCTGGGTGGCGGCGATGATTCGAACGTCCACCTTCACAGGCTGTGTGGTACCAATCGCAAGCACCTCGGATTCCTGCAGGAAACGCAGCAGCTTGGCCTGTGTTGGCAGCGGTAACTCGGTTACCTCATCCAGCAGCAACGTGCCACCATGGGCCGAGCGCACCAGGCCCACCCGATCTTCGCGCGCGTCCGAGAACGCACCCTTGCGGTAACCGAACAGCTCGCTTTCGACGAGGTTCTCTGGCAACGCCGCGCAGTTGACGGCGACAAAGGGACCGTGCGGACGCGACAGGGCGTGTATTTCTCGCGCAAGGACCTCCTTGCCCGTCCCCGTTTCGCCGACGAGCAACATCGGGACGCGGGAGGGGGCAAGCTTGCCGGTGGTGGTGTAGAGCTCGGCGACCTGTGAAACGAATGTGGCGAGCTGCGCCGACGGTCCAAAGGCAAACGGCTCGGACTGTCCGCTCGGATTGCCTTTCCCGACCACGAAGACCGTTCGACCAATCGCGAACCAGTCCCCCGGATGAAGCTGTGTCGGCTTGTCGAGACGCTTGCCTCCGACTCGGGTACCGTTGCGCGAGCCGAGATCTTCCAGCCATACCGCACCATTCTCGAATCGTACCCGTGCATGCTGTCCGCTCGCGGTCGGATCGGGCAATTCCAGCCGGGCGCCGCCGGCGTTGGCGCCGGGCATGAGGGCGAGCGCGCCGCCGCGCCCAATCTGCAACACCTTGACCCCAGTCATGTCGAGTGACTGTCCGCCGGAAAGCGGCGCATCGCCTCGCAGCGCGAGCACGAGCACGAGGTTGGGCCCATCGTTGATGCGCGACTGCTGCACCTGGTGTTCGGTCAGTGTACCGCCCGCTGCGATGGGCGTTTCTGCGTCGTCGTGTCCCCGGGTCATGGCAAGGTTCCTGTGATGAAGGCGCCCACCGCATGATCAAGCAGCATCGGTGCCGCGGCGATCGCGGGTTGTGCTGCGGTTTCCTCGCTGCCCCTTCGATTGTCACTGACGTATCGCCAGCCCGCAACGGCACCAAACAGCGCGCCGGCGCCGAGTGATGCCCAGCCCCAATGTGTTTGGGTGTCCGCTCGATCCAGTCTGTCTCGGTAGCCGTCGTAGGTCGCAGCCGACGGCGCGTCGTCTCGATTGCTTGCGGCAAGTCCGTGTAAGGTCAATCCGGTCAACGTGGCGACGGCTGCACCACCGGCGAACACGAGGAAAACACGGGAAAGGTGTGTTTTTTCCGGTGGGGCTGGCTTTGTATCAGGGACGATGGGTGGCGCCAACACGACTGGCGCCGGTGCGGGCGGTTTGGGTGTTTGTTCGCAACGTCGCAGCGCAAGCTCCGCGGCCTGTCGTTCCGAATCGTCGAGCGGTTGCCGCATGAAGCGTCGATAGAGCGGTTCCGCTGCGTCGCAGTGGCCCGAAAGCCGTTCCGCCTGAGCCCAGGCGAACAACGCCGCACGGTTCGGCGATTGCTCGAACGCCATGGCGAAGACAGCGCGCGCGGTATCGAAATCCCGCGCCTGCGCTGCGCTGACGCCTTCATCGAAGCGCGCCCGCGCCTCCGCCGTTTCAGGCTCAGCCGGCAAAGTCTCCGTGGCGATCGCTTCTGCCGCCGTCGCGGATTTGACGTACAGGCTCGCGAAGATGGCCGCGGCGGCGAAAAGGCAGATGGTACTTCGTCGAAAATCAGACACGCGCACGGCTCACTTTGGAGGCAAGAGTACCGAATCCGGATCCCAAACACGGGTTTTTTCTTGGGTTGTCGCCTTCGATGGCGCTGCTGGCGTCGAGGCGGTGGCGTTGGTACGTGGGCCCTTGGTGCGCGGCCGTTGTTTGCCTGGCGACACCGGAATCGCCTCCACAGGCGGGGCAGGAGAGGGGGTCTCCACGGTCGGCAACGACGCCTCCACTCTTGTGGGAGGTGCCTCGACACGCCTCGAATCCACAGCCTGCGGTGTCGGTCTCCACAGGAGCGCGCCAATGGTCAGCAGGGCCGCTCCCGCAAGGATCGCCACCTTGTTTCGGTTGAGGCCTTGTGACTTCGGGCCGTGTTGGGGGACCATCGCCGGCACGTTTGCCCGTTCGGCCTGCGTCACCTCGTCGATAGCCGGTTCGCTTTCATCGCCCAGGTCGTTCGATGCGGCCTCGGTCGCGGTACCATGACGCGCCATCTGGGTCAGGTGTTGCCCGAGCGTCTGTCCGTGTTGTTTTGCCTCATGCCAAAGCGCGAGCTTGTTTGCGAACAAATGACGTACAAAGGTTTCTCGGTCTGACGAGTCACACGGTGCAAGCGTGCTTCGCGCAAAGTCATGCAGCGCGATGGCGAGGCTCCTGGCATCCGGATATCGGTTCTCGGGTGCGAGCGACAGCGCTCGCATCACGATCGCCGCGAGTGCAGGCGGATAGTCGGCTCTCCGTCGCGAGGGCGGCGTGATCTGGCAGTGGATGACCTGCTTCAAGACCGCCATGTCGGTGGCCCCCTGAAACAGACGGGTGTCGGTCGTCAGCTCGTACAACAGAATACCGAGCGCGAAGACGTCGGTTCGGCGATCCACCGCGTCGCCGCGCGCCTGTTCCGGCGCCATATAGGACAGCTTCCCCTTGAGCGTTCCGACCCGGGTCTCCGTTTGCTGCAGGGCAGACTTCGCGATGCCAAAGTCTGCGACCTTCACACTTCCGTGATACGAGACGAGAATGTTGGAGGGCGAGACGTCGCGGTGCACGATGTTGAGAGCGCGCCCCTGTTCGTCCTTTTGTTCGTGGGCATAGTGGAGCGCCTGGGCTGCCTCGCTGATGATCATCGCGGCGATGGCATCAGGGATTCGCTCCCCTGCGGTCGTCGCGGCTCGCATGATCGTTCGAAGGTCCTCGCCGTGGACAAACTCCATCGCGAAGTAGGGGACCCCGTCCTGGTCGCCCATGTCGTGGACCTGGGTGATCCCCGGGTGATCCAGGCGCGCGAGCAGGCGGGCCTCGTCGAGAAACATCCGGACCTGTCTCTTGTCATTGGCGCATTCGGGCATCATCCGCTTGCAGACAACAATTTTCTCAAAGTCGCCGGGCCCCTCGACACGGGCCAGGAAGATCTCGGCCATGCCACCGACGGCCAGACGCCGGATCAATTGATAGCGGCCGAGTTGCCTCGTTGCCGCCGTGTCCACGACGCCGCGGCTGTCCGTCAACAGGGGCGGCCGCGACGGTGCGGTGATGTCGGAGGGGGAGATTGGGCTTTTCACGACAGGGGACGGACGGTCGCCGATTGGATAGTATAGCCCCATCGAACCGACCTTTAATATCAGGGAACGCATTTCCAGCCTCGCTGGCGCCCTGCGCTGTGCGGTGCTTGGCGTCGTGGTCGCAGGTATTGTCGCGGTCGGAGGCTGTCGTCCCGAGCCGTTCGCGTGCGTCTCTGACCGGGCCTGCGTGCTCAATGGGGTTTCGGGTCAGTGCGCGGCAGGTGCGCGTTGCGCCTTCCCCGACAAGAAATGTCCTTCGGGTTTTCGCTATGCCGATGATCCGGACGGTCAACGTCAGGCCTGTGCGCCCGCGCGCACCGTTGCGGATGCCGATGTACCCGATGCGAAGGGCCCGATCGCCTGTTCCTGGTCGGGGCTCACCTCGGGCAGGCAACACAGCTGTGTGATACGAAATGAAGCGGCCATGGATGGCTCTGCGCGCCTGCTTTGTTTCGGAGAGAACGCCGATGGGCAGCTGGGCGACGGAACTCAGGAATCGCGGGCGTCCTCGGTTGCAGCCGTTGCCCCCGTGGCGCCTATTCAGATTGCCGCGGGTGCCAAACACACCTGTGTCCTGGATGCGCAACACGCGGTCTGGTGTTCGGGAAGCAATGACTTTGGTCAGCTCGGCCTCGAGGGCATAAAGCGAACGCAGGAGGCCAAGGCCGTCCCGGGTGCGGCCAAGGCCGATGCGGTCGTTGCGGGTGCGAACCACACCTGCATCTTGCGAGGCGGTGCGGTGCAGTGTTGGGGTGACAACCGCCGTCGACAGCTGGCGCTGGCTGGTCAGGAGATGTCCACGAGTCCCGTCGAGATCGCGGGCCTCCCCAAGATCGTTGCGCTGTCGGCAGGCGAGGCTTTCACCTGTGCACTGGCGTCAGACGGACAGGTTTGGTGCTGGGGCGATAACCAGCGCAATCAGATCGCAGGCGGCAACGCCACCTCGATTCAGACCCCGACCCGTCGGGCGGATGTGATGGGTGCGAGTCGGCTGGTCGCCGGTGGTCGCTTCGCCTGCGCACTCGTACCCTCGGCGCAGGGCGGACAGATCAGCTGCTGGGGTGAAAACGGGGATGGACAGACGGGCCGTCCGGTGTCCACCAGGGAGGCCAAAGCGGCGTTGGTTCCCGGATTGCCCGCGGTGCGCGAGCTTGGGGCTGGCGACGCTCACGCCTGTGCGATCACCGAAGCGCGGACGCTGTATTGTTGGGGCCGCGGCAACTCCGGACAGATCGGCACGGGTGGTACCTCGGATAGCTTTGCCCCGGTGCTGGTTCCGGGGCTTGTCGACGTGAACCGTGTTGCACCTGGTTTGGCGCACACCTGTGCGCTCGCAACCGGCGGCCTCTACTGCTGGGGACTTGGTGATGCCGGTCAGCTTGGCAACGCTGTCCGCTTGCAAAGCAACAGACCGATACAGGCGACCAATCTGAACCTCATTCAAACCGTTGTCGCGGGCAGGGCACACAACTGTGCGCGACTGGTGGATTCCAGCGTCATGTGTTGGGGTGCAGGTGGTATCGGTCAGCTGGGCAACGGAAGCCGAAGCGATCGCGGCGTGGCCGCTCCGGTTGGTGGATTGACTGACATCGTTTCCCTGGCGCTGGGCGGCGATCTTTCCTGTTCGCTCTCGAAGGCCGGTGCCGTGCAGTGCTGGGGTCGAAACGACGAGGGGCAGGCGGGCGCGGGCGACACCATTGTCAAGACACGCCCAACGCCTGTCATGTTGACCGGGGTTGTGGATGAGGTGGCCGTTGGTGGTGCGCACGCCTGTGCACGCATCGGTGGTACGGTTCACTGCTGGGGCCATGGCGACTGCGGAGAGCTGGGCGATGGAACCAATGTGGATCGCCTGGTGCCGGCTGCTGTCCCGGGCATCTCCGATGCACAGTCGCTCGCCCTTGGCGATCATCAAACCTGTGCGGTCAGAAAAGGGGGCCAGGTGCTTTGTTGGGGTGATGGGGCCTCGGGGGTGTTTGGCACCCAGCAGGGGAAGGTGAATAAACCGCTTCTGCTCTCCGATTTTGGCAATGCCAGCGCCGCGGTTGCGGGCCCAGGTCGACTGTGCGTGCTCAACGACAAGAATCGCTTCGTCTGCCGTGGCGGAGGCGCGAATTCGAAGGGAACGCCGGTGTTGGATACGAACCTGCGGATGCTGAGTGAGGGCATCGTCAGCGTGGCGTTGTCGCAAGGACACGTTTGCACCCTGACCGCGGCGGGAGCGCTGGCGTGCTTCGGTGAAAACGGTAGTGGTCAGCTCGGCACGGGCGACCTGATGGCCCGACAGGAGCCCGTGGCGATCCCGCTCGAGGTGCCTTCGGTGTCAGCGGTTTCGGTCGGGGATGAACACACCTGCGTGGTGGCCCTCAGCGGCTCGGTCTTCTGTTTCGGCAACAATCGAAATGCTCAGCTCGGTGACGGTCAGCGCTTCGTTGAAGCGATGCCGATCACAACGCCCCTGCAGTGCCCCTGATGTTCAGAATATCTCGGTGGCTTCTGCGATGCCATCTGCGTTAGTCTGAGCGCATGAACCGACGATCCTTCGTTCGCAGTGCCGGGGCCGGCGCTGGTCTCGGGGCTTTTCTGATGGGTGTCACGCGCGGCGATGAGCGGCAGAGTCGCGGCCGAAAGTTTATCCGTGCAGCGCTGCCTGCCATTGCCGAGGCTGCGGTCGACAGCAACGCCCGTGGTACGAAACCGCTGACGATCACGAAGGTTCGCTGCATTCTGACCCAGCCGGGCGGCGCGCGGCTGGCCGTCGTCAAGGTGGAGACGAGTGAGCCGGGCCTGTATGGCCTTGGTTGTGCGACCTTCACCCAGCGCATCACGCTCGTCAAACACGCGGTCGAGGATTATCTGGATCCCTTCTTGCGAGGGAAGGATCCTCTCCACATTCAGGATAACTGGCAGGCGATCTACCAGAGCAGTTACTGGCGCAACGGTCCGGTCCTGATGAACGCGCTGGCCGGTGTGGATGGTGCGCTCTGGGATATTCTCGGCAAGCGAGCAGGCATGCCGGTCTATCAACTGCTGGGCGGGCGAACCCGTGCGACGATTCCGGCCTACGGCAGCACGTCGGGCGCATCCGAAAAAGACGTGGCGCCGGATATCGAGCGCATGTTGTCCGAGGGATACAAACACATCCGCGTACAGACCTCGATACCTGGACATTTCGCCTACGGCGGCAAGCTGGGCGGAGGCGAAAAGAAGGCCGGTCACTTCACGGGGAACTATTTCGATCCCGCGCTTTATCTTGAGCGGACCCCACGTCTGTTTGCGGATGTACGCAGGCGCTACGGTGAGCAGCTTGAGCTGCTCCACGACGTACACGAGCGATTGCCGCCCATCCTCGCGATACGGCTCGCGAAGGCCTTGGACCCGCTGCGGTTGTTTTTCCTCGAAGATCCCTTTGCACCCGAAGACATCGGCTATTTCCCTCAGCTGCGTGGGCAAACGTCCATCCCGATCGCGATGGGCGAGCTGTTCAACAATCCGAACGAGTGGGTCGATCTCGTGAGCAAGCGGCTTATCGACTTCATCCGATGTCATATCTCGCAGATTGGCGGCATCTCCGCGGCGGTCAAGCTCGCCAACTTTTGCGACTTCTTCAGGGTTCGAACCGCCTGGCACGGACCGGGCGATTGTTCGCCGGTGGGACATGCGGCCAACGGCCATGTCGCCGTCGCCTCGTCGAACTTCGGCGTTCAGGAGTTCTCGCGCGCAGACGACAAGTTACGCGAAGTGTTCCCGGGTGCGCCCGGCTTCAAGGATGGCGGCATGATACTGAACGAGGCCCCGGGCATCGGCGTCGATCTGGATGAAAAGGCGGCCGCCAAATACCCCATCACCACCAACCCGCCGTTTGACATGGAATGGGGTCGTCTGCGCGGACCGGACGGACAGATCTTGCGCCCGTAGTACGAAATCCTCAGATGCCGACGAGGCGTCCGGTCGAATCGCCGTGGCGTTCTATATTTTGCAGTCCGAATCGGTCGGCCATCGCCAGGAAAAGGTTCGACATCGGTACAGACGGCGATTGCAGGAATTTCCCGGGCGACAGCGTCCCGCCGCCGTTTCCGGCCAGCAGCGCCGGAAGGTTGGTGTGGGAGTGGAGATCGCCGTCGGCGTTGCCGCTGCCGTACAGGATCATCGAGTTGTGCAACAGGGATTGCCCGTCCGCATCCTTTGTGCTGTCGAGTTTTTGTAGAAAGCGCGCAAAGGCAGTCATGTAGAAGCGATCGATGACCGCGACCTTGTCGATCATCTCCTGTTTTCGCTGGTGATGTGACAGATAGTGGTGACCTTCCGAGATATTGACCTCCGGGAACGCGCGGTTGCTGCCCTCGTTGGCGAGCAAGAAGGTGGCGATGCGGGTTGAATCGGTCTGAAACGCCAGCGCGAGCATGTCGAACATGACGCCGATGTATTCCTCGAACTGCGTGGGAATGCCTGCGGGTGTCGGCACATCCGGATCCGGGATGCGTTCCACACCCTCGGCTTTCTGAACGCGTACTTCCACTTCGCGAACGCTGTTCAAATATTCGTCGAGCTTTTGTTTGTCGCGTGTCCCGAGCTCGCCATGAAGGGTGCGCGCATCGTCGGTCACAAAGTCGAGGATCGACCGTTGTTGCCTTCTCCGATGTTTGAGGTTCTCTCCGCGTTTGCCGTGAGGGCCTTCTCCAAAAAGGCGTTCGAACAACAATCGCGGATTCGGCTCCGGTGAGATTGGCGTGGATTCCGAACGCCACGCGAGGTTGAACTGATAGGCGCAGGAGTATCCGGAGTCACAGTTGCCGGACTTGCGAACCGCATCACAGGTCAACTCAAGGGAAGGAAAGCGCGTGAGATGTCCTATCTGGTTGGCGATGACCTGATCAATCGAGATTCCAGCCTTCACGTCCGCTCCCGCGGTCTTTCGGACTCGGACGCCGGTGAGGAAGGTTCCACTCGCGCGGGCATGATCGCCCGCGCCATCGGCACCCGGGTTGGCCTCATGATGGTCAAGGCCTCGAATGATCTGAATCTTTGAGCGAAGCGACTCGAGCGGGGCCATGGTGCGTCCGAGTTCGAAGGTCTTGCGCGCGGTGTTCGGCCACCAGTCCGGCTGAATCGCCCCGTTCGGAAAATAGACAACCGCCATGCGCAGGGGCGCGCCCGTTCGCGTGGTCGCAAGTCCCGGGGCGGCTTGCGCGGACTCGAAGGCTGGCAGGACGAGCGCCGATCCAAGGCCGCGAAGGAATCTGCGTCGTTCGACAGGAAGGCGGACGTTCATTTTACAGTCACCTCTGCATTGTTGCGCCGTCTCTTCTGAAACGGTGCGGAGTCAATCATCGCCATCACCAGGGTCTCTATCTTACCCTTGTCCCTCTCAAGGCGTTCCACGATACCATCCACGGTAAGCGTGTCCTGGTCCTCAAGTCCACGGCCAAGCGCGTAGGTCAGCAATTTTTCGACGAAACATCGGTAAAAGTCGAGTCGCCGCGTTGTCGTGATGATGCGCTTGATGTCCGAGATGCCGTTGAACGCCTCTCCCGTGATGAGCTTGCCGGACGCGTCGATGGGTTGATTGCGCTCGCTGTCGCGCCACATCCCCATCGCGTTGAAATTGTCGAGCGCAAGTCCGAGGGGATCCATCCTGTTGTGACACGACTTGCATAGCGGCTTGCCTCGATGTATCGCGAGTACCTCGCGCAGGGTCGGTTCTCTCTCTCCGAATCCACCCTCGGAACCCTCGAGGGGCGGAATGTTGGCGGGTGGTGGCGGAGGCGGAATCCCGAGAATGTTATCGAGCACGAAGAGTCCGCGTTTGACTGGCGAGGTTCGGGTCGGGTTCGAGGTGACGACGAGGACTGTCCCCTGGGTCAAGACACCACCGCGCGGACTATCCTTGGGCAACTTGACAAGGCGCATGTCGGTGCCCGTGATATCCGGGATGCCGTAGTGTTTCGCGAGCTTTTCGTTCAGGAAGGTGTAGTCGCTGGAGATGAGCTCAAGCACGCTCCGGTTTCCGCTCAGGATGTGGTGGAAGGTCTTTTCGGATTCCTCTCGCATCGCCCGGCGCACGTCGCCCTCAAGCTCGGCAACTCCGCCCGATATGGCCCGAAGGGCAGCGAGCGCCTTCTCGCGCTCCTCCCGTTGCTCAGGGGTAAGAGGCTTGCCGGCTTCGGCGTCTCTCTTTTTTAGCGCGAGCCATTGTTCCCGGAGCCGATCGCGCTCTTTCTCAAGACCGCGATCTCTCGCCAACACGGAACGAGCGTCGATGTCGATGCCCTCGACGTCGCGCGCCTGTAGCCACTGACCGGCAAAATTTTCCGACAGGGCTTTCGACTTCGGGTCCGCCAACATGCGTTTGACCTGGGTCTTGAGATTTTTTCTCAGCGTCCCGGCACTGGCCTGTTGCAGAAGTGTTTCGTCGGGCAACGTGGACCAGAGGAAGTACGAAAGACGCGAGGCCAGGGCGTACTCATCGATAAGCGGATGCTCTGAGCCACGGCCCGGCAGAATCCCCTCGACCCGAAATAGAAAGCGAGGCGATGCCAAAATCGAGATCACGGCTTGCGCAAATCCGTCCTCGAAAGTTTTCCCGGGGAGACGATAGGCGTTCTCACAGATAGCCAGGAGACGCTTGACGGTTGTCTCGTCCGCGGGACGTCGAAAGGCGCGGGTGGCAAACCGTCGCAACGCATCCGCCGCGTGTTCGCGAAGTTTATCCGGGTCAGTGGGCGGATCGCCTGTGAAGAACAGGTCGAAGTTTTTGGGACGTACCCACCGTTCGGGAGCCATCGGGCCGCGAACGACCAGACCCTTGATTCGAATGTTGAGGGAGTTCAGTCGCTTTTCGACCGGAGTCCGAGGTGAAAACGCGAGCGTCAACGGGTGTGCGCCCGGCTGCCAGTCGACGGCGAGCTCGACGTGGTACCGTTTGCGATTCTGCCACTGGAACTCCCTGTCAACGGAACTCGAAGCATCGGCCTTCATGGTCACGGCCAGTCGACCCGGATCGAAATCGAACTCACCGGCGACCTCGACATCCAGATCGAGCTGGTACTTTCCAGCCTCCTTGACCTGTACGGTTTGCGACAGCGTATTCGCTTCATAGAACGAATATTTGTCCCGGGCGTTGTCGTTTGCGTCCTTGAAGTCGGACGCTTTGTAGAGGGTTTCGCGCGCTTGCCAGCGAACCCTTGGGATCGAGGCGACGATCGACTCGGCCGCCTGCATGTACTTTTCGAGCAACATCGGCGACAGGGTCAGAACGTCGCCAATGTTGTCAAAACCGTAACCGGTGTCGTCCGGCGGCAGCTCTTCCTCCACGTTGAAGTTAACGCCTGTCAAATCCCGAATCGTGTTGCGATATTCAATCCGGTTGAGCCGACGGATGGTGACGCGCCCCGGATCGGGGTTGCGCCGGTTCAGCTGCAGGACATCCTTTTTTATCCACGACGCCATTCGTTTGGCTGCAGATCCAGACAGCGGCACATGTCCGGTAGGCGGCATCAAGCCCGCCTGAACGTTCTTCAGCACCCGCGACCATAGCCCGCGATCGGCGATGAGTGCCTCATCCGTCTTGTAGGTGTCAAAGGCGACATTGCCACGCTCTGAACCGTCGCCGTGGCATTCGTAACACGAGGTTGCCAGGATGGGCTTGATATGGGTCGAATAATACGACCGAGCGCCTGTTTGTGGAGAATCTGCCTGCGCCGGGTCCGCAGTGGTCACAGCGGTCAACAGGAAGGCGAGAAACTGGAGTGAGCGAGCGACGGTCAAGAGAAGGTGAGCTTGCCATATCCGTTGGCGCGCCGTTGGATTCACGTCGTTTCGCGCACCCCGGGTTGTCGGTGGCGTCACAGGCGCCGCGGGACGGCCACCATCGTGGCCCGGGTTTCAGCCCGTTTACGATTGCTTGAGTTCGAACGCCGCCCGAACCTTTCGGGCAAGCTCGTCCTGGCTGAACGGTTTTTGCAGGAACACGGCGCCGGCGCCGGTGATGCCCTCGTCGGCGAGCAAATCGTCGGTGTACCCCGAGGTGAAGACGACCGGAAGGTTCGGACGCAAGGCCGCCGCCGCCTGATACAACGCGTGACCGTCGAGTACGGGCAACCGGATATCGGTCAATAAAAGATCAAAGCTGAGGCCGTCTTGGATGAGCTGCAGTGCCTCGTCGCCCCGTTCGGCGACACGGACTGTGTAACCCAGCGACTGCAACAATCGGCGGGTCACACGCATGGCCAGGTCGTTGTCCTCAACCACCAGAATGGTTTCGCTGCCTCCCTGTGCTGGGACCACTTT
>Ga0169931_10005640_pt1 | contig 19017 bp, 18 predicted proteins | sample Kivu_15m_20L_FD_129675 | JGI IMG/M metagenome (GOLD analysis project Ga0169931, IMG submission 129675) | Freshwater microbial communities from Lake Kivu, Western Province, Rwanda to study Microbial Dark Matter (Phase II) - Kivu_15m_20L... | ecosystem: Environmental > Aquatic > Freshwater > Lake... | reverse complement strand
GATGGCCGCGCCGTCGCCGTGCTTGGTGACGCGCTGGGTGTCGGGCACGCCCGGCGTGTCGCACGCGAGGTTCACGTCAAGCCCCACGCCGATGTCCGCGCCCACCTGGTTCGCCGCGGTGGTGGCGCCGCGCAGGCCCACCTCCTCCTGCGTGCAGAAGGCCACCGCGATGTCGGCCGCGTGCTTCGTGCCGCGCTTCTCGATGCGCCGCAGGGCCTCGATGGCGACGAAGCATGCCATGCGGTTGTCGAGCGCCTTGCTCACGACCTTGAGGGGCGTCTCGAGGAACGGCTGGTCGAGCACCACGTAGTCGCCCACCTTCACCCGCTTGCGCACGTCGGCCGCGGCCATGCCGAGGTCGACGAAGAACTCCTCGACGCCGGGCACCTTGGTGCGCTCGGCGTCGCTCGAGATGTGGATGGGCTTGCCGCCGGGGTTCATGACGCCCTTCAGGTCGCCGCCGTCGGTGACCACCAGCACGCGGCTCGCGAAGAGGTTGCGCGTGTCGAACCCGCCGGCGGCGTTCAGCCACAGGTAACCGTTGTCGTCGACGTGGCGCACGTAGAAGCCGATCTCGTCCATGTGCGCCGCAAGCAGCACGGTGGTCGGCTTCGCGCCGCGGCCGCGCGCGCCCTTGGTGGCCTTGCGCGTGCAGATGAGCGATCCCATCGCATCGACGTGGTGCGAGTCGAAGAGCCCGCCGCCGGCCTTGCCGAGCACGGTGCGCTCGACGAGGGCGCGCACGCGCTCCTCGCGGCCGGGGATGCCAGGGGTCTCGCAGAGGCGCCGGAAGAGTTCGAGGTCGAGCTTCATGGGAGGGCCCATCGTAGGCGAACTATGCTTCCCCGATGGCCTCGAGGGTCCTCCAGGACGAGCACGAACGGTACGCGCGCGTCGAGCGCGTGCGCCTCGGCGGCGCGCCGGTCGAGGTCGAGTGGATGGCCTACGGCGGCGCCGAGGACGGGCCGCGCGAGGTCGTCGCGGGCTACGGGCTGCTCGAGCTCGAGTACGCGGCCTTCCGCCGCGGCGCGGCGGTGGTCGAGCGCTCGTGCCGCGGAACGATCGCGGTGCGCGGCACGGACCGCGTCGAGTTCCTGAACCGCATGGTGACGCAGGAACTCAAGGGCATGGCCGCGGGCGACGTGCGCGCGGGGTTCTGGCTGAACCGCAAGGGCCGCATCGAGGCCGACATGGCGTTCGCCGAGGTGCCCGCGGGCGCAGGCACGGGCGCCGCGGGTGCCGCCGACGCGGCGATCGACGACGGCGCGTTCATGCTCGTCGACGTCGACGTGCACGACGCGGCGCGCTCCGTGGCGAGCCTCGGCGCGTTCCTCTTCAGCGAGGACGTGCGCCTCGCCGACGAGACCGCGGCGTGGGGACGACTCGCGGTGCACGGGCCGGAGGGAGCCATGCTCCTCTCGAACGCCGGCGCGGATGACGCGGCGCTCGAGGCGCTGAATGCCGACATGCGCTGCGTGCGCACGCAGCTCGCGGGCGTGCCCGCGGTGCTCGTGCGGCGCGACCAGTGCGGCTCCCCGGGCGTCGAGGCGTTCGTCCCGGCGTCGGGACTTGCCCGCGCGTGGGATGCGCTGGTCTCGCAGCATGACGCCGCCGCGGGCGGCCGGCGCCGTGCGCGCCCCGCGGGCTGGCATGCGTACAACATCGCGCGCATCGAGGCCGGCACGCCCCTCCATCACGTCGACTTCGGGGGCGACAGCCTCCCGCACGAGTCCGGGCTGGTCGCCGAGCGCGTCAGCTTCCGCAAGGGCTGCTACCTCGGCCAGGAGGTGGTGGCGCGCATGGAGAGCCTGGGCAAGCCGAAGCAGCGCCTGGTGGGCCTGCGCATCGCCGAGGACGCGTTGCCGGTCTCGGGCTCGCCCGTCTTCGAGCTCGGCCCGGACGGCGCCCCGGGCAACCCGGTGGGCACGGTGACCAGCAGCACGCTGAGCCCCATGCTGGGTGCGTCGTGCGTCGCGTTCGCCATGGTGCGCTCCGCGCACGCCGAGCCCGGCACCGTGCTCGGCGTGCCCGCCGAGGGCGTGCGCGCCACGGCCACGGTGCAGCCGCGCCTGCGTTTCCTGCCGGAGGGCGCGTGATGCGCGCCGTCGAGGGCGAGCCGGGCGCGCCGCCCGCGGGCGGCGTGCGCGAGGAGGTGGGCATGCGGCTGTCGCCCGAGACGGTGCTCTTCGTGGGCGGCACCCTGCTCACGGTCGTGCTGCTCGCGGTGTTCGTGCCGTTCATGGCGCGGGCGTGGAAGGCCGACGCCGCGCAGCGCGCCGCGCGCGGCAAGGGCGATGGGTATGGCTGACGTCCGCGGCCATGTCCGCGTGACCGAGGTCGGTCCCCGCGACGGCCTGCAGAACGAGGCCGCGTTCGTGCCCACCGGGGCCAAGGTCGCGTTCATCGACGCGCTCGGCGAGGCGGGCTTCCCCGAGATCGAGGTCTCGAGCTTCGTGAACCCCAAGCGCGTGCCGCAGCTTGCGGACGCGGCCGAGGTTTTCGCGCGCATCGTGCGCAGGCCCGGCACCGTCCACTCTGCGCTCGTCCCGAACGAGCGCGGCATGGAGGCGGCGCTCGCCGCGCGCGCGGAGAAGGTGTCGGTCTTCGCGGCGGCGAGCGAGGGCTTCAGCCGCGCGAACACCGGCGGGTCGATCGACGAAGTGCTCGCGCGGTTCGAGCCGGTCGTCGCGGCCGCGCACGCGGCGCGGCTCCCGGTGCGCGGGTACGTGAGCTGCGTCGTCCGCTGCCCGTACGACGGGCCGGTCGCGCCGGAGGCCGTGCGCTCGGTGGTCGAGCGGCTGCTCGCCCTCGGCATCGACGAGGTCGACCTCGGCGAGACGCTCGGCGTCGCCGGGCCCGACGACGTGGCGCGCCTCCTCGAGGGCGTCGCACCCGCGGTGCGCCCCGAGCGGGTCACGCTTCACCTGCACGACACCAACGGCCGGGCCGCCGACAACGTGCGGCGCGCGCTCGCGATGGGCGTCCGCAGCTTCGACTCGAGCGCCGGCGGGCTGGGGGGGTGTCCCTTCGCGCCGGGCGCGCGGGGCAACGTCGCGACGGACCTCCTGCTCGGCGTCCTCGCAGAGGAGGGCTACGCCTGCGGCGTGGACCGCGCGGCCGCGGCGCGCGCGAGCTCGTCGATCCGCCAGGTCCTGCGGCTCGCGGCGTCCTGACGCCACTCGCCGCGCACCCGCCGCAGCGGGACCAGCGAGACCGCGCCGGCGTCGATGAGCACGGCGTGCGGGCGCGCCGGGAACGAGAAGCAGCCGGTGTTGAGCACCAGCGCCCCGCGCACGTGCCACGCGCCGGGGCTGTGCGAATGGCCGCTCACGATGGCGCGCGGCGCCACGCGGCCCTCGGCCGGCGCCCCGGGCGCCGCGGCCTCCAGGAACCGTGCCGCAAGCTCCGGGCAGATGCGCCACCATCCGATGACCTGCGGGAAGCTCCATGGCCGCATGGCCATGCCGGTGACGGTGGCGAACGTGCTGCTCGCGTGCTCGAGCGACCGTTCCCGGTGCGACGCCGCGCGCGCGGCCTCGAGCGACCGCAGCGGCTCGGGCGTGCCGGCCGCGGCCGCCGCGGCGTGCGCCTCGGCGAACGCCGCCGCGGCCGCCGGGGCGTGGCGGCCGAACGGCGCGATGGTCGGGTGGAACGCGTGCCCGTGCGTCACGAGCACCGCGCCGTCGGCGCGCCACGCGTGGAGCGCGCCGGTGCCCGGGTCATGGTTGCCCTCGATGCGCGTCCATGCGATGCCGCGCGCGCGCACCGCGTCCTCGAGGCGCGCGAGCTCCGCGGCCGCGCGCGCGCCGATGCGCGGGCTGGCCGTCTCCGCGGCGTCCCCGTTCAGGATGAGCTCGCTCGCGCCCTCGAGGACGGGCATCAGCGACGCCGGCGAGGGCGCTCCGGCCAGCCCAAGGTGGAGGTCGGACAGGACGACGATCACGGGTTCAGTTCGCCGGTTGCGCGGCGCGCTCGCCGGCCAGTCGCACCAGCGCCTCGGGGTCCACCGCGTCCCATGGGCCCTCGGCGGTCCCCATGCGCACCGCGAGCGAACGGGGCCCGTCGCCGGGCAGTCGGTCAAGCTCGGCGCGAAGCGCGGCGGCGATCTCGGCGGCCGCGGCCGCGCGCTCGGACACGATGACGAACGCATCCACGTCGAGCGACGAGACCTCGTCGCCGGGCACGACGGCCGCGTCCATGGCGGCGGCCGCGCGCCCCCGGACCGCGTCGTCCATGATCACCTGCGAGCGGCGGTTCCAAAGCTCGACGTCCTCGACGCGCACGACCGACACGAAGAGCGCCGCACGCCGGGCGCGGCACCCCGCGAGGCGGTGGGCGGTCTGCACCCGCACGCGGTGCCATGCGGGGAATCCAGTCGCCGCGTCCCATCCGGGATGCGTGCCCGTCTCGCGGCCGCGCGCGTGCAACTGCAGCCATCCTCGCAGCCACGCGGCCCATGCGCCGCGCACGTCGGCGGCCATCGGCGCGACGAACGCGCGGTCGCTCCCGATGGACGTCGCGGTGCCGGTGGCGATCATCGCGTCGGCCGTCGAGCCATCCACGATGCGCGCGAGGTCCTCGCCGGTGCGCTCCCGGATGGCGCGGAGGGCGAGCTGCTCGAAGTTCGGGGCGTCGCCGAGGATCGCCTGCACGAGGTCGGCGTCGCCGATGGGGCGGGGCGATCCGTCGGGCGGTTGCGTGGCGTCGGCGGCAGGAGGCGCGCCCGCGGGTGCGTCGGACGGGAGCTCCGTCTCCGGCATCGCGCGCACCGCGAGGTCGCCCGAGGCCGGCGGGGCATCGTCGGCCGGTGCGAATCGCCCGGGCCCCAGGAGCAGTTCAAGCTCCTCGGCGCTGAGTTCGACCCGTCGTGGCATGCGCTCGGCGTGCGAATGCTCGGACACGCCCGAAGTGTAACCACGATGGGACGTTCCTCAAACGGCGTTTATCAGCCCGGGGTGCACGCGCGGCTTCGCTACAATTCCTCGTCTCGCCGCTCCCGGCTCGTCCGGGGGCTCCCCATCCGAGCAGCCAGGGCGAGGCGACGGCGCGTGCCGTCGCAGCATCAAGCCTCCACACGTCGGACCCACGCCATGCAGCACACCGAAGCGCCCGTCTCCGAGAAGCCCGCCCGCCAGAAGATCGTCATTGACTACAAGAACGTCGACGACCTGCGCCGCGTGCTCACCCCGAACGGCAAGATCGTCTCGCGCAAGCGCGCCGGCCTCTCGGCCCGCGACCAGGCCCGCGTCGCGCAGGCCATCAAGCGCGCTCGCTTCATGGCGCTGATCCCGTACGCGAGCCTCCTGGCCTGACCCGGGCGGGGGCCCGCGCCCCCGTGCCCGTCACGCCCGGCGCATGGCCCGCGTCGACGATCGCCTCAGAGCCGCAGCCACTTCCGCAGCCGCGCGAACACCACGCGCGAGCGGATGCGGCGCAGTCCCTCGTCCGTGCGCGCAATGCGCAGGCCCAGGCGAGCGCGTCGCCACGCAAGGTCGAGGTCGCCGTGCCGCAGGGCGGCGAGCGCCAGGTTGTGGTGGCTGATCACGCACCGCGGCTCGATGGCCAGGACGCGTTCCGCCGCGTGGCTGCCGCCCGCGAGGTCGCCTGACTCGAAGCAGGCGCGCGCCAGCGCGCGCCAGGCGTCCGCGCGGTCCGGGCATGCGCGGGCGAGGTGCGAGACCACGCGCGCTGCGTCGTCCCACATCCCTGCCGCCATCAGCAGCCCGCCCGCGCGTGCGCAGTGCTCGGCGGTGCGTTCCTCGCCCGCGGGGCGCGACTCGTCGCCCTCGCGCCAGGCGTGCCACGGCCCCGAGGCCTCCATGAACGCGCGGAGCGAGGCGCGGCCTTCCTCGGCGCGGCCCCGGCGCAGCTGGGCCTCGGCGAGGTCCAGGCGCACCATCGCGCGGTCGGGCTCGAGCTTCAGCACCAGCTCGAACTCCAGCACGGCGCGGTCCCACCGCGACGCCCGCATCTCGAGCGCGCCGAGCATGTGGTGGGCGCGCACGTTCGCGGGCTCGAGCTCGACCACGCGGTGCAGCTTCTCGATGGCCTCGCCCTCGCGCTTGAGCTGCCAGAGCAGCTCGGCGCAGTCGAGCAGGGTGTCGGTGTCGCCCGGCATCTCGCGCAGGACGTGCATGTAGTGCTGCAGCGCCTTCGGGTGCTCGCCCTGCCGCGCCAGGCATCGCGCGTACAGGCGGCGCACCTCGGAGAACTCCGCGTCGTGGCGGAGCGCCTCGCGATAGCACCAAGCCGCGCGCGGGAGGTCGCCCGCCTCCTCGAGCCGGTCGGCCATGGCGATCAGCGAGAACGTGGGGCGCTCGACGAACTCCTGCGCCTCGTAGAACGCGGTGCGCGCGTCGTCGTGGCGGCCCAGCACGTCGAGCAGCACGATGCGGCGCGCGTGCGCCTCGTCGCGCGAGCGGTCGAGCGACACCGCGCGTTCCACTAGCGCCAGCGCCTGGCGCGCGTCCTCGGGGTTCTCCTCGGCGTCTCCCACGCCGGCCGCGGCCAGGAGCGGCTCGGGGGCGTCGGGGTCGAGCTCGTGGCACCGCAGGTACGACTCGCGGGCCTCGTCGGGGCGGTCGGCCTGCTCGAGCAGGCGCCCGAGGTGGAAATGCCACTCGGGGCGGTCGGGGCTCCGGCTCAGGGCTTGGCGAAGCGCGGTCTCGGCCTCCTTGAGGCGGCCGGCCTCGAAGTGGCGCCGAGCTTCCTCGGCCCACTCGTCCCCGTCTCGCCACTGGCCGTGCGAGTCGCTCATCGCTCGGAAATCGTAGCGCCCGGGGTGGGCCGGGTTGCGGGAATCCGGCGCGGTTTCGGCCGGTCCGTCCGGGAATCCCGGCTCAGTAGACCTCGAGCATGCAGCGGCGCGTGCCGTGCACCCGGCGCTTGATCTGCTCGTTGGTCCAGGACTTCGGGTCGGTGCCCGCCAGTTCCGCGTGGATGTCCAGGTAGCCCGCGTGCAGCCCGCGCTGCGCCAGCGTCTGGAAGATCCCCACCTGCATGCCGGCCAGGCCGCAGACGTAGATCAGGGTGCGGTCGCTGCGCAGCAGGCCCTCGAACTGGGGCAGGGTGCGGTCGACGTAGTGGTGCACGTACTCGCCCTTGCCGCCGTCGGGGCGCAGCTCGCGGCTGATGACCGGGTGGTAGCCGAAGTTCGCGTGGTCCTTGGCGACCTGCCGGAAGAACCCGTCGTAGAGCAGGTCGCTGGTGTAGGGGGTGCCCATCACCAGGTGCACGTTGGAGCGCGTCGGCTTCCACGCGGCACGGGCCGCGGTGCCTTCCGGCGGGCCCACGAAGAGTTCGTGCACGAAGCCTCGGAAGGGCGCGACGCCCGTGCCCGTGGCCAGGAAGAGGTAGTCGTGCGCGTCGCGGTCCGAGGGAAGCAGGAAGCGCTTCCCGTTGGGGCCGGCGACGGCGATCGGGTCGCCCGCGCGGAGGTCGCAGACATGGTTCGAGCAGACGCCCGCGAACAGGCGGTGGTCGGTCGGGTCGTCCTTCTCGGATTGCGGCTCACGCTCGGCGAGCAGCCGCTTGCAGGTGGTGGCCAGCACCTTCCCATGGCCGTCCTCGCCGTACGACGGGCTGGCGATCGAGTAGAGGCGCACCTTGTGGGGCTTGCCGTTGGCGTCCGTGCCCGGGGGGACGACGCCGAAGGACTGTCCTGCCAGCCACTTGCCCTCGAGCGGGGTGCCCGAGACGTCCACGCTCACGTGCCGGACGTAGGACGCCGACTTGCCCTTGGTGCAGAGCGTTGACTCGGCCACCCGGCCGGTCACCGGGGCGGTCGGCAGCACCGCGTGCATCACGGCCTCGGGCAGGGCGGGTTCGCCGGCGGGGCGGGCGGCGGCGTGGGAGACAGGATCGATCGCGGTGCTCATAAGCCGGATATCTTATTGGCGCGTCGACCATTCAGGGATCGCCGCGCGGAACGCCGATTGGTCTTGGACCGCAGTGCCACGGATTGGCCTGCACCGACCGGCGTCAAGGGGTTACCCATGGACTACTTCCGCATTCAAGGCGGCCGCCGACTCAGTGGCCGCGTCACCGTCGAAGGCGCCAAGAACGCGGCCCTGCCGCTCATGGCCGCGTCACTCCTGACGACCGGGCGCATGCGCCTGACGAACGTCGGGCCGCTTGCGGACATCCGCAACCTCGGCTCGCTGCTCGAGCGGCTCGGGGTGCACGTCCACTTCGGCGACGACGACACCATCACGCTGCACACCTCCGACGAGTCGTCGACGCACGCGCCGTACGACATCGTCAAGACGATGCGCGCGTCGATCTGCGTGCTCGGGCCCATGCTCGCGCGGCGCAAGCGCGCGGTGGTCAGCATGCCCGGCGGCTGCGCCTTCGGCACGCGCCCCATCGACCTGCACCTGAAGGGCCTCGCGAAGCTCGGCGCGAAGATCGAGTTCGACGGCGGCGACATCGTCGCGTCGTGCGACCGGCTGCGCGGCGCGACCGTGTTCCTCGGCGGCGCCAACGGCCCGACCGTGCTCGGCACCGCGAACGTGATGAGCGCGGCGACGCTCGCCGAGGGCCGCACGGTCATCGAGAGCGCCGCGTGCGAGCCCGAGATCGTCGACCTCGCGAACATGCTGAACCGCATGGGCGCGCGCATCCGCGGTGCGGGATCGCCCCGCATCGTGATCGACGGCGTGGACGCGCTCGGCGGCTGCGAGCACCGCGTGATGCCCGACCGCATCGTGGCGGGCACCTACGCCATCGCCGCGGCGATGACCAACGGCGACGTGGTCCTCGACGACTTCCCGTACGACAGCCTGCTGGCCGCGATCAACCACCTCGAGGAGGTGGGCGTGCACGTCGCGAAGCTGAACGCCAACGACGAGGACAGCCGCTGCAGCGTGCGCGTCTCGTCGAACCGCGTGCTGCGCCCGACGATCATCACGACGCAGCCGCACCCCGGCTTCCCGACCGACCTGCAGGCGCAGTTCATGGCGCTGCTCTCGATCGCCGAGGGCAACTCGATCGTCACCGAGAAGATCTACACCGAGCGCTTCCTGCACGTGGCCGAGCTCTCGCGCATGGGCGCGCAGGTCTACCGGCAGGGGTCGACGGCCGTCATCAGCGGCGTGCGGCAGCTGCACGGCGCGCAGGTGATGGCGAGCGACCTCCGCGCGAGCGCGTGCCTGGTGCTGGCGGGCCTCGCCGCCGAGGGCGAGACCGTCATCAGCCGCGTGTACCACCTCGACCGCGGCTACTCGTCGATGGAGCGCGTCCTCGCCTCGCTCGGCGCGGACATCGAGCGCTGCCGCGAGTCCAGGGCCGAGCCGGCCGAGGACTCGGTGCCTGCGATCCTTCCCTCGATCCGCGGCGCGGGCCTCACCGCACGCGCGGCGCAGGGCGCCGTCACGAACGATCCGCGCCGGGAGTGAGCCGCGCGCGCGGCCGCGCGCGGGCTCACCGCTGCGCGAGCCGGTCCATCATGATCGCGCTGGCGACCGCGACGTTGAGGCTCGGCGGGTCGTCCGCGAGCGCGCCACCGCGCACGGACATCGGGATGCGCGCCACCGCGTCCGCGCGCCCGAGGATCTCGGCGCGCACGCCCGCGGCCTCGGCGCCGAACACGATGACCGTGCGGTCGCGCGGCGGGACCTCCGCGACGGGCCGCGCCCCGGGCGCGTCCTCGGCCGCCACGATGCGCCAGCCCGCCCGCTGCAGGTCCCACAGCGCACCGGGCCATTCGCCCGCGCGCGCCCACGGGACGTCGAACACGCGGCCCATGGCCACGCGCACGGTCTTGCGCAGGAGCGGGTCGCTCGAGCCCGGCGACAGCAGGACGCCCGACACCCCGAGGCTCGCCGCGTTGCGGAAGATGGCGCCGACGTTGTCGGTGTGCACGATCCCGTCGCATGCGGCCAGCGTGCCGCCGAGCGCGGCGAGCGTCCCGGGGCCCGGCTCGGGCCGCCGCTCGCCGATCGCGAGCGCGCCCGAGTGGAGCTCGTAGCCAGAGATCGCGGTGATACCGTCGGCGTCCTCGGCGACAAAGACGTCGAGCGGGGCGTGCGCGCCGGGCGCGCACAACGCGTCGATCACGGGCGCGAGCTGCGGCAGCGTCCGGCGGTCGCAGAGGACGCTGCGCGGAACGCACGCCAGCGCGCCCCATGCGGCCGGTCCGGCGGCGCGCGCGCGGGCGCACGCGGCGAGGAACCGCCGGACGACACGCGCGGTCTCGACGCAGCACAGGCCGTCGCGGCCGCGCAGGTCGGCGTCCCGCACGGCGCGGTACGGGTCGAGCCGCGGATCGCCAGGTTCGGCCTGCAGGATGCGCGCCCCGGTCATGGCGACGGGTTCGCGCCGGTCGCGCGCGCGTCGCGGCCGGCGCCCATCACGCGGCGGGCCATCGCGGCGGACGCGGCGTCGAAGCGGGCGGTCGCGGCATCCACGCGTGCGCGCAGCAGGTCCGCGAGGCCCGGCGCGTTGCCGAGGACCGCGCGGTCGCGCTTGAGCGCGTCCTCGACGGCCTTCATCGCCTGGCGCCACTCGACCGCGCACTCGGCGTAGGCGCCGGCGAGGTCGAGCTCGTCCTGGCGCGCGACCTCGGCCGCGTCGGGCCGCGCGAGCAGCCTCCACGGCGCGGTGAGCGCCTCGCGCTCGGTGGCCGAGAGCTCCTGGCCCGCGATCGAGAAGTCGCCCTTCAGCCGGCCGAGCGCGTTGCCCGCGCCCGTCAGGAGGTCGGAGAGCTCGGTGCCGGCGAGGCGCATGTGCCGCACGGCGGCCACCGCGTCCTCGAAGCGCTTCATGGCGTCCGAGGACCTCGAGAACGCGATCGCGTCGAGCGCGGCGAAGTCGTCCTTCATCGCGCGCAGCGAGGGGATGACCGCCGTCGCCGCGGCGTCCTGCCCGATGCCGAGCTTGGCGAGCGCCGTGTCGGCGACCTCGCGGGAGCGCGCGAGCTCGTCGCTCCACTTCGGCCAGTCCTCGCGCACGCGGTCGGACAGGGCCTGCACGGGGTCACGCACGGCGTTGAAGCGCGTGCGCGCGTCGTCCAACGCGTCGCCGAGCTCGACGGTCAGGGGCTTCGCGGGCGCGTCCGGGCGCCAGGAGGCGATGAGGCGGTTGAGTTGGGGGGCGCTGGTGGCGCCGACGGTGGCGCGCCAGGGTTCCGGCGGCGAGGCCCGGATCACGGAGCCCGGCGGCAGCACGGTGTCCGCGGGCGCGGACTGGTGCGGGGCGCCCGCCAACGATCCGCGCGGGCGCCCGACGAAGCGGACCTCGATCGCCTCGTCGCCGCTCACGCTTCCGCTGGTGCGGCCGACGACCGCGCCCCGGCGAAGGGGAACGGCGCGCCGCACGGTGACGTGGACGTCATAGGCGTGCAGCGTGCCGCCCTCGAACGAGGGGTCGATGCGCACCACCTCGCCGCTGGGGATGCCCCCGACGAGGACGCGGCTGCCGGCCTTCAGTCCGTAGACGCCCTCCTCGGACGTGAACCGCACGACGTACGGCACGAAGTCGCGGTCCTGCCATGCGGTCCACGCCCAGATCGACGCGCTCAGCGCGCCGACGGCCGCGGCCACGCAGAGGCCGGCCTTGACGTTGTTGCGCCCGTCGCTCACGCGGGGGTCACTTCGCGGCCGGTGCCGCGGCGGGTGCGGGGGCGGCGGCGCCCGCGGGCGCGGGCACGGCGATCGGCGCGGCGTTCGTCGGTCCCGCCGGCCCGGACGGGGCCGCGGCCGGGCCGAAGTCGGCGCCGAGCACGTCGAAGAGGCGCTGCTGCGCCTTCTCCCATCGGTCGACCGAGTCGATCACGCTGCCCCGGATGGCGTCGCGGAAGGCGGGGTCGTTCGCGAAGCGCTCGGGCGCCTGCGCGAGCACGGCGTCGAGCGTCTCGCCCGCCACGCGGAGGTCGGAGCTGGCGATGGCGAACGCGCGCGCGCTCTCGTAGAGGTTCTCGCGCGCGAGCTCGTCGCCGCTGGGCTGGTACAGCAGCTTCCATGGGCTGCGGCGCACCTCCATGGTCGCGAGCTTGATCTGCGCGCCCGCCTGGCGCAGGTCCCACAGCAGCGCGCGCACGTCGGGCACGCGCGCGGTGAGCTCGTTGTCGAGGCGCTCCATCGCGCCGGCGAGGCGGTCGGCGCCCTTGACGCCGTCCTCGAGGATGGCGTCGATCTGCGGCAGGTTCTTCTCGCGCACGTGCGCCAGCGTGGCACGCGCGTCCTTCACGCCCGCGGACGCATCGTCCATGGTGGCGTCGAGCTTGCGGAGCGCGCTGGCGGCGTCGCCGAGGCCCGCGGTGATCTTGGTGCGCCAGGTCTCGTAGTCGCGTCCGAGGTTGGTGACCACGGTCTGCGCCTCCGAGAGCAGCGGGACGACGCGCTGCGGGTACTGCACGCGCGCGAAGTCGGCCAGCGAGTCGGTGAACTCGACGAGGTTCGTGAACATCTTGTCGGCGCTGCCCGCGTTCGCGGGGCCGACGATGGTCGCGAGCAGGCCGCCGCTCTTGCGCGCCTCGATCCACTTGCCCGGCTCGAGGCGGGGCGCGGTCTCGGAGCCGAGGTGAGGGAAGTTGAGCCAGCTGTAGTTCCCGAGCAAGGGCTGCGAGCGCAGCACCTCGGCGTCGGTCTTCACCAGGATGTCCGAGCGCATGCGGACGCGCACGTCGATGCGGCCCTCGTCGAAGCGCGGGTCGATGGCCACCACGCGTCCCACCTTGAGGCCGGCGACGCGGACCTCGGACCCGACCTCGAGGCCGGCGACGCCGTCCTCCATGCCGAACCGCACGTCGTACTCGGACGTGCTCGTGAAGATCGAGCTCTTGGAGAGCACGAGGATGATGACGAACCCGGTGAGGGCCGCAGTCAGCAGGAACGCGCCCGCGCGGATCGAGTTGGGGTAAGCGGCTCCGTCAGCCATGGCGACGCGGAGGCTAGCACGAAGGGGACGCCGGGCGTGTGCGGAGGGGGTCCGCGGGGGGTGCCCGGCGGCGGCCGCCCCGGCGCGGGCCGCGCGTCAGCCCTTGAGCATGTCCTCGTTCGCGGGGAACCGCTTGAGCGCGGCCAGCAGCTGCTCCATCTGCACGTGGGGCGGCGCGTTCATGAGGCGGCGCCGCAGGGCCGTGATGGTCTTCAGCTCGCGCTCGGGCATCAGGAGGTGCTCCTTGCGCGTGCCGCTCTGCGCGAGGTTGATCGCGGGGAACACGCGGCGCTCGGCGATGGTGCGGTCGAGGATGAGCTCCATGTTGCCGGTGCCCTTGAACTCCTCGAAGATCACCTGGTCGGCGCGGCTTCCCGTGTCGACGAGGCACGTCGCGATGATGGTGAGGCTGCCGCCCTCCTCGCACTTTCGCGCGGCGCCGAAGAGCTGCTTGGGGACCTCGAGCGCGCGGCTGTCGACGCCGCCCGACATGGTGCGGCCGGAGCTGCCGTAGCGGCGCGAGTTGTTGAAGGCGCGGCCGAGGCGCGTGAGGCTGTCGAGCAGCACGACCACGTCCTTCCCCGCCTCGACCATGCGCTTGGCGCGCTCGATGGCGAACTGCCCGAGCGCGAGGTGGCGCTCGAGGTCCTGGTCGTTGCTCGACGCCAGGACGTGCGCGGGCACGTTGCGCTTGAAGTCGGTGACCTCCTCGGGGCGCTCGTCGATGAGGAGCGCGATCAGCTCGATGCCCGGGTGGTTGTGCTTGATGCCGAACGCGATGTTCTGCAGCAGGATGGTCTTGCCTGCCTTCGGCGGCGCGACGATGAGGCCGCGCGTACCGAAGCCGATCGGGCAGAACATGTCGATCAGGCGGCATGCGGGCGGGCAGCCGCGGTGCTCGAGCGAGATGCGCGGCTGCGGGTCGAGCGCGGTGAGCTCGGCGAAGGGCTTGCGCTTGCGGTACTCCTCGGGCGCCATGCCCTCGACGGCGACCAGGCGGCTGGCCACCATGCGCCGCTGGCGGCTGCGGCGGGACTGCCGCTCCTCAACCTCGACGGTGAGCTGCGTGCCGGGTGCCACGCCGTGCTGCTGCATGAACTCCGGGAGGACGAAGGGATCGCCCTCGTCGGTCACGAGTCCGTCGGAGAACTGCCTGATTCGCCCCTCGGGAGAGCCTTTCATGGCCTCGAGGATGCCGCTGACGACCGTCATCGGGATGTTCCTTGACCGGACCGGGAGGTGCGATTGCGCACCTTCGGGATCCACCGTTCCGGCCGTGGGTGTGGGTGTCGCGCGCGGCGACAGGGAGAGTGTAGCGCGGAAATCGCGCCGGGCATCATTTTTCGAGTTTCCGCATTTTCGCGACTTCCGCGCCGGCTCGGGCGTTCGCGGCCAGCACCGCGACGTTGGTGGCCACCGTGCGGCCGCCCGTGGCGCGCTGGACCCGGTCGAGGAGGAACGGCGTGATGGCGGCTCCCCGCACCCCCGTGCGGACGGCCTCGGCCATGGCGGCCTCGATGACGGACTCGATCTCGGCGGCCGGGATCGCCGCGCCGGCGGGCGGCGGGTTCGCCACCAGCACGCCCACCGAGGGCGCGAACGCCCAGTGCGCCTCGCAGATGCGTGCGACCTCCGCCGCGTCCGCGGCCCGGGCCGAGACGCCGAGCGACGCGTCGCCGGGCGACAGGAATCGCGGGAAGTGCGCGGTGCCGAGCCCGACCACCGGGATTCCCAGCGCGTCGAGCGCCTCGACGGTCGCGGGCAGGTCGAGGATGCTCTTCGCCCCGGCGCTGACCACGGCCACGGGCGTGCGCGCGAGCATCGCGAGGTCGGCGCTCACGTCGGGCCGGTCGGTCCACCCGCGATGCACGCCGCCGATGCCGCCCGTGGCGAAGACGCGGATCCCCGCCGCGCCGCACGCGGCGAGCGTCGCGGCGACCGTGGTGCCGCCGCTGGCGCGCTGCGCCGCCGCCGCACCGAGGTCGCGGGTGCTGAGCTTGCGCGCGGCGGTGTCATGGCCGAGCCGGCTGAGCTCGTCGCGCGTGAGCCCTACGTGCAGGCGTCCGTCGAGCATGCCGACCGTCGCCGGGACGGCGCCGGCCGCGCGCACGGTCGATTCGAGGAGCACGCTGAGCGCGAGGTTCGCCGGCAGCGTCGCGTCCCAACCCTCGATTCCCGCGGGCGCGGGCATGGGAGTGCGCGGCAACCCGTGCGTGAGTACCGCGGTCTCGAGGGCGACCACCGCGCCCCCGTCGCGGACCGCGGCCTCGACCTCGGGTGCGACGCTCAACGCGCGGTTCACGTCGGGTGCGCCGCCCATGCGTCAGCCGCGCCGGGTGCGCACGACGCCGCCGAGCCGCTTCATGGGGAGCGCGGAAGGCACGATCCCGCCGGGGAACGCGTTCGGGTCGGCGGCCTTGGCGGCCGACGGCGGCGACGTGCTCGCGGTGAGCCGGCTGCGCTTGGACGCGAGTTCCTCGCGGCGGCGCTTCTCGGCCTCGCGGTAGCTCGCGACGTCCGAGGGGATCGGTCCCGGCACGAAGTCGGGATACACCTTCTGCGGGATCTCGATGTTGGCGAGCATCTCGACCGCCGACAGGAGGTCGCCCTGGTCGGGCTGCACGAAGGTCCACGCGACGCCCCCGCGCCCGGCGCGCGCGGTGCGGCCGATGCGGTGGATGTAGACCTCGGGGTCCTCTGGGACGTCGTAGTTGATGACGTGGCTGATGTCGTCGACGTCAAGTCCGCGCGAGGCGAGGTCGCTCGCGACCAGCACCTTCAGCGATCCGCCGCGGAGCTTGTCCATGACCTTGTCGCGCTTGGTCTGGAACATGTCGCCGTGCATCGCGTGCGCGTCGATCCCGTGCTTGGAGAGGTAGTCGGCCACCTGGTCGACGGTCTTCTTCATGCGGCAGAAGACCACGGTGAGGGCCGCCTCCTCGTGCTGCAGGAGGTGCTGGAGCAGGCGCTTCTTGTCCCACGGCTCCACGCTCAGCCAGCTCTGGTCGACCGCGGCCACCGTGAGGCTCTTCTCGGTGGTGACGATCTTCTCCGGGTTGCGCATGTAGCTGCGCGCCAGCTTCTCGATGTCCGGGCTGATGGTCGCGCTGACGAAGATCGTCTGCGGGTGCTGCTTCATCGCGCCCAGGATGCGGCGGATGTCGTCGCGGAAGCCGATGTCGAGCATGCGGTCGACCTCGTCGAGGATCGCCAGCTTGACCCGGTCGTAGGGCAGCATGCCCCGGGCGTGCATGTCCATGACGCGGCCGGGGGTGCCGACGATGATGGCGGGGTTCCCCTCGAGGGCCTTCGCCTGCGTCCGGATCGGCTTGCCGCCGTAGACGGGGATGGCCTCGAGGCCGGTGTGGCCGCCGAGCTCCTTCACCTCGCGGCAGACCTGGATGGCGAGCTCACGGGTGGGGACCAGCACCAGCGCGGCGAACTGGTCGCCGGGCTTCAGGAGGCCGAGCACCGGCAGGCTGAACGCGGCCGTCTTGCCGGTGCCGGTCTTGGCCTGGCCGAGGACGTCCTTGCCGGTCATGGCGACCGGGATGAGCGCGGCCTGGATCTTGGTGGGGTGCTTGAACCCGGCGGCGTCGACCCCCTGCAGCACCGAGGGCGGCAGGCCGAGGTCGGCGAAGGTCTTGCTGGTGTCGAACGTCTCGCTGCTGACCATCCGTGGGTGTCGTTTCTCGTGGTGGGCTCGGGCCTTCCCGTCGCGGCCCCGGCGGGGCACGGCTGACGGGGGTTTCATGGTAGGTTCCCGGGCAAGCCGATCGTAACAGGCGGAAGGCATGGATGCCGCCCGCATGACCGACAACAGCCTCATCTCCATCGATTTCGACGCGATCGACCACAACATGGACGTGGTCCGGTCGCTGGTCGGCCCGGGGTGCGAGATCAACGTGGTCGTGAAGGCCGATGCCTACGGCCTGGGCGCGGTGCGCATGGCGCGACGGCTGGTCCAGGCGGGCGCGTCGATGCTCACGGTCTACAGCCCCGCGCAGGCCGAGGCGCTCGAGGGCACGTCGGTTCCGGTGCTCGTGCTTCAGCCCGTGACGCGGCTGGTGCGCGGCGGTTCGCTTCACTCGATGCTGCTCGCGGGGCGGCTGCACCTGGTGGTGCACGACGTGCACCACGCGGCCGAGCTCATCGTGCTCGCGCACGAGCACGACGTGCGGCTGCCGGTGCACCTCGAGCTCGACACGGGGCTCGCGCGCGGCGGGTGCGTGCCCGAGGAGGCTGCGCGCATCCTGCAGGCCGTCGCGGCGTCGCGGCACCTGCGGCTCGCGGGCGTCATGACGCACTTCTCGCACGCGAAGACCAGCGCCGAGCGGTGCGCGGCGCAGATCCGCGCGTTCGACGTGTTCGTCGATTCGCATCGCGCGCTGATCCCCCCCGAGTGCGTGCTTCACGCGGCGAGCTCGTATGCCGCGCTGCGCGGGCCGCGCATGCACGCGGGCATGGTGCGCCTGGGGCTCGCATGGACGGGGCTCGCGGGCGACGGCCCAGAGGACGGCGACCGATTCGACGGGTGCGACCGGTTCCGCCCGGCGCTGCGATGGACGAGCTCGATCATCCACGTGCGGCGCATCGCGCGCGGCGGCGGTGTCGGGTACGGATGGCAGTGGACCGCGCGGCGCGACTCGGTGATCGGGCTCGTGCCCGTGGGGTACGCCGACGGCTACCCGACGCTGACGGCGCACGCGGCGCGTGCCGGCGACGACCAGGCCAGCCCGTCGCGATGGGTGAAGGTGCGCGTGGGCGACTGGGAGGCCGAGGCGCCGGTGATCGGCGCGGTGAACATGGACCAGGTGTGCGTCGACCTCACGGGGCTCGACCACATGCTCGCGGGGCTGCCCAACGGCGGGCTCGGCGCGGAGGTCGAGCTGTACGGCACCGACCGCGCGGCGCGCAACTTCCTGCCGGCGATCGCCGAGCGCACGGGCCTGCGCCCGTACGAGTTGCTCTGCCGGCTGAGCCCGAGGATCCCGCGCGTGGCCGTCGAGGCCGCGGCGCCGGTGGGCCGGGTCGAGCAGGCCGCGCCGCGCGTGGCCGCGCGCGCCGCGCCGGACGCGCCGTGAAACGCAACGACCCGCGCCGGGCTGGCGCGGGTCGTCGGTGTTTCCGGGGGCGTCTCGCCGCGCGTCAGCGCTTCGAGAACTGGTAGCGGCGACGGGCGCCGGCCTGGCCGTACTTCTTGCGCTCGACCTTGCGGGCGTCGCGGGTCAGGAACCCGTGCTCGCGCAGGATCGGCTCGAGGCTCGAGTCGTAGGCCATGACGGCGCGGGCGAGGCCCATCACCACGGCGCCGGTCTGGCCCGTGAAGCCGCCGCCCACGAGGCCCGCGGTCACGTCGACCTTGCCCTTGATGCCGGTCTTCTCGAGCACCGCGAGGACGGCCTTGCGGTCACGGTCCTCGGTCAGGTAGTCGTCGAGCGGCTTCTCGTTCAGCTTGATGTCGCCGTTGCCCGCGCGGACGCGGACGCGCGCGATCGCAGTCTTGCGGCGGCCAGTGCCCCAGAACCAGCCCTTGCTGTCGGGACCCTTCATGGCCTTCGGGGTGGCGGTCGTTTCGGTGGTGGTCATCGTGTGGTGCCTGGTTCAGGACCGCTCAGCGGCGGGCGTTCGGGAAGTCGAGCGTGGCGGGCTGCTGCGCGGCGTGGCCGTGCGTGGCGCCCTTGATCACGTGGAGGTTGCGGCGGATGCGGCGGCCGAGGCGGCCGCGGGGCAGCATGCGGGTGATGGCCTCGCCCACGACGAGCTCGGGCTTCGCGGCCATCAGCGACTCGTACGTGCGGACCTTGAGGCCGCCCGGGTAGCCGCTCCACTGGCGGATGGTCTTGGCGGCCAGCTTGTTGCCGGTGACGCGCACCTTGTCGGCGTTGATGACGATCACGCAGTCGCCGTTGCCGACGTTCGGCGTGTAGTCCGGGCGGTGCTTGCCCATGAGAACGGTGGCGACCTCGGTGGCGAGGCGGCCGAGGATCATTCCCTCGGCGTTGACGACGTGCCAGCGCGGCTTGACGTCGGCGGCCTTGGTGTGGGTGGTCTGGCGGGGCATGCTCTTGTCCTTCACTGTCGCCGCCCGGGATGGGCGGAGAATCGCGGACGATAGGCGAAGCGGCCGGACGCTTCAAG
>Ga0169931_10005639_pt1 | contig 19017 bp, 14 predicted proteins | sample Kivu_15m_20L_FD_129675 | JGI IMG/M metagenome (GOLD analysis project Ga0169931, IMG submission 129675) | Freshwater microbial communities from Lake Kivu, Western Province, Rwanda to study Microbial Dark Matter (Phase II) - Kivu_15m_20L... | ecosystem: Environmental > Aquatic > Freshwater > Lake... | reverse complement strand
TCAAACTGACCTTTATACCTCCTTTGGGTTATTAAAAATGAGCGAGGATGACGATTATTATAGATATATTTTATACCATTTAACTATGTCCTTATTTTGACTTAGTACAAATAAGAACCCCTATTTTGCTTTGACAATTTGGTGACATTGAAAAAACCGCACGAAAGTACTTTTGCTTATCAAAATTTAATAGTTGAAAGAGTTTAGAGTCATTGCATTTACTCACAAAAACACGCCCCTCGATCAGGTGGGTAAATTTCATATTGATGAAAGTGAACGAAAAGAACGGCTTTTCGCAATCAAAAATAAGTTTGGAATTTCAGAGCTGGTTTTTTTAAGTACTTGTAATCGTGTTGAGTACGTTCTTCATACAGATTTGGAAACAGATGCAGCGTTTGTAAGTCAATTTCTCACTGCGCTTTATCCTGATTTGACAGAAGGCGAAATCCGCTCGGCTACTAAACATGCTTTGATTTTTTCTAACAAAGCGGCTATAGGACATCTTTTCAGAGTCGCCTCTTCACTTGATTCATTGGTAGTTGGAGAACGTGAAATCCTTACTCAGGTAAGAAATGCTTTTGAGCAATGCATTGCCGAAGGTTTAGCAGGAGACTCCTTAAGGCTTCTCATCAAAAAAATCATCAGTACCGCTAAAGAGGTTTACACAAATACCGATATCTCGAAAAACCCGGTGTCTGTCGTTTCACTTGCTTACCGCGAGCTGCGAAAACTTAACATTCCGCTGAACGCGAAAATTTTAATTGTTGGTGCCGGAGTTACAAACTCCAACCTCAGCAAATATTTGCAGAAACATGGCTTCAATAATTTCACTGTATTCAACAGAAGTCTTGAACGAGCGCAGGAACTGGCTCGCAATCTGAAAGGGCAGGCATACGCATTAAGTTCACTCGAAGCTTATCAGGAAGGTTTTGATGTGTTGGTTACATGCACCGCTGCAAGTGATCACATCATCAGCCCGGAGGTCTACAAAAACATTCTAAAAAATGACCTTTCTGAGAAAGTAATTATTGATTTGGCTATCCCATACGATGTTGATCCCCAGGTATATAAGCAATTTAACTGCAAGCCCATTCTTGTTGAAAGCTTAAAAAAAGCTGCTGAAGACAACCTCCTGCTTCGCAGGGAATCTCTGATCGATTGCGAAGCAATTGTCGAACGGCATTTGGAAGAATTTCAGGAAATGTACCACACAAGACGTGTCGAAAGAGCTATGCAGGAAGTTCCTAAGAAAATAAGGGAAATTCACGATACAGCCATCAACAAAGTATTTGCACGTGAATTGAGCGCTTTGGATAACGAATCCAGAGAAACGCTAGACAAAATGCTTCAGTATCTTGAAAAAAAATACATCTCGGTGCCAATGAAAATGGCTAAAGAGATTCTTCTTGAAAAAAATTGAATTCCGCAATCACCAAAAACATCACAATTGGTTCCAGAGGTAGCGATTTAGCTCTTTGGCAGGCCAAGTATACCAAAGACCTTCTCGAGAAGGATGGCTATACTGTGGTGATACAAATTATTAAAACCAGCGGTGACCGAATTCAGCATTTGTCCTTCGATAAAATGGAAGGAAAAGGATTTTTCACCAAAGAACTGGAGGATGCTTTGTTGAATGGAGAAATAGATCTGGCGGTGCATTCGCACAAAGACCTACCTACCACAAATCCGGCTGGTTTAACTATTGCGGCGGTTTCATATCGCGAAAAGTGCTCCGAAACTCTCTTAATCCGACCCGAGGCACTTGATGAACGAGAACTCTTCAAACTAAAGCAAAATGCCCTTTTGGGGACATCATCACAGCGCAGAAAAAGCCAGATTGAATTCTTCAGGTCTGATCTCCGAACGGCGGATTTAAGAGGGAATGTGCCTACCAGGATTCAAAAATTACTAGACAAGCAATACGACGCAATTGTTCTCGCCACAGCCGGCTTAGAACGTTTAAATCTTCAGCCCGCAGGGCTGATTAAATTTGAAATACCCGAAACCCTATTTGTCCCTGCGCCGGCGCAGGGAGTGCTCGCCTTTCAGATTCGTGAAAACGATACATTCATGCAGGAGGCACTTAAAAATTTACACCGGCATGATGTACAGGAGTCCATTTCTGTGGAGCGCTCTGTTTTGAACCGCCTCGACGGCGGATGCCAGCTGCCGCTGGGAGTTTATTGCGAAGAATTTGCTGAAGGATTTCGCGCCTGGACTTCTATAAAACCTTTGGACGGAAGTCCATATCGCCGATTTTTCTCCAGCTCAACCGAAAGCAAATCTCTCATTTCAAATATTCTTCATCGAATCGACCAAACCGAAAACCGAAGTGTTTTCATAAGCCGTGACGCTCATCAGGCAGAACGGTTTATTGCGCAACTCCAAAATTTTGGCTTCCGGGTCTTTGCCGAATCTCCTTTGACAACGCAAACCATTGAACTGAATCAATTGCCTTTTACGGAATGGATTTTCTTCAGCAGCCCGGCTTGTGTTGAGCATTTCTTTTCACAAGATCTCATTGTTCCTGCGTTAACTTCTGTTGCGGCCTTAGGCTCAGGCACAGCCGAAGCATTGAAGTCATATGGCATTATTCCATCATTTACCGGAGCCGATGGTCTGGTGGAAGAAACCGCCAAGGCTTTTCTCGAAAAGGCAAAAGGACAGGATGTTTTTTTTCCAATTGGTAACGACAGCCTCAGAACAATTCAGCAATGCATTAAGGATGAAGTCCGTATTCATGAAGAAATAATTTATTGCAAAAGTCCGAAACCTAACTTTGAACTGACAGCAGATATTGCTGTTTTTACCAGTCCTGCAAAGGTCGAAGCTGCTCTTAAATACGGCAACAATCTTCCGGAAATCACTGTTGCCATCGGTGAAAAAACGGCAACCGCTTTAAAAAATGCAGGTTGTCAAAGAGTTCTGATAGCTCCTGAAACCAACATGCAATCATTGGCTGATTTGGTTTGTGGTATTTTAAGCTAAATCAGCCAAAGCCAACCAAGCCATCAAGCCAGTTCCGGTTATCAATGCCTCTTCATCAATATTAAAGGTAGCGGTATGCACCCCTGAGCGATTGCTGCCATCGGCTGAAGCTGTTCCAAGCCGATAAAAACATGCGGGATAGCGTTGAGCAAACCAGGCAAAATCTTCGGCAGTCATTCTTAGTTCCAAATCATGCACTTTCTCAGCTCCCAAATATTCCATGGCAGCCAATCGGCAACTATTGGTTAAATCAGCATCATTCACGAGTGCCGGATAGCCTTTCCGAATTTCTACTTCGGCCTGCAATCCTGCCGCCAGGCAGGTATGCTCAACAATTTGCCTGATAAGCCCATGGGCCTGATTTCTCCAGACCTCATTAAAAGTACGAAAGGTACCTGCCAGGGTAACTTCTGAAGGAATAACGTTGGTTGCACCGTTGGCAAGCACCTTTCCAATAGATAAAACACTGGGTATATCGGGTGTTGAATTTCGGGAAACAATTTGCTGAAGTGCAACAATTACCTGAGCAGCTGTAATAACAGGATCCTTTAAGGTATGAGGCAGGGCACCATGCCCTCCTTTTCCAAGCACTTTGATGTGGATTTCGTCTGTTGAAGCCATGTATTCGCCAGCCCGGAAACCGACATGGCCTGCAGGGAGTTCCGGAAAAACATGTTGCGCGAGCAGTTTGCCTGGAGGAAACTGATCAAACATACCTTCTGACAGCATAAGTGAAGCGCCGCCAGGCAGGACCTCTTCGCCCGGCTGGAAAACAAAACGGACATTGCCCGACCAGTGTTCACGCAGCTTATTCAACACCAAAGCAGCACCTGCAAGACAAGCGCTGTGCACATCATGACCACAGGCGTGCATCCATCCTTTATTTACAGAAGCGTAGGAACAGGAATTTAGCTCCTCAATCGGCAAGGCGTCCATGTCGGCTCTCATGGTTATGGTCTTTCCTGGCTCACGACCTTGGATTTCGGCCATAAAGCCCGTTTTAACCCATTGACCTGTAATTGCAATTCCGGCTTCCGAAAGTTTCGATTGAAGATATGCTGAGGTCTTAAACTCTTCAAAGGAGGGTTCGGGATGCTGATGAATGTGCTGACGGATTTCTATTACCTGAGGATAAAAACCGAGTGAAGCTTCCTTGACCAAATCTTTTAGAGATGCGCTCATTTCGAAAGAATCATTTTAATGGATAGTAAAAGCATCACAACACCAAAAATTCTTTTCATTAATACTTCATCAATATTGAGGGAAACTTTTGACCCTAGAAATGCGCCCAAAACAAAAGTGAGCCCAATAATGGCACTGTATGAGAAGTTAAAATTACCCGATTTATAATAATTAAATGCCGCCAGGAAGCCTACAGGCATGAGCAACATGCCAATAGATACACCCTGAGCTTCGTGTTGCGATAAGTGTAAAAAATAAACAAGTGCAGGAACAATGACCACACCGCCACCAATACCCACCATACCACTGGCAAATCCAGCAAGAAGTCCTATTACCAGCAAGATGATCACAGTTGTTAAATCCATATTTTTAAAAGTTTTCATATTAAAAGTCTTTGGCCAAAGAAAGATAAATTACCCGGGGAAGCAACTGACCGTCGTCCCAGCCGCGGGCGTAATCAACACGCACAAAATACCCTAAAATTCGTGTCCTTATCCCGGCGCCGAAGCCGGCAACAATTGGTTCACGCTGATTCTTTAGAATGATTGTTATGGGTCCGCTTTCAATGGTTTTTTGATTAAACGTATTGTTTTCGGAATACGGGGAAGAACCCGTGAAAGCCGTTCCTACATCAGTAAAAGCTACCAGTTGCATTGAATTAAAGAAATCTGATTTCATGGGATACCTTTTGAAAAAACGTAAAAAATTCCAACGGTATTCGGCGTTCATCACAGCGAAACTTGATCCATTGCGAATGTTCTGGAAAAAACCACGCATATTGGTTCCGAGGGTTTGCAGCAGATATCCCTGATTGAGATCCGGTGCTTGTGAATTATCGAAGCGGGGAATAAACCAGTTGTCAACACCGCCCAGATAAAACAGCAATTTTGAAGGCCCGAATGAAGTAGCGCCCGCCATTCGGAATGCCCATATCATTTCTCTTGAAATTCTTCCGTATTGCCTGAAATCAAAACCGGCCACATTCACCGACGTAGCATTGTTACCAAGCCTCCGGATGTGCTCAAAAGTAACTTTCATGCGGGTTCCGCTAAACATGTTTAAGCCTTCGGGGAAAGAATTGTCCAGAACAACTTCGCCCTTGGTCATGGCCCAATGGCTGAACTCAGCCTGACGATTCAAATTTGCCAGGTCGGTTGAAAGAAATACCGTACGGTCATTACGGTAGTTAGCCGAACCTGTTATTCGTGTGGTTTCACTAAAGGGATAGGACAATTCTCCACCCAGAGTATGCAACATGATTCGCTTACTAGCAAGCGTTCCGGTTTGCAAGCCCTGTCGATGAAAGAAAATCTGATGATCAAGTCGTTTTTTATTGGATTGAAACCTGAGCAGGTATTCATTGCCGGTCAGGTTTCCTGAAAGGCGCACACCTCCAGTAAAACGATAATCGTCAAATAAATCGGCAACTACATAATTAAAAAGGACGTTTACTGAAGGATTTATAAATCCATCCTCACTGAAAGGCTGATACGTTTGGTTAAGGTAACTGCGGTCAAACTTGGCATCAAGCACATCAGAAAAGTAGCTGGTTTCATAAAGTCGTTGGCGACTTACTTTAAAGCTATCGCTTGCAGGCTTTTCTTTAAGCTCCTGCACCGGCTCCTCTTCATCGTCTTCTTTGCCAAAAACAACAATCCTTCTGATTTTGGTTTTGTTTCTTCGGGATTCAGGTTCTGCTGTATTTGCTGCTTTTAATTTGGGCTGAACACTGCGCGAAGGAGACCATTTTGCAAAGGGAAGAGTATCCACTTTAGAAGATTTCAGTTCTGCTTCTTCGAGCAGGCTGATAGCGTACCGTGTTTTCTTTGAATGAAAAAGAAGCAATTTCGAATCTGAACATGCAAAATCATACAAACCGCCGTTGGAAACAGATAAAGCCTGAGATTGAATAAAATAACGATAATGAATAGCTGTATCAACCGCAACAATAACACTGTCAAACGTAGCCCTGTATGCATTATTCATTCCATTGGCATCACTCAGGTAGGTAAAACTCAAATTGCTTTCTCTTTTTGGAAGTCGTTCGTTTATTGCCGGTGTAGAAGTAAGCCTGACCAGTTTTTTTTCTTCCGGATAAATCCGAAACAAATCATGCGCATGACTGCCTTCGGGCTTAAATGTTTTATCTGCAATCAGCGAGTCGTTCAAACGGTTCGAACTAAACACGATACTTTTTCCGTCGGCTGTCCATGAAGGCGCACCTTCATCCCAGCCATCGCTGGTTAATGCATTAAATGTATTGGCAATGTTATTATAAATAAACAAGTCTACCAGACCGTCTTTCAAGGCAGTAACCGCGAATTCCTTACCGTTTGGAGCGATGTCCATATGCAGGATTTTACCAACATCATCGGTAAATTTTCTTTCAATTTCGCCCGTTTGAATGTTTAAAAAATTGAGTCTGTTTCTACCTTCAAAAACATCGGTAAAAACGAGCAATTCATTGTTTGGGTGCCAGGCTGTTACGCTGAAGTTAAAATCGCGAATCACAGGCAATCGCTTACCTAATTTAACCTTACGGATTCTTTTTCGCGTTGCCGTTTCATAAATCTGGATGGTAGTTTTTCCCCAATCGTTGGTAACAAAGCTGTAAAACCGACCATCCCGGCTAAAGGCCGGTTGAAGGTATTTTTTATTGCGCTTATTCCTTTTAATCAGCTGTTTGTCAGGTATTCCGGCAAATAGGTTTCTTCCTTCGTAGTACTTTTTGTCATAATAATTGATCCACTCTTGGGTAACACCCTTTAAATCAATGCCTAAAACATATTGAAATCCATTATCAATATTTCTGGTAACCCTGGTCATTTCGAGAATATTGGCGATCACCTTCTCGCCGTATGTTTGAGCCAGGTAATACCAAATTGACTCGCCGGCAATTAAGGCATCTTCGCCCTGGAGCCGGTTAAATTTAATATACCTCCCTGAAATCATCCCTTCACGCAGCCACTCGTCTTTAGGCACTGTCCATTCATGGCTCAGATGGCGGATGAGTCCTATTCTGAACCAGTCGGGAATATTCATGAGGGTTGAACTTCGAATGCGCTCTCTGAAATCCGAACCAAATAGAAATTCATCAATCAGGGCTTCGGTTATTCCGCTTTTGATTTGCTCGTTAAAGGAAAGCGATGAGCCGTTGTGAAACAACAATATTTTTTGATGATCAATTTGTGTGGTTCCGGCCAGCGATAAAGGCTTGGAGCCTGAACCTACATTGGTTTGCTTTAGGTCGCTTAGGTTTTGAAACACCAGGAAACGCGGCCTGTTTTGTAATGAGTAATCAAGCCATGATTCCAGCTCGGGCAATTGTTTCGATGCTGTTTTTGCAACAAGTGCTGAAAGCTCCTTGCCGCCGGCAAAGAAATACACGTCGAAACGCTGGTAGCGGTAAAACGACCATTCAATCGGCTTGTACTGGATTCTGTTTTTACCGAATTCCATTTGCGAGCCATTGTAAAACTGAGCCTTGATAATTGTTGGCCAAAGTAGTACAGCAAGTAAAAGAATCCTGTATTTCATAATTGAAGAGATGGTAAAAGTACGAAATGACCCTTATTTTTGGGCTTTTTGAAATGTTACATCTTCACAGCTTCACATTTAATCCTTTTCAGGAAAACACCTGGCTCGTCTGGAACGACCAGAAGGATTGCATCATTATTGACCCGGGCTGCTATAGCCCTCAGGAAAAGGCTATTCTGAAAGAATTCATTCATGACAGACAACTTAAACCTGTCAGGTTGATCAATACACATTGTCACATCGACCACGTTCTTGGAAATCCTTTCGTTAGTTCCACCTGGAATTTGAAGCCGGAAGCGCATCGCGCCGATAAGGCCTTGATGGACGCAGTTGAACAGTATGGTCAAATGTGGGGAATCCGGTCGGATTCGCAGCCGGAGCCTGATTATCATTTGCAGGATGTAAAAGAGATCCAACTTGGCACTGATCGACTGGAGCTTCTTTTTACTCCCGGGCATGCGCCCGGAGAGATTTGTCTATATTCAGCCGAAGGCGGTTTTTTGATTGCAGGAGATGTGCTTTTCAGGGAATCTATCGGGCGAACCGATTTACCCGGAGGGGATTATCAAACCTTAATAAATACGATACGAGAGCAATTGTTTGTGCTTCCTGATGATACGCAGGTGCATCCAGGTCATGGACCTTCCACAACTATTGGGCATGAAAAAAAATTCAACCCTTTTCTTGGATAAACGCTTCATTAAACTTTATTCATTCTAAACAGCGTTTTTGGTTGTAAAAACACATCCAATTCTTTTCAGACGGGGTTTAAAACTCTTAATTTTGTTCTACCAAATCAAAACTTAATGCCTATTTATCATTCGCTGGGAAATATACCCGCCAAAAGGCACACTGTGATGCCAAAAGATGGCGGAGGACTTTATTATGAGCAACTTTTTGGCACCGTCGGCTTCGACGGGATGTCTTCTTTGCTCTATCATATTCACCGTCCAACCATGATTAGCGATTTACTTGAATCGCTTGATGTTACACCCAAAGTGGCGGTTGACCGAAACATGAAATCCCGAAGGCTGGTGGGCTTTGATGTGCAGCCTGCTGACGACTTTCTTGAATCAAGAAAAGCCTTGCTTGTAAACAGTGATGTTTATTTGGGTCTGGCGGCTCCTCGTAAATCGCTCACCGACTATTTTTACAAAAATGCCGATGCCGATGAAATGTTGTTTGTTCACAAAGGCAGCGGCGTGCTCAGAACCCAATTGGGCAACATCGAATTTTCGTATGGCGATTATTTGATCATTCCCCGGGGAATGATTTACCAGATTGAGTTTTCGGGCTCAGACAACAGGTTGCTATACCTCGAATCATTTCATCCAATTTACACTCCTAAGCGCTATCGCAACTGGTTTGGGCAGTTACTTGAACATTCTCCGTTCTGCGAACGGGATATCAGAAGACCTTCACACCTTGAAACCCATGATAAAAAAGGCGAATTTCTGGTAAAGGTGAAAAAGCAGAACATGATTCACCAGTTGGTGTATGCATCACATCCTTTTGATGTGGTTGGTTGGGACGGCTACAACTATCCGTATGCGTTCAGCATACATGAATTTGAACCCATTACCGGAAGGGTGCACCAGCCACCGCCGGTACATCAAACATTCGAAACCTCCGCTTTTGTGGTTTGTTCATTTGTGCCAAGGCTTTACGACTATCATCCGGCAGCCATTCCTGCGCCTTACAACCATAGCAATATCGATTCTGATGAAGTGCTTTATTATGTGGACGGCGATTTTATGAGCCGCAATGATATTGCTGCTGGCCACATCAGTCTGCATCCTGCGGGAATTCCACACGGTCCACACCCGGGAGCGTACGAACGCAGCATCGGTAAGACTGAAACGCAGGAACTTGCTGTAATGGTGGATACTTTTAAACCACTTCAGATTACAGAAGAAGCATTAAAAATTGACGACGGGAAATATTGGAAATCCTGGGTTGAATAACATCCTAAAATCAAACGAAATGAACATGCAAACAACATCTGAAATTACGCCAAAATCAGCCGAAAGCGGAGCAGGCGATTTTTTGCCTCTTTTAGGAACTGATTATGTAGAATTTTATGTAGGCAATGCCAAGCAGGCTGCGCATTATTATCAAAGTGCCTGGGGGTACGAACTCATCGCTTATGCCGGTCCCGAAACCGGAGTAAAAGGACGAGTTTCCTATGTGCTTAGCCAGGGGAAAATCAGGTTGGTTCTGACGGCTTCCATAAATCCTGATTCAGAAATTTCGGAACATGTTAAAAAGCATGGCGATGGCGTTAAAGTGCTGGCTTTGTGGGTTGATGATGCTGAAAAATCGCTGAATGAAACTTTGAAACGTGGAGCTAAGCTTGCAAAACCGCTTGAAATTCACAAAGATGGAAACGGAGAAGTTCGCACAGCCTCGATACACACTTACGGCGATACCATCCATACGTTTGTGGAAAGAAAAAACTACACAGGTACGTTTATGCCCGGCTTTGAACCGGCTTCCTCAAAAATGGAAATCAAGCCGGTAGGCTTAAAATATGTTGACCACTGCGTGGGAAATGTGGGCTGGGGCGAAATGAATACCTGGGTCAAGTTTTATGAAGAAGTGCTCGGCTTCAGAGTTATTATTTCGTTTGACGATCAGGACATTTCAACCGAATATTCTGCCTTGATGTCAAAGGTTGTTGCCAATAGCAACGAATTCATCAAGTTTCCGATCAACGAGCCTGCCGAAGGCAAGAAGAAATCGCAAATTGAAGAATATCTTGATTTTTATCAGGGGCCGGGTGTTCAGCATTTGGCCGTTGCCACAGATGATATCCTGTTTACAGTAGCCGAATTACGCAAGCGAGGCATTGATTTTCTGGAGGTTCCGGGATCATATTACGATGATTTACTGGCCCGTGTAGGTCCGATTCAGGAAGACATTGAAGAAATACGTCGCCTTAACATTCTGATTGACCGCGACGACCAGGGTTACCTGCTTCAACTGTTTACAAAGCCTGTCGAAGACCGTCCTACTCTGTTTTATGAAATCATACAACGTCGTGGAGCCCGTGCCTTTGGAAAAGGAAATTTCAAAGCCCTTTTTGAAGCCATTGAGCGTGAACAGGAGCGCCGAGGAACCCTATAAGCGTTTCAAATTTAGCGGTCCGATTTCGCATTTTAAAACATGCGATTTTGGGCGCCCGCAGCTCCTTGCGTCGCTGTGCAGTGCTTGCCGTGCTTCAGGCTGGCAATCACTGGCGCAACGGCCGATTCATTTTTGCTATTAACAATCCTGCACAGCTTCCGCTACCTTGTACAGGCCATGCATATTGTGTTGAATCAATTTCATTGTCTCAAGCGATTCTTAATTCATCTCTCCGGCTTGAGAGCTTGTTGTATTTATAAACCGAGCAACTAAGAATGAACAACTCCTGTTTTTTGCTTACCTTCGCACAATGGCCCGACTTTTTTTACTTCCATTTATTCTGCTTGCTTTTGCTTTTTTAAACTTATTGGAAGCACAATTACCGTATACTGAAATTCAGTACGATTATCGGGTCGATAGCTCTGTTTACTACGGAACAGCTACAAATTATGCAGGCAATCCTGTTGATCTTTATCTTGACATATACAAACCGATTGGCGACAACAACCGAAATCGTCCAACTCTGGTAATGGCATTTGGTGGTGCCTGGATTGGAGGCAACAAAAGAAGCTCCGATATAACCTCAATAGCTCCCTGGTTTGCCCGTCGTGGCTTTGTGGTGGCCGCTATTGATTATCGTTTAGGTTTTCACCCATCTGTAGGAACGGGATCCAATTACCTTACTTGTCCGCCTGTTACTATGGAAAGCAATTGTGTGTACCCGGCCGATAGCAACGAGGTTATTCGCGCCATGTTCAGAGGCATGCAAGATTTAAAAGGAGCGATTCGGTTTATGAAAGCCCGGAATTTAGAGGACTCTTTATGCATCGAAAACTTTTTTGTGGCAGGAGTGAGTGCAGGCGGTTTCAATGCATTGGCTGCCGCGTTTTTAGATGATGATTCCGAAAAACCGCCAGCTGCCTTTGCCATAAACGATGCACCCGGTCCACCAAGTGCACTTAACTATTGCCATAATTATTACAATACTCCCGGTGCTCAGGTTCAATTAAACCGGCCTGATCTCGGCAGTATTGAAGGCGATATTGCCCAAAACGGATACAATGCTGAGGTTGCGGGAGCCTTTAACTTTATTGGTGGTGTCATGCACGATTATTTTGGAATTGAAAACGGATTGTCGCCCTTGCTTTATATTCATCATCAAACAAGCGATTTAGTTGTTTCGTGTGCTCAGGCTCCTCTTTTATCAAGTTTATCGGTCAATTGCCTGGCACCATTAGGTTTTCTGGGATGCACTACTATTGGAAACATGCCTCGCGCAAGAGGATCTTGTGCAATTGAAACATTGATTAATAGCCAGAATTACAACATAAACTTTCAGAGTGTAATTTCCCAAACTGGCGGGCCGAATTGTTTGCAGGACCCTCCCGGACATTCTGTAGTGTCGCCTCAAACAAGAGTTGCTGAAATTGTAACGTTTATTTCTGAACGCATCAGCCAAAATGAAACAAACGGCTGCAATATCACAACCGTTGATGCCTCCGGCAGAAGTGAAAGCGATGCTTTTTTATTGTTTCCAAACCCGGCTCAAGATGTTTTACAAATTAAAAATCTCAATCATTTAAAGCTTGAAAGCTTTAGCATCAGTAATGCATTGGGTCAAAAAGTGATTCAAATCAGCTTGCCTGATAATGATAGTGTAGATATAAGTGCCCTAAAGAATGGATTGTACTTTCTTGAAATTAAAACAAACCATGGTTTAAGCACCCTCCGTTTTTTGGTTTCCCGTTAAATATTTTTTGGAAAGCTACCTGAATTTTGGCTTTGTAATTCTTTGTTTTCGTTAATTTGTCTTCTATGCGAAGACTCACTTATTTCTTGTTGTTGGTTTTTGTTTCTTGCAAGAACAGTTCTATGGAACCGGTTGCATACAATGATTCCCTGGCTGTTCAACAAATACGAATAGCTGAAAAAGCCAATCAACTGCAGGATGCGTTTGCTGGTTTTGTAATGGCTGAAATGGAAATCCGACGAAATGACCTGGAAAACCAGCTTGATAAAGCGGAAACCACAGTTAATTCCCTTGGCGGCTTCAACAAAGATGAAACTCTCTTTAAGGCTTCAAAACAATTAATTCAAGGCTACAAAGCATTAAACTCTGTGGAATACGAAGAAGTAATTAAAATTCTATCCAAACCTGACAGTGTTTACAGCGATGTGGACGAAGCCAGATTGACAATATTGTTCAAAACCATAGACGAAAAAAGCAATCGTTTAATCACTGATTTCTTAAGCGCTCAGCGCGAATTTGCCGGAAAAAACAATCTGGACTTAAAACCTGCGCAGGAACAAGCTCTGGCTGAATGACCTGAAAAATTGATTTTTTTGATATTTTTCTTAGTTGAACAGCCTAAGATGTATTTTTGCGCCTCATTAATCCACTCAAATGGGAGCCCTACACCAAAAAAGAATCGCCGACTGGCTGACAGAAATACCTCAGGAACAAACCATCGGCCTGAAAGGCTGGGTAAAAAGCAAACGCGGTAACAAGGACATTGCCTTTATTGCATTGAGCGATGGCTCAACCATTAAAACAATTCAGATAGTCGCCGAATTGAGCCGGTTCGATGAGAGTATCATCAAGCGTATTAGCACCGGTAGCAGTATCAGCGTAAATGGCAAACTGGTGGCCTCGCAGGGCGCAGGACAAACCGTTGAGGTACAAGCAGAAAGTATTGAAATTCTTGGCGATTGCGATCCTGAAACATTTCCATTACAAAAAAAGAAACACTCGCTTGAGTTTTTAAGGGAAATTGCTCATTTAAGACCGCGCACAAACACTTTTGGCGCCATCTTACGTGTTAGACATGCAATGGCATTCGCAGTCCATAAATATTTCAACGACAATCATTTTTACTACATCCATGCACCCATCATTACCGGCTCTGATGCCGAAGGTGCCGGAGAAATGTTTCGTGTAACAACACTTTCTGCCGGTGATGCTCCACGCAACGAAGCCGGTGAAGTTGATTTTGATAAAGATTTTTTCGGTAAGGAAGCCAATCTCACCGTGTCAGGCCAACTTGAATCTGAACTTGCTGCATTGGCATTGTCCAAAGTATACACCTTCGGACCGACTTTCAGAGCCGAAAACTCCAACACAACCAGGCATTTGGCTGAATTCTGGATGATTGAACCGGAAATTGCCTTTTTTGAGCTGGAAGACAACATGGATTTGGCCGAAGATTTCCTGAAATACTTGATTCAATATGCGTTGGATAATTGCAGCGATGATCTTGAATTTCTGGAACAAAGACAGCTGGAGGAAGAGCAACAATTGAAAAAAGAAGATCGCAGTTCAATGCCACTTAGGGCCAAATTGGCTCATATTTTGGCCGAACCCTTTGAACGACTAACCTATACAGAAGCCATTCAGATTCTTGAAAAAAGCGGAAAAAAGTTTGAATATGCAGTTTCCTGGGGTGTTGATCTCCAAAGCGAACACGAACGATACCTGGTCGAAAAGCACTTTAAAAAACCCGTTATCCTAACCAATTACCCCAAACACATCAAAGCGTTTTACATGAAACAAAACGATGATGGCAAAACGGTTCGGGCTATGGACATTCTGTTCCCGGGAATTGGCGAAATCATTGGTGGTTCGCAGCGCGAAGAAAACTACGAAAAACTAAGCGCAAGAATTGATGAAATGGGAATTCACCGCGAAAGTTTGTGGTGGTATCTCGAAACCCGTCAGTTTGGAACCGTTCCTCACGCCGGATTCGGACTTGGTTTTGAACGCTTGATTCTCTTTGTCAGCGGGATGTCCAATATCCGTGATGTGATTCCTTTCCCACGCACCCCGCGTAATCTGGAATTCTGATTACTGTAGAACAAATCGCACTTTTTTACCTCGCATGCGGGTTTGCATTTCAAAGCAAACCCCTTGTCGGTAGAAAAAATAATTTCGGGTTCCGTCGGGTTGCCGCAACTCATAGGAATTGCGGCCAATGTTGTTGATACTTACTTCTGATCCCAACCTTTCGGAAAAAATCTTATTGAATCCGCTAGGCTCAAAATGGTACAACCTGCCCACACTAAAAGTAACCGGATAAGAAATACTCAAATCCTCAATCTCAGAACCTTTCACAACCATTTTTCCATTGCTTTGGTTCATCTCGGTATACTCCGTGCGAACACCGTTAATGTGCTTGCTGGATTTTGCTTGCTTTAATTTTCCATTGGCATATTCCAGACTGATATCGGAAACGATTTTTAAAAAGAAAACATCCAGGGTGGTGACCAGGCTAATTTTAAAATCCTTGTCGGAATCACGACTTATTTTAGCAACAAGATTCCCTTTAGGTTCTTCATTCACAAGCACTTTGTAATTTAATACCTGCTCCTGGATTTTGACCAGGGCAAGCAAGCTTGTATTGCTTAGCAAAATTATAAATACAAGCAAAGCGATTTGGCGCATTTGAATACTCATTTCGTGACGTTTGGTTGATAACACGCCTGCTCAAATTTACCCCTATTTGACAAATATTTCGTTAAAAAAACAATTCTATAATTCAACATCCCAAAACTTTATTTTAGATTTGCCTAAATTTATTTTTAGGCTATGCCTCTTATTGTTATCCTGTTTCTTTTATTCTTACAAACCAGTGTGAATGCACAGTGCACAGTCACTGGCAAAACACGCAACCAAACCGAAGCAGTTCCTTTTGCTGTAATCAGAAACATGAGTAACAACACCTTTGCGATATCCAATATTAGAGGAGAGTTTTCGCTAGAAACGGCTTGCGACACTATTGTACTCGAAATTAGTGTTGTAGGTTATTCAACCAGGCAAATAAAAATCAATCCGTCTTCAGGTGAATTTCTCAATATTCCACTTACGACATCTGCAGTCCCTTTAAATGAGGTAGTCATCAGCGCTACGCGCTTTGAAATGAATAAACGCAATGCGCCACTTTCCGTTCAGGTTCTTAACCGAAAAACATTCGAGTTAACTCAATCCAATAATCTCAGCGAGGGTCTTTGTTTTCAGCCGGGCCTTAGAATTGAAACCGATTGCCAGACTTGTGGCTATTCTCAACTCCGTATGAATGGCTTGCCAGGAAGTTACAGCCAAATTCTGGTTAATTCCAGACCGGTATTTTCATCGGTTCTTTCTATGTATGGTCTTGAAATGTTTCCCACCGAATTAATTGATCGCGTGGAAGTTATTAAAGGCGGAGGGTCTGTCTTGTACGGCAGTTCGGCCATTGCCGGAACCGTGAATCTGATTACCAGAAAGCCGGGCGAAACCGGATTTGGTGCATTCTTAAATACCGCATCAATTGGCTCTCAGAGCCATGATATCAATGCAGGTGCAATTGCCGGAAAGGCATTCCGAAATAATACCGGAGGCATTCAAATTATTTTATCGGCGCAAAACCGCGAAGGCTTTGATGCAAACCAGGATGGCTTTTCGGAACTGCCTCGTTTGGCATCCGCCAAAGGCGGGATTTCGTTGAATTACCAGGCAAAGAAACGAACAAAAATAAAAACCGATTTGATTGTTCTCCAAGAGGAACGACAAGGCGGGAGTGACTTGTTTGGAACACCACATCTGGCCGAGCAAAGCGAGTACAGAGCGCATTGGGTAAGTGCCCTAACAGCCGATGTAGAACATTCGTTAAACAAAAATTCGAACATAAGCATGTACGCCGGCGCCCAGCAAACACTTCGCGACCATTACACAGGCATCGACCAAAGCAATGGCTACGGCGAATCGGTACAACGTTCTATTCAATCAGGTATTCAATACAATTATACATCGCCCGATAACAAACACTTCCTAACCCTTGGAACTGAACTTTACAACGAATTCACCTTTGATCAGATTCCCGAATACGATTACCTCATCGATCAAAACATTCTTCTAATCGGCGCATTTATTCAGCATCACTGGAAATTAACCAAACATTTTGAAGTACTGAGCGGCTATCGGTTCAACGAGGCTAATCGCCTAAATCGCCCGGCACACACGCCACGCCTTCAATTATTTTATCACCCCTCTTCGAAATGGCAATTTCGCATGGGTTGGGCCGAAGGCTTCCGCGCTCCTCAAGCTTTCGAGGCCGATATGCATATCGCCTTTGCAGGCGGAAATGTTTCTCTCATTCAAATTGACCCCTTCTTAAAACCGGAATTCTCAACTGCATTTAATTCAAGCATCACCTTCACTATTGAAAAAGAAAATGGCACCCTCAGCCTATCGGCAGATTATTTTAGAAATTCGCTTCGTCAAAACTTTATTCTCACAGAAAAAGAAACCGAACTCAGTGGCAAACAAATTCTCTTTCGTTCAAACGGTACAGGTGCGCTCTTTGAAGGGATCACTTTTGGACTTGAAGCCGCTACAAACGATGGTTTTACATGTACCGCAGGTCTGACACTGCAACAAGCCATCCTTCGTTCGCCACTTGAATGGTCGGCTGAATTACCTGGTGAAAGAAAAATCCTTCGAACACCTGATCATTATGGCTTTATTGTAACACAAGTGCCCATGTATAAGAACATCATCATGGCGTTCAACCTCACCTACACCGGCAACATGCTTGTGCCACATTTTGCAGGAGCACCGGGAGTTGATGAGGATGAATTAATACAAAGTCCTGCATTTTGGGTACTTGGCACAAGCCTAAATTGGACAACACCGTTATATGTGCATTCCAAACCTTTGAAATTTCAAATAGGAGTGCAAAATCTGTTTAACGCTTATCAAAATGACTTTGACATTGGAAAAAACCGCGACAGCAATTTTATATACGGGCCATCAAAACCGAGGACATTTTTTGTCGGAATCAGAATTTGAAACAAATTCAAACGCGGTTTAAACCACTGTTTGCATATTTACGAATTTTGAGTAGGTTTGTATCACCAAAAAAACCCATGAAAAAAGTCAGACATTTGCTTCCTTTTCTTCTTGTACTGGTTTTGGCATTATCAGCCTGCTCAGGATCTCAAGAAAACAAGCTTATCGGAACCTGGACGGTGACCAGAATGGATGCACTTCCGCAAGAGTATCCCATTGAACAATGGGAGTTTACAGCCGATAATGACATCATCAAATACCGTGTTACAGAGGTTTCTTCTGACCTGATGACTACCGGCAGATGGGGCTTCTCCAAAAGAAATAGAATGAATATCTCCAAATTTGATGTGGGCTTCAATGGCGACTGGGAAATTGTCACTTTCACAGATGATGTCCTGCGTATGGTTTTGAAAGTATTTGTGCCCGACGAAGACGGCAGTGGTGAACGCCCGGCAGGTCAGCTGCTTGTTGAATTCACGCGGGCCCGATAATCTCTAAATAATATTCAAAAGCCCTCTAATGAGGGCTTTTTTTATGCCAATGGCTAAAGTAAAAAATGTATTTTTTTGTCGCCAATGCGGCCACGAATCCCCTAAATGGCTGGGCAAATGCCCTTCCTGCAATGCTTGGAACAGTTTCACCGAAGAGCGGGTGGTGCAAGGCAAATCTTCTTCCGCTCCCGCGGGATGGAGCCGCGATACCAATCCGGCAAGAGCTCCTCAGCCTGTAAGGCTGAGCGAAATTGAACAGAAAAATGAAGTTCGCATTAACACGGGCGACGAAGAATTGAACCGGATTCTTGGCGGCGGACTCGTTCCAGGATCTCTCATTCTGCTTGGTGGTGAACCGGGAATTGGTAAATCAACACTGATGCTGCAAATAGCAGCAAAAAGCACGCGGTTAAAAACCCTGTATGTTTCGGGCGAAGAGAGCGAGCAACAAATAAAGATGCGCGCCGAACGCATAGGCATGGAAAACAACGAATGCTTTGTGCTGGCCGAAACCGGCATGCAACGCATTTTTAACCACATCGCTCAGGTAGAGCCTCAACTGCTGGTGGTTGATTCAATACAAACCCTGCAAACAGATACCATCGAATCCTCGCCCGGCAGTGTATCACAAATTCGCGAATGCACGGCAGAATTACTTCGCTTCGCGAAGGAAAGCAATACCCCCGTTTTTCTGATCGGACACATCACCAAAGACGGACAAATTGCCGGACCTAAAATTCTGGAACACATGGTTGATGTGGTCCTTCAGTTCGAAGGCGACAGGCACCACCTTTACCGCATTGTGCGTTCGGTTAAAAACCGTTTCGGCTCAACCGCCGAGATGGGCATTTACGAAATGGCCGGCGAAGG